>SL_5KL_010_SEDDRAFT_10000488_pt1 | contig 25334 bp, 20 predicted proteins | sample SodLakKL_010_SED_FD_9118 | JGI IMG/M metagenome (IMG submission 9118) | reverse complement strand
ACAGGTGATATGAATATGTTGGAGCCCCAATCTAACCTGACGGTAAAGCCCGAGTTGATTTTAATATGCCGTGTCAGCCCAAAATTTAACACTATTGATCGAGTTCAATTATCGCTGCAAAGTATCCTGCAGGCCTCAGTTGACAACTTTGATTTTAGCCGGGCTACCCTGATGTTGGTTCGCAATGGTAAGGCCCCGGTCTGCTGGCATGCTTCAAAAGTAGTTGAAGGAGAAGATAAAGCAGAAAAGCTGGTATATGATGACAATGCCAGTACAGCACGCTGTTCACAACTGGTCGATTTTTTATCATCCACTGAAAACAAACAAAGTAATAAAATACTCGACCAGCTTTCTCCGGTAATCTCAACCAATCTACCGGTTTTTTTAGAGGCCGGTGATCCAGTGGGTATGATGGAAATTGGCATCTTTAACACCGATTATAAAAGTGGGCAGTACATGCTGGCAAAAGCCGTTTCTTTAGGCAGACATATGGCTGATATTATCCAGGAATCGCTTTTCCAGAGACAAAAAGATCGCCATCTTAAAAAACTTGCTGTCTGGTTGGAAATGGTGAACACCATTAGCTCAACTCTGGATATTAGGCAGGTGCTGCATGTTGTTGCCCAGCTCACAGCTGATTTGTTTGCTGCAAAGAGTTGTATTTATTTGCTGAACGAAACCGACCAGACCCTGATTCCCACCGTGGCTGTAGGAAGTTATGATCCTGTACTGAAAAAGAAATTCAAAGCGTTGAAAGGTGAAAAAATATTTCCAGGAATTAAGCAGGCAATTAAAACCGGACAGCCGGTTATTGTTACACCGCAAAACAATNCAAAAATGCTCACCCGTGAAATAATTGATGATTTTGCCTATGGTTGGGTTGTCCTGGCCCCAATTTTAAATAAAGGTAAAACCATAGGCATTATGCAGGTGGATCGCCCGCTGGAGGCGGATGGCTTCGATAATGAGGAAGTTGAAATTATTTTTGCCATTGCCCGGGCTACAGCAGTAGCTATGGAAAATGCCAGACTAATTGATGTACTTGGTCAAAAGGAGCAGCTTTTACATCAACTGGTGAACAAGTTGATTACAGCCCAGGAAGATGAGCGTAAATATATTGCCGCTGATTTGCATGATGGAATCATACAGGCCCTGATCGCCATATGGTATCGGCTGCAGCGCCTTTCATCTTCCGAAGAGGCCGGAGTTCACAACTGGCATGGTGAGATCACAGACCTCACCGGTATTCTGAATGAACAAATCCAGGAAATCAGGCGTATCCTTCACGATCTGCGGCCGATTATTTTAGACAACTACGGTTTAATTCCGGCAGTTGAAGCCCATGTTAACAATATATCAGATAAGTACGATCTGCCTATTGATCTTAAGATTATAGGTGATAAACAAAGATTAGATTCAAAAACAGAAGTTACATTGTACAGGATCCTCCAGGAAGCGCTGACAAATGTAGTTAAGCATGCCGGGGCTACGAATGTGAATGTGCTGCTTGAAATCCAGAATAAACAGGTTAATCTTTCTGTTGAAGATAACGGGTCCGGTATTAATAAATTGTATACAGATGAACCACAGCCGCATAATCGCCTGGGATTAGCCAGTATACAAGAACGAGCTCTTTTGTTGGAAGGGTCATGCAGTATTGATTCAAGGCCTGGTAAGGGGACAAAAATAAGTGTAAGCATACCTGTTTAAACTTCACCCGGGAAGGGGTAAAAAGGTGTCTATAAAAATACTTATTGTAGATGATCACCCTATGGTTAGAGAAGGGTTGTCGCACATGCTTAACAACTGTGATGAAATTACTATTGCCGGAAGCTGTGGTAACAGTGAAGAAGCACTGGCGAAAATTGACTCTGTTAATCCTGATGTAATTCTCATGGACATAAAAATGGAGGGAGTCAACGGTATTGAGACGGCAAAGAAAGCGCTGGACCAGATACCGGGAATTAAAATCATTTTTTTAACCATTTTTGAGGATACAGAATCAATCCGCCAGGCTTTGCAAATTGGGGCCGCCGGTTATCTTCTTAAGCATGTAAGCAGGCAGAACCTGATTGATGCGATTAAAAGAGTTTATGCCGGTGAAACCATAATTGATCAGTCTGTTTTTCGCCAGATTGTTAATGATTATACCCGGTTGAGCAAAAAGCATACCGAGATAAAACCATTGAAAAGTGAAGATGAACCGGTTGAGCTAACTCCACGGGAGCAGGAAATACTCAGGCACCTGGTCCGGGGTTTGACCAATAAAGAGATTTCAACAGCGACAAACCTGGCAGTCGATACAGTAAAGACTCATTTGCGTAATATTTATCGAAAACTACAGGTAAAAAACAGGACCCAGGCTATTTCCAGGGCCATGAAATCGGTTCGAAGCAACTCAGATAGTTTATTTGTAATCGAAAATCAGGAAATCGATCAAATAAATGAACAGGATTCAGGGCACTAGCACCTCAGGAAAAGTTTATACCTTTCAGTTCTTAAAGTGAACAGGCAAGGGATGCCAGTTAGATAGAATCAATAGCTGTAATGAGAAAACTAAAGTAAGGACTGAATATATTTACCAGGGAATTTAGAAATGGAAGCATTTGTAAATAGATATAATCATACAAAAATTAAAGCCGGGGTTTTAATCCGGCTTTTATTTTTCAATTTATAGTTAATGAGGTTTTAAGTTTTTGCCTCAAGTAATTTCTTGTTTACTGGACAAAATCGGTCAGGTAAAGGGCAATTTGCGGGAAGGCGGTTAAAAGAACAGCACAAACAATAATTGCTACCAGGTACCATCCCACTCCCCGGAAAATTTCCATTACCGGCGTTTCCCTGTCCACACCGGCAACAACGTAGACGTTGGCTCCCACCGGAGGCGTGATCACCCCCATACCCAGAGCCAGAACGATGATAACCCCGAACCAGATCGGGTCAAACCCAAGTTCAACGGCTACCGGGTAAAAAATAGGCACAGTCAGTAAAATTAGTGCCAGGGCATCTATAAAGAAGCCTAGAATGAGGTATATCAGCAGGATAACAAAAAGGATGGCCACGGGGGGGAGGGGCAGTTCAACAGCCCATGTAGCCAGTTCTCTCGGTAACCCTGATAGACCCAGAAAGCGGCCGTAAATAGCTGCTGCTGCAACCAGGAACATGATCATTGCTGAGATACGAACAGAGTCTGTTAATGAGTTTTTGAAGCCTTCCCAGGATAACTGTCGCCTGACCAGGGCTACGACAAGGGTGGCAAAAACACCTACCGCACCTGCTTCTGTAGGGGTAAAAACCCCACCGAAAAGACCTCCCATAACTGCGACAAATATTACGAGAACCTCGACTCCTCCGCTTAAAACAGCCTTAAACTTTTCAGACCAGGGTACCGATTTACCTGGAGGAGCTAGTTCAGGTTTACGCACTGTTTGCAGGTAGGCAGCCAGCATAAAAAGGACCATTAAAAGTAAACCGGGGAAAATACCGGCCAGAAAAAGCCTGCGAATTGATTCGCCGGCTGATACTCCGTACAAGATAAAAATGACGCTTGGTGGAATCATCACACCGAGGATTGCCGCTGAAGCGATTGTGGCTGTGGATAATGAACGGTTATAATTATATTTTTTCATCTCCGGCAGGGCAACTGCGCTCATTGTTGCTGCAGTAGCCGTAGTTGAACCGCAAATGGCTCCAAAAGCGGTGCAGGCCGCTATAGTGGCCAGAAGCAGGCCTGCTTTTAGACTGCCCATGACCTTATAGGTGGCATCATAGATTCTTGAGCTTAAACCGGAATAAAAGGCGACATAGCCCATCCATACAAACATGGGAACAACCAGCAGTGAATAAGAAGCAAAAGTATTATAAAGTGCTCCACTTGCAAGAGAAAACATGGCTTCAGGGGTTCTGATCATGGCAAAGCCTGTCATGCCCACTACCAGCATAACATAAGCTACAGGCATTCTTGCGAAGAGGAATATGAAGACAAACAAAATTGATATAAGGCCGATATGCATTGAGCTCATGGAGCTTCACTCCCTTTTGCTACAACGATTATAGCTTTGATTAAATCCAGTAGAAGTACCAACGCGAGCATAATAAAGCCAAAGGCAACCAGGTAAATCGATGGGGCAATGGGAATCTTTAGGTGGCCGGTCTCATAGCCTGCCAACATTCTGTCATAGGCATAAAATAATAGCTCCCGGGCTAATATGTAAGAAAAGAAAAGGGCAATGATTGAGACAATCAGTTCAACCAATCCCTGCACACGGGGAGAAAATCTCTCTACCAGCACGCCGACCATGATATGTCCTTTCATGATTGCAGTGTAAGCTACACCAAGGCCTAACAGTACAGCCCCTGACATTTCCACCAGTTCGACTGCCCCGCCGATTGGTCTGTATGGAATGCGAATAAATACGTTTGAAACAGTAATGGCCATTACAACGACCAGGGCTATTTGAGCCACCTGTGCTGTCCGCCAGGTCAGACCCTGGACTAATCTTTCAAATATAGCTAACAAGTATAACCGCCCCCTGTCATAAAATATTCGATCTTGTATTCAGTTCTTCAGTTATCTTATAAAGAGGGCACCCAACCTGATAGAGATAAGAAACCTCAGGAATTTTGGAAGCCCTCTTCGAATGTATTATGTCTTAGCTCGATAAAGCTGGCCTGTTATTTCTTTTGCTTCATGTTAATTGCCGTAACCACCATACATTTCAGAGAATTTTGCATCGAGTTCAAGGGCTAAGTCCATGACTTCCTGACCGGGTAGTCCGGCAGCTTCAGCCTCTTCTACCCAGCTTTCCATGATCGGATCGATTAAGTCTACCCAGCGCTGCCACTCGTCATCGCTAAGCTCGATTACTTCCATACCGTGTTCTTGAACCCCAAATTCCTGACCGGCAACAGTATAATCGGTCCTCAGCATGCCGTATATTTCGACATATTCTTCGTTAACCTCATCGAATATCTGCTGTACTGATTCGGGGAACGAGTTCCAAGTATCCCAGTTCATTACTTTCATGAAAATAATGTTATAGGCACCGGGAGCTTTAGTGATATACTGCGTTACTTCTGCCAGTCTGAATCCTTGAAGGGTATCAGTCGGTGCAAGCAGTCCGTCAACAACCCCTGTTTCAATGTTTTCGTAGGAAGCGCCCATGCCAAACGAAACAGGGTTTGCCCCGAGTGCGGTTACCCAGGGGATAGTCCCTCCTACAGCCCTGATATCTAAGCCATCGAGATCTTCCATTGTTTCGACCCGGGTATTGGTCATAAAATCACCGGGACCGGTTGCCCAGAAATGCATGATTTTAACATCGGCGTATTCTTCCTGCAGCGGTCCGTACTGTTTCCAGGCTTCGTGCATGGACATTGAAGCCACAAGGGCATTGTCATTGTTAAATCCGGGCTGTTCGAAAGCATCTGTAAGCGGAAATACGCCCGGTGTGTAAGCGGGGCAGGTTGTTGATATATCGGCAACTCCGTCGGCAACACCCGAATAAAGTTCGGGCATCGTAAGCAGTGCCTGGGCATAATGCCATTCAAAATTAACCGTGTGCGGAGTTTCTGCTGCAACACGTTCAGAAATTTCCTGGGCCCAGCTTTTATGTCCTTCGGCTACCTGGAAATCGCCCTCCGGCCAAAATGTGGCAAATTGCAGGGTAAAGCTTTGACCTTCCTCTTCGGGCTCGTCTACGGGATCATCGGGTTCCGGATCCGGTTCCGGATCCGGATCTGCTTCACAGCCGCTTATTACGGGAACCAGGACCAGGGCTAACACAAGCATCAGTAAAAAAATCTTTGTTCTCATTACTTACTTGACCCTCCTTTTAATTGGTAAACCTTAATAACTAAAGCTGTTTGGCTGCTACTTATTTATTCCCCCATATATCTAATCACCTTCCTTTTCAATAACTAAATTCTCATCTTAATGCGGATTTATCAAAAAAAACATTAAAGCCATAATTATAAACTGCTTTCTGTTTTTTCATTTCATGAAAAAGAACTATAACAAAATGATAAGGGGTAATATATTTAAGACATTTTCAAATACAGAATATTTTCAAGAAAATGTTTTGATTAAGTCTATCACAAATTATTTCTATAATCAATACTCATTTTTTGTTTAAATCAATAAAATGGATTTTATATCATATTGTTAAATAATGCTTAACCTTTTAATTTAAACAAAGCAGGGTGTTAATATCCCAATGAACAGGTGCATAAGCCCACAATGCAAATCAGGATGTTTGAAATGTATTTACTGAAACGGTGGGTTTGCGGTGTTTTTTATATATGCTTGACTCCAATGCATGCAAAATATAGTATATATCAGTAATGATAAATAAATAATCTCAGGATGTTAAGCAATGGAAATAAAATATATAACTATAGAAAGCTAGAATACAGGCAATCAAGACCAGGCATATTTACGAAACACGTTTTGATATTGATCGAACAAGGCAGGGGATTAAACAATAATGAAACCTACGATTAAACGGGAATTAGTTTTTATCATTTTCAGCTTATTATTTGTTCTTGCTCTTTTCCTGCGGACCAGCACAGCGGTGATTGTGGAGGATCTGGTAGCTGAATTTGCAGTTCCTGCAGCTGCACTGGGCTTGATGGCTTCAGCTTTTTTTTATGCTTACAGCTTCTTTCAGCTCCCTGTGGGTATGCTTTCTGATCGGATCGGAGTTCGTTATACTGTGGTGATTTCCGGTTTGCTGGGAGTTGCCGGGACCATATTGTTTGCCCTTTCTATGAGTATTCAGATGGCTACCTGGGCCCGGTTATTAACTGGCGTTGGTACAGCCGGGATATGGGTACCGGCATTAAAATATCTTTCCCTGGTTTATCCCCCGGACAAGTTTGCCACTCGTACCGCGATCATTTCTACCATCGGAAGCGTCGGTCTTCTGTTTGCCACTTTTCCCCTGGCTGTGCTGGTTGAAGGTATAGGCTGGCGGTATTCCTTTGTCATGGTAGCAGCAGTGCTGCTGGTTTTGATCATTATTGCCTGGTTTTTAATGAGCATGAGATCTACACCACAATCTGTTCACGAAACTGTTATAAATGAGAAACATAAAAAAGAAGCAAAACCTCTGGTAACTCAGATTTCATTTTTACGCAACCGTTCGTTCTGGATTTTTGCCCTGTGGGCATTTCTGGTTTACGGTGTTCAATTTAGTTTTCAGGGGTTATGGGGGGCAGTTTACTTGCAGGATACATTTGGCATCAGCAGGGAAACAGCCGGAAGTCACCTATTTTTCACTTCACTGGGAATACTTCTCGGAGGCATTTTCTGGGGTTTGATGTCGGATCGTTATTTCCAAGCTCGCAGGCCGGTTCTTTTCATTGCTACAATGGGGATGCTGGTATCGTGGGCTATCATGGTGATTATTTCGGCTTACCCGGGACCATTATTAACCTCATTTCTTTATTTTTCCCTCGGTTTCTTCAGCATCGTTTTCCTGGTATGTTTTTCCTGCGTTAAAGAACTGTTTCCAATCGAAAAGGCCGGCACAGCCATTGGTGCTGTTAATTCAATTATGCTTTTTGGAGCCGGTGCTTACCAGGGAATCACCGGTTATATGATCGACTACTTTTTAGCTGGTGGAGCTGTTTTTACAGCATATCGTGTTGTATTCATTCTTTACCTTGGAAGCATTTCTGCTGCTTTACTCCTGGTCCTGTTAATGCCGGAAACTTTTCCCTCCAGGGTAAAGAAAAACCAACTGCAGGATAAATTAAATTAATCTGTCGCAGGTTTGGTGGCAATATTTACACTTTGCATCAAGCCCGGGGTATTTTCTTAAAAAATAGACAATGTTTTACTTATTTAACGATCATGATGTTTTTTGTAATACAGTTGGCTACGGCATTACTTACACTTCCGAGGATCATGCCGCTGATTTTACCCAGACCTCTTCCGCCAAGAATGACCAGTTCAAAATTCTCATTCTCAGCAATTTCACAAATAATATCTGCCGGATGTCCTTTTTCCAGCCTGGTATTAACCTTGATTCCCTGGTCACGTAAACTTTTGGCAGTATTTTCTAAAATCTTTTCCCCGGCATTCTCCAATTCCGCTTCTTTTGTTTTGTAAGAGGCAAAAAAATCATATCCCTGCTGGGGATTAATTTCGATGACATAGAGTATAGTGACTTCTGAATCAAACTTTTTAGCCAAATTTATAGATTGTTCGATTGTTTTAGTTGAGTGTTTAGAGCCGTCAGTAGCCAGTAAAATTTTATCCATATTTTATTCACACTCCTTACCTGTTATTTGTTTTTTTTAATCATTGTCTGAGCAGTCTTGATTCTTAAGACAACTGCAAACACCTCCATCGATGCTTTTTCGTATCCTCTGATGGATAATGATTTTTCTCCCACACCTNTTTTCTAATCATAGTATATAGTCAATTGTAAATATATACAAGGCCTCCTTTTTTATCCTGAAAGGTCTTGTATTAACCAGTAATCGAGTCTGGTGAAATATAATATCAGACATCAACCCGACCGATACCCTGGTCCAGGTAACTCTGGGCCATCTCCCGGTAAAAGGCAGCGCTGGAATCAACCCACATCAGGGAAGCACCGTCGATTTCTTTTTTTATTCTTGCCGGTGTGCCTGCGGCCAGGTGTCTTGCCGGAATGATCATATTGTCAGAAACCACACTGCCGGCGGCGACCATTGCTTTTTCACCAATTTCGCAAAAGTCCAGTAAAACTGCGTTCAAACCGATGATCGCTCCGTTCTTTACCGTGCAATTGTGCAGTACCGCCCCGTGAGCGACAGTTACATTTTCACCAATGAATGTATCACCGTCATTCATAATGTGCACAACCACATTGTCCTGGATGCTTGTGCCCNTGCCTACATATATTCGACCGAAATCCCCACGCAGTACTGCTCCAAACCAGATGCTGGCTCCATCTTCAATCGTCACATCACCTATTACAGACGCAGTGGGTGCTATGAAAGCGCCCGGTGCAATCTTTGGTTTTTTCCCTTTAAGTTCCATTATCATTAGTGTGGTTATCTCCTTTCATTAAATAGAACCTTCTTTATACCAAATTAACTATTTTTTCGAAACACTGTTCCTCTCAACAGGGCCACCGTTTCATCACCGCGGAAAACGGTCATACGATAAATGCCTGTTGATCGGGTGAGATGCTCTTCTTCTGCTACTGCAGTTAAAAGGTCTCCACTAACAGTTGCTTTAATATAGTTGATGCTAATATGCATAGCCAGAGCTGTTCCGCGAGTATTTGAGGCGAGCCCGAAAGCAGTATCAGCCAGGGTGAATAAAGCTCCTCCGTGGGTGACACCGTTAAAATTATGCATGTCTGGAGCAATTTTCAGGCTTAAGCGCGCATAGCCGGCCTGCACGGCTTCTAGCTTGATTCCTAACTTCTGAGGGAAAAGATCTTGCCGGTAAAGATCTTCAATCTTCTGGGAGTAATCAACCTCCCTATTATCCATGATCATTCCTCCTTGCCCGTGCTTAATATAAAAACAGTATACTTGATGTGCCAATTTATTGAAACCCTTTTGCTAATTCTGGACTCATAATAACCCTGGTTGGTAGATCTTAAAGTTAGCCCCTGCGATTTACAAAAGATTTGGAAAGCTGAATTACTATCTTTGTTAATCCACGTCAATCCACCCGGTCCGGGTATAGATTATGATTAAGGATCAGGTTTTTTTGATCGGGTTACGTCACTTGTTTCAAGAGGTTCTGGTTGTGATAAAATAAGGCTAGAAGAGGCTCATTTGTAGCACGATAAAAGTTTGCCGGGGAGTGAAAGTGGATGGATCAGAATGAACTCCAGAAAAGAAAAGCCCAGCTTGAAACCACCAGGGAAAGCTATCCAGAAAAATATTTGCCTGAAGACGAGATATTTAGTCATATTCATGCCGGTGACAGAATTTTTATCGGTACAGCATGCGGTGAACCTCAATACCTTGTCCAGGCCCTCATTAATTTTGTAGAATCTAATCCAAAAGCTTTTTTTGATGCGGAAGTTTTGCATGTCTGGACCCTGGGTGTTGCTCCATATATGGACCAGAAATTTAGGAAAAATTTCAGGCACAATTCATTTTTTATAGCTGAAAATACCAGGGAAGTGGTCAATAAAGGGCTTGCCGATTATACACCCATCTTTGCTTCAGATATACCTGGTTTGTTTAGAAGCAAGCTGGTGCCGGTTGATGTCGCTTTGATCCAGACTTCACCGCCTGATCTGCATGGATACATGAGCCTGGGTATCAGTGTTGATATAACCAAGGCCGCAGTTGAAAATGCTACACTGGTTATTGCCCAGGTTAACTCTCAGATGCCAAGGATCCATGGAGACACCTTTATTCATATTGAAGATATTGATTTCATTATCCCTTACGATGAAAATTTGCTGGAATATAATACTGTCACTCCACAGACGGATGCAGTACAGGAGATTGGGAAATATGTGGCCCGGATCATCGATGATGGTGATACTATCCAGGTTGGCTATGGAAACCTGCCCAATGCAATTCTGGCAAACCTTGGTTCCAAGAAAGATCTCGGCATCCATTCGGAACTCCTGAGTGACGGCATTGTAGATCTGATGAAAAAAGGAGTTATTAATAATTCCCAAAAGACCATAGATCGGGGGAAAACTGTGGCCTCCTTTTGCATGGGTAGTAATGCAACATATGACTACCTTGATGATAACCCCGGTATAGAATTTAGATCCATTGATTATACCAATGCCCCGATTACAATTGCCATGAATAAAAATATCGCAGCGATTAATACCGCCCTGGAAATCGACCTTACCGGTCAGGCTACGGCAGAATCACTGGGCAGGTATTTTTTTAGCGGAATAGGCGGTCAGGCTGATTTTATGCGGGGCGCAGTTTTGGCAAAAGGTGGAAAGACTATCCTTACCCTGCCTTCAACCAGTGAAAATGACACAATATCCAGGATAGTTCCTTTTTTAAACGAAGGTGCCGGTGTTACTTTAACCCGTGGTGATATTCATTATGTGGTCACAGAATACGGAATTGCTTACCTGCATGGAAAAAATGTGAGAGAAAGGGCGATGGCTTTAATTTCGATCGCTCATCCATCATTTCAGCCATGGCTTATTGAGGAAGCNAAAAAAGCTTCGCTGATCTATAAGGACCAGGCTTTTATCCCGGGGGAAAAAGGAAAGTATCCCGCTGAGCTTGAGACACGCAGAACCACACGGTCAGGACTGGAGTTTTTCTTCAGGCCGGTCAGGATCAGTGATGAACACCTGCTCAAAGATTTTTTTTACAGCCTTTCCGATGAAACCAGGTATAACAGGTTTCTTTCACCGCGAGAAGATTTGCCCCGTGACATGCTGCAGGATCTTTTTCTGGTTATTGATTATACCAGGCAAATGGTAATACTGGCGACAGTTGAGCATGAAGGCGCTGAAGTTGTTGTCGGGGTGGGTCAGTATGTTGTTCTGGAGGGAACCCTTACCGCCCAGGTGGCCCTGGTGGTAAGGGATGATTACCATCATAAAGGTCTGGGTACTGAATTGCTTTCTTACCTGGCCTACATTGCCAGGAAGCAGGGGCTGACCGGTTTTACAGCCGAGATCCTCCCGGAAAACAAACATGTTTTACATTTGCTGGAGAAGACAGGAAAAGTGGTTGAGAAAAAGTTTTCCGCAGGAGTTTACCTGATCGAAATCGCTTTCAAGCAATAGTTTTTTATCTCCATTTTTAAAGCTAGGCTATTTTTTCCACTTTAACTGCACAGGATTTTAGCTCCGGCGTCTTGGCAATTGGATCCAGTTGATCGTTTGTAAGGATATTGGCAGGAGCTTCCCGGTAGTGGAAAGTCATAAAAATTACTCCCGTGGGTACTACCTCGGTTACATCTGCCCTTACTTCTACCTGGCCCCTCCTGGAAGATACCTTTACCAGGTCTCCGCTTTCAATGCCCAGCTTCTCGGCATCCGCTTTACTGATCTGAACCCATTCTTCATCTTTAAAGGCGCTCAGAGGTTTACTTTTCCTGGTCATCGAACCGGTATGGTAATGGTAACGATTGCGTCCTGTGGTAAGAACCAGCGGAAAGTCCTGGTCAGGCACTTCTGCAGAAGGCTGATGTTCAACCGGAACAAATAAGCCCTTGCCCCGGGTAAATACACCTTCATGCAAGTAGGTAGTCCCGGGATGGTCAGGGTCTGGGCACGGCCACTGCAGGCCGCCTTCCTGTTCCAGTCGTTCGTAACTCATACCGGCATAACTGGGAGTAAGNCGGGTGATTTCCTGAAATATATCAGCAGTATCTTCATAATGCCAGCTTAAACCAAGCTTTTGAGCTAGTTTTTGTAATATGACCCAGTCAGCTTTCGCCTCACCGGGTGCTTTTACAGCCTGGTGGATCAGCTGGACACGCCTCTCTGTATTGGTAAAGGTGCCGTTCTTCTCGGCAAAAGCAGCGGCAGGCAAGACCACATCAGCCCGGGCTGCTGTTTCCGTAAGAAAAATATCCTGAACGACCAAAAACTCAATTTTGTCCAGGGCTTCCTCAACATGTCTGATATTTGCATCGCTGAGAACAGGATTTTCACCCATAACAAAAAGGGCTTTTATCTGACCATCCAAAACACTGTCAAACATTTCGGTGATGGTTAAACCGGGTTCAGCATTAAGTTCTACGCCCCAGGCCTCTTCAAATTTTGTCCTTGCAGCCTCATCATTAACACCCTGGTAACCGGTAAAGACCCCGGGCAAACCACCCATGTCGCAGGCTCCCTGGACATTATTCTGTCCTCTTAAGGGATTTACACCGCTAAAGGGTTTTCCCACATTACCAGTGACCATGGCCATGTTGGCTATGGCTGAGACAGTATTGGTTCCATCGGTATGCTGTGTTACACCCATGGTATAGTAAATGGCACCGCTATCGGCCCCGGCATAGAGCCGTGCTGCCTGACGAATGTCTTCAGCCGCAACTCCTGTTATTTCTTCAACATGCTCGGGGCTGTATTTCTTGACAACCTGGGCCATCTCTTCGAAACCTTCGGTTCTATCCCGGATAAATTGCTCATCAGCCAGCTCTTCCTCAATGATCACGTTAATAATCCCGTTTACCAGGGCCGCGTTAGTTCCCGGTCGCAGCTGTAAAAAGATGTCGGCATGATTGGACAGCTCAATCTGCCTCGGATCGGCTACAATCAGTTTGGCCCCTTTATTCTTTGCCATTTTCATTCTGTATGACAATACAGGATGAGTCTCAGTAGTATTGGAACCTATGACAAACATGGCTTGCGCATCTTCAGTCTCCCCGATGCTGTTTGTCATTGCGCCACTACCGAAAGAAGTAGCCAGACCGGCTACCGTCGGGGCGTGTCAGAGACGGGCACAGTGATCAATATTGTTTGAACCAAGAGAGCGTATCAATTTCTGAAAAAGGTAGTTGTCCTCATTTGTTGCACGTGCCGAAGCTAATCCTGCCAGCTCCGCACCTCTAAATACTTTGAGCTTTTCTGCAACAAGGTCAATCGCTTCATCCCAGGTTGATTTAACCAGTTCTCCGTTCTTTCTGATCAAGGGTGTAGTCAGGCGTTCAGGGCTGCTTAAAAAATCAAAACCGAACCTTCCCTTGACACAGGTCTGACCACGGCTGACAGGGCTGGTCAAATCCCCGCGGACATTCACTACCGTATTGTCTTTTACATGCAATTCCAGCCCACACCCGACACCGCAATAGGGACAAACAGTTTTAACGAGCTCAGCATCCCAAACTCGACCTGTTCCCATTTTCTGCTTGGCAATGAGAGCACCTGCCGGACATACATCCACGCACATACCACAGAAAACACAGGATGGCTCTGTAAAGACCACCATGCCCGGCTCATGATCATCGTTTGCCAGGTTAAATGCCCCGGCACCATTAATCTCATTGCAGATGCGAGCACAGAGACCGCACCTGATACATCTGTCCATGTTCCGGATAAAGAAGGGGTTGGTGTCTTCGATCTCATACTTTTTCTGGTAACCGGTATAATCAAGCTGAAAAACTCCATAAAGGTAGCAGTAGTCCTGCAAGCGGCAATCACTGTTCTTTTCACAGGTAAAACATTCCAGGGGATGACCTTCCCTTATATTGTTTAAGACTTCCCTGCGGGCATTATGGACCCGCTCGGTATCGGTGTAAACTACCATACCTTCTGATACGGGAGTTTCACAGGAAACCACCAGTTCATCAGCTTTATCCACCTGGACAACACATATCCCGCATGTCCCTGTTGTTGAGAGCTGAGGGTTGTAGCATAAAGTGGGAATAAAACACCCCAGGCTTTGAGCTGCCTGCAGAATTGTTGTCCCTGGTTCAACTTCCACTATCTTTTCATTAATGGTTAATGAAACCATTTAAAGTCCTCCTTTACGGTGGAGCATATCCCGGTACCGGGTTTGTCTGAGAGCAATACAACAAGTGCTTAAGATACGGGATTGACCTTAATATATGTGTGCACCTTGCTTGCTATTAATTCATTAAATAACCTGTCAAACTCCTCGCTGAAGAAATACTCCTCATATTGTTCTTTCTGGTCAAAATGTATCCTCAGTTTTTCATTATCGACCAACCTGATATAAGGAACCATATCTGAATATGCCTGAAGCTTTAATTTAAATTCGGTTTCATCCAGGCCTTCACCCCTGCCCAAGGGTCCCAGCTCTTTTACATTATTAACAAAAGCATTAACCGATTCAACGAAAAGGTTTCCTTCACCGGAAGACATAAACTCCATATTCAGCCTTTCCGGGCTTAACCCAATATGATCCATTATTCTTTTGCAAAGACAGACCATTTTCAGGGCATGGAAATTACCATTGGTAATATAATTGCATTCATTCAAATGGCATCCGCCGATAAAAACCCCATCCACGCCATTGTTGAAAGCCCTTAACACATGGGCAAGATCTACCCTGCCGGTACACATGACTCGAATCAGCCTGATTTCAGTTGTATATTGTAGTCTGGACACGCCAGCCAGGTCTGCAGCTCCGTATCCTCACCACTGGCAAAGAAAACCGATAATTCTCGGTTTGAATTTTATTCCGGTATCCATTCATGCCCACCCCCTTTTTCGAAATGCGGTTTAAACCGCTGTCTTGGCTTTTTCCGGAACTTCCGCATCAATCTGGCTAAATAATTCCTGATCAGTAAAGTGTTTTAGCTGTATTGCCCCTACCGGACATTTAGTATTGCAGAGACCATCTCCCTTGCAGAGAACCGGTATAACCCGGGCTCTTTTACCCTGAGGCGTTTCATGAGTTTCGATTGCACCGTATGTGCAGGATTCAATACATGCTCCGCACATGATGCATAAGCTTTCATCCACTTCACAAATGGAACCAGAGGCTGTAACAATATCATTTGAAAGAAGAGCTAAAACCCGGCCGGCAGCACCACACGCCTGGCTGACTGATTCTGAAATAAGTTTCGGATAGTGGGCTAATCCACACAAGTAGACCCCTTCTGTCGCAAACTCTACAGGACGCAGTTTGACATGAGCCTCTTTAAAGAAACCGTCAGGATTTAATCCAATTTTAAACATACTTTCCAGCTCTTTGGTTCCTGCTGAAGGAACAACTGCCGCAGCCAGGCTCACAATATCAGCATCGATTTCCAGCTTTTTGCCCAAAACATAATCTGGTAAGGTAACCCGAAGCACCGGTCGATCTTCACCCTCGGCCGCCTCGATAACTGGCTCATGTTCCGGCTCGTAGCGGATAAACTTAACATCCTTTTCAGCCGCTTCACGATAATAATCTTCTTTGTAGCCATATGTTCGCATATCCCGGAAGAGAACATATATATCCATCTGCGGGTTTTTCTCTTTAAGTTCAAGTGCATTTTTAACGGACTCGTTACAGCAAATTCTACTGCAGTAATCTCTGTCCTCATTTCTACAGCCGACACACTGGATCATAACCAGGCACTCGGCATCAACAACTGCCGGATCATCGGTGGCAATTTTCTCTTCAAGCTCTAATTGAGTAAGCACGCGCTCATCTTCTCCGTATAAATACTCGGAAGGGGTATAAACGTCGGCACCGGTCGCAATTACCGTTGCTCCATGTTCAATTTTGGTCGTGGTCTCTTTAGACTGTAGCGTGGTAACAAAATTACCAATATATCCGCTGTTACCAGTAATTTGAACGCCGGTATAAACTCGAACAGAAGGGTGATGATAAACTTTTGCAATCAAATCTTTTAAATAATCCTGAACATCAAGCCCTTCCAGGGTATGATAAATTTGACGAGCCGTCCCCCCCAGTTCCTGTTCTTTTTCCACAAGGCAAACCTCGTGGCCCTGGGCGGCAATCGACAGGGCACAGGTCATACCGGCTATACCGCCGCCAACTACCAGTGCCCTTTTATTTACCGGCAGTTCAATTTCCATCAGCGGTTCCAGGTGGCGGGCCCTCGCTGCGGCCATGCGAATGATATCTTTAGATTTGAGCAAGGCTTCCTCTTTTTCCTTGGGGTGGACCCAGGAGCAGTGCTCCCTGATATTGGCCATTTCATAGTAATACTGGTTCAGACCCGCTTCTCGCAGGGTGTCGCGAAAGAGCATTTCAAGGGTACGGGGAGAGCATGCGGCCACGATTACCCGGTTAAGATTTTTCTCCTTGATTTTCTCCGTTATTTCTTCTGCACTATTCGTGGCGCAGGAGAAAAGTTGTTCCTGGGCATATACTACATTGGGCAGCGTGAGAGCATATTCAACAGCAGATGGCACATCAACCACCCGGCCAATATTCGCCCCGCAATGACATACAAATACCCCGATCCGGGGCTCTTCTGCCGATACATCTTTTTCAGGCGGATAAACCCGATCCGTCGACAGGTCGCCCCGCCTGTAATTTAAAAGCGCCCCGCACTGGGAACCTGCCCCGCTCGCTGTGACCACTGATTCAGGGATGTCTACCGGTCCCTGGAAGGCGCCACTGATATAAAAACCGGGCCGGGAAGTTTGCATCGGATTGAGGGGATCTGTTTTACAAAAGCCGTGCTCATTGAGTTCGATACCAAATTTAGCTGCCAGGCTTTCGTTACCGGTAGGAGGATTTAAACCAACAGACAAAACCACCAGGTCAAATTCCTCTTCTTTAACACCACCCTCGTTGGTGGCATACTTGATAGTAATATTTTTTGTTTCCGGGTCTTCTTTTTCAACTGATGTGTAGCTTCTGATAAACCTAACTCCCGGGAGATTTTCTGCTCGCTGGTAATATCGTTCAAAATCTTTCCCGTGTGAACGAATATCGTTATGAAAAACAGTGCATTCGCTTTCTGCATCATGTTCTTTGGCTAAAATAACCTGTTTCTGGGTATAGGTACAGCATACCGAAGAACAGTAACTATTTGCTCCCGGAGGATTAACCTGCCGTGAGCCAACACATTGAATCCAGGCCACGTTACGTGGATGCTGCTGATCGGAAGGGCGTAAAACCTGGCCCTCGTACGGTCCGGTCGAATCAGTTAAACGTTCATAATCCATACTGGTAATTACATTTTGATATTTCTCATAACCGTAGTCTTCCCGTAGGCCGGGATCGTATGGTTCAAAGCCTGGAGCAAGAATTACCGCTCCAACCTTGATATCCATAAATTCTTCGGTTTGACTGAAATCAATCGCATCATTTTGACAAACCGCTTCACAAATACGGCATTTTTTTTCTTTAAGATAAAGACAGCTTTCATCGATATATGTAATAAGGGGAATAGCTTGAGAATAGTAAATATGAATCGCTTTGTTTTGCGAAATATCCTGGTTAAAAGGATCGGGAAATTTCACCGGACAAAATTCAACACAGACAGTACAACCCGTACATTTATCTTCCAAAACATAGCGGGGCTTTCTCTTTAGCCTAACCTTAAAATTACCAGCCTCTCCCTCCACCCTGTCTACCTCAGTGTAGGAAAGAACCTCGATATTGGTGTGCCGGTCGACCTCGACCAGTTTGGGTGAGAGTATTCACATGGAGCAATCATTGGTGGGAAAGGTTTTATCCAGCTGGGCCATATGGCCCCCGATGGCCGGCGCTTCGTCAACAAGGTAAACTTTAAAACCAGCCGAGGCCAGGTCCAGTGAGGCCTGTATACCGCTGACTCCCCCACCGACAACCATCACATCGCCAAAATTATTGCCGGCCATACTTTTAATCAGCTGTTTGCCGCTGCTTGCCATTTTCAATCCATTGTCCACTTTCTATCACCTCGTCAGGTTAATCTGTTTTTGTTGGCCCGGTTTAACTGATCCATTGAATTATTATTATAGAGCTGTATGCTGGTTATAACTTTACAAACCAGAGATAATCTCTTCAGTAAGGAGAAATCCAAGAACAAGAAGCCTAACTTGATTGGAGTACACTGAATTGTAACCAATTTCTGCCGTTTTACAAAGATGTTAAGGGCTATCTCACCGGACGGTATAACTGTTTTTTTACCCATCCCTGATCGGAATAGTGGTGGCAGTCAATTTCTTTTGTCAGATTAAACTCCTTAATCTGTCAATACCTTCCTGTATGGTTGCTCCTCAGTTAACTAAATTACTTCCTGAAGAATTTCTGTGATGTCTTTTACCAGTATCTTATCTTCATAATTTAAACCCGACCTGCTTTCTTCAAGGGCATCAATGCAATAGGGGCAGGCAGTAACGAGCACCTCGGATTTAAGCTCAATGGCTTGTTCCATTCTAAGGTTGGAAAATCTTTCAGGCATTTTGGTGTCGATCCAGATCCTGCCACCGCCCATACCACAGCAGAGACTGTCTTTATGCGAATCAGGCAATTCGGCAAATTTCAAACCGGGAATTGATTTCAAGATTTCCCGTGGTTCCTCATATATGCCGTTATGGCGACCCAGGTAACATGGATCATGATAAGTTACTTTCTTCGGGTATTCCTTGTTGATTTGAATTCTTCCCTCGTTTATAAGCTCAAGTAAGTATTGGGTAATATGAACTATCTCAAATGATGCTTTGAATTCAGGATATTCATTTACAAAAGTTTCGTAACAATGGGGGGAAGAGACCAGGATCCTTTTTACTCCGTGATCGATAAATGTTTTAATATTTTCCCTGGCCAGATCTTTATAGACCTCTTCATTGCCGGTCTTACGGATGCTCTCCCCGCAACAATTTTCCTCAGTCCCCAATATTCCAAAATCCACCTCGGCCTTCTGGAGAATAGTGACCGTTGCGCGGGCTATTTCCATCAATCTTTGATCATAGCTCACATAGCAGCAGGGAAAATACAATATCTCCATCTCTTCACTAAATGTTTTGACGTTGTAACCATTTGTCCAGTCCCTTCTTTTCGATCTTTCCTGGACGAAAGGATTGCCTTCCGCCGCCAGACTGGCACTTGCCGAGCGCACAGGTTTCAGTAGAGTTGATGAGACACCGTATTCTGCCGCAATACGGCGCATCGCGACAACATCGTCGATCTGTTTTACATCTCTGGGACATTCCTGGGGACATTTGCCACAGGTGGTACAGCGCCAGACTTCTTCAAGTTCTATTTCCGGTATCCCAAATGTNGCTTCCCGAATCAATTTACGGATGCTAAAATTGATTACTTTATTCCAGGGACATACAGTATCGCATTTTCCACACTGATAGCAGTACTTGACGGCATCTCCGCCAAATTCTTTTATTTCCTCAATAACTTCCTTGATCGGAGTTTCAGTATCCACGATGATGTAATCCCTTCTTTCCCTAAAAAAGTTTAATCTTTCTTGAGCATGCGGGCCATTGAGTCCACTAAATTGTCCAGGCCGTACTTATCCACAAGTGACTTGAGTCCCGTGTCCATTTCTTCCAAAACTTCTTCTTCCTCTACCTCTTCTTCCCGCTCTTCGTAGGTTAGGGCATCCGAAAGGCACCATTTTACACAGAGCGGTTCATCCAGAGGCGGATCCTCTTCACACATGTCACATTTTAAAGGCAATCCGGAGTCCGGCTCTTTAAAGACATCCCGTGACGGACAGGATGCGCGGCAAAATGCACATTCTTCATATTCCTTGCCGTCGACAGTATACTTATCTCTGCCCATACATTCCGCCCCGGTATACTCACCGGCATATACGGGTAGATAAACATCATTTAATGGCTCTCGCACCAAGCGAATCCTGGCTCTGGCAGGGTTGACAATACTATATTTATCGGAAGCATGAAAAGCAGAACAGATTACCTCACATGACCGACAACCGTTACACTTATCCGTGTCAATTTTAATTACTTTAACTTTTTTCTTCACTTTGGCCATCGTTATAAATCCCTCTCTTTTCAAAGTCTTCACTGATAAAGTCCATATTTAAATCATGCAAGGACTCCCTGGTAGGAATACCATTTTTATCAAAGCCTTTCAATTCATAATAGGTATCAAGGAGCGTTTCTTCAAGCTCCGGAAACCTCTTTTTCCAGTGATTTTCAGGGGGACGGTCATCTTTCCGGCGCAGACCTCTCCGTACATTGATGGCCCTGATCAAAGTGCGGTTTCTCCTGGCAATTTCCCACAGCTTATCTTTGTCCATCTCCATTCCGGTTGCCGCCGAGATCAAGACGGGCCAGTTATGAATATGATAAGGGGGTTTGAGAGGAAAGGAGGATAAACCGGCGCATACCCCGAGAGCATCATCAATATAGTGCATCGTTTCCTGCCAATCAACGATATCACAGGTGGCCTCTGGCGGCGGATAATAGGGGAAGGAGTTTTCTCCGCGCAGCTCCCAGTTCACAAAGTATTCCTTAAATTTTTCATGGGGTACATGGGGCCAATCCTCAACAAAGGCTTCTCGCTCTTCACGAGTAGGGAACGGAGCCTGCGGGAAATTTCCTTCGATCTGGGTGATGTTAATCTTCTCACCGGTAGCCCACATGAGAAAATAGATTGGGTTGAGCATGGAAAGCTTCAGCGGCAGCTGCTCGTGCTTCTTGATCGTGTTGTGATCATATTCTTCGGCCCCTTTGCCAATAGCCCGGGCAGCCCAATAAACCCCGTTGGCCAAAACATCGCCAATGCCTTCGCGCCGCACAATCCGATCAAGCAGCCAGTAAAAGCGTTCCTCGTTACCTTCAGGCAGTCCCGGCAGATCATCGTCGGTGAGAATACCGGCCTCATATAGCTCGAGGGCAAAAGCCATCACCTGGGGGGTAGAGAAACCGTCTACTCCATATTCGGTAGCTCTCTGGGCAATTCTAAAGCCAAAATCGAGATCGGAATAGGCTGCCATGGTATAGGTCAATTTTGAGAAACACTTCATCATGTATGTAGAAATGCCCGGTACAGAGACGATTGCTCCACATTCCATAGGGCAATTGTAACAACTGATCAGGCGTGTGCGTACACTTTCCTGGGTCTCTTTCCACTTCTCTTCCACATCTTTTGTCCAGTAATCCTTGATGCGCGTGCGGGCATTGCCCCACATGAAGTTCTCCGTATGCCATTTTTCATCATGGATCAACATTTCTTTCGGTGAACCAAGTCCGGCCAGGATGGGCATAACCCCGGGTATGGGATTGCTGTCACGTTCCGGTATATAATCTATAAGATAATTGCAAAAATCTATAACCTCCATCGGACGGGCCAGATTCACATCCTTAGTACCCCTTACAGCGATGGCCTTAATTCCTTTATCGCCCATCACGGCACCCAGTCCGAGCCTGCTGGCGCTGGAACGCCCATGTTCGATTGAAGCCATATAAACCCTGTTCTCGCCGGCCAGACCAATTGAGGCAACCTGCACCCTCGAATCTCCAAGCTCCTCTTTTAGCAGCTTTTCGGTTTCAACCGCCCCTTTGCCCCTTAAATGAGATGCGTCCCTGATTTCCACCTGGTCATTATTAATCCATACGTAAACGAGATCGGGTGACTTACCCCTGAATATTACTTTGTCGTAACCGGCATGTTTCAACTCAGGAGCAAAAAAACCACCCATCATGGAAAAAGCCATATAAAGAGTCTGGGGAGAATAGGTGGTGATGATTGTCCGGTTGCAGCCGATCGCTGGAGTGCCGGTTAACAGACCGGCACCGAAAATAAGGAGGTTGTCGGGTGAAAAAGGATCAGCTTCGGGAGGAACCCTGTCCCACAATATCCTGGCATTGGTGCCCAGACCTCCCAGATAATGGTTGGTCAATTCCGGATCTGTTTCTACCTTCTCAATATTTCCTGTTGACATATCAATTTCTAAATTGTAGCCTGTTTCTGCATATCTCATTTTTAAACACCTCTTAGGTATGTTTTACCTTTACTTAGTATAGTTTCAGAATTAGTTAACACTAATTGTGTTCAAGCTGCCAGCTTAACAGGACCAACGAAAGCATATAAATGTACTAATTTCATTTTGAGATAGTTTTACAATAAAAATAACTGCACCTGTAAAACACAGGTAGTTGATTTATTATTACCTTTATCTTACAAGATCTAATCAGATAAAAATATCGCTAAAAAGCATGGAAGCAAGGTGAAAAAAGAGTAGTTTAAGGATTAACTCTTAAGCATGACAACCCCGTATTACTCTTAATGATAATCAAATTATTTTAGTTTCCTGTTGCTAGCAAAAAAGCCTTAACATGCTGTCATGAACAGTATTTGACCCTGAAAAAATAAGTGTATGGTTACCTGCTTTGTATTTATCACGCTGACAATTTTTTATATTCAAGCATAATTTAGTACCGATGTTCAGGCCATTTTATCTTTCATATATGCCAACCAGACGATTCATTCCAATTACATAAGGTTCAATTTGTTCGAGCAGCTGCCAGAGAGTCAGACCCGGATCCAGATCCATTTCTTTATTTAAGGCTATAATCCAGAAATAATAGTGGTGGATGCCGTGGCCTTCAGGAGGCATGGGACCCATATAGCCTTCTTTACGGGCATCGTTAATTCCACTGGTGTAATCTTCAGTTCCTTCCGGCAAACGGGTTACTGAACCGGGTATGTTATAAAGAACCCAGTGAACAAAACCGTAACTGCCGGTTGATAGCAGCGGGGCATCCGGATCATGGCAAATCAAGGCAAAACAATGGGTGCCTTCAGGCACTTTGGACCATTCGAAAGCAGGAGATATATCGACTCCTTCACCGGTATGCTTACGGGGTATTTTGCCCCGAAATTCAAAAGCAGGGCTGTTTAGCTGCAGCTTGGAAAGTGCAAAACCCATGTTGACCATCCTTTCCTGATCTATTTGTTATTTAAAATTTCTTTAAAGGTGGTCATTAATCCTTCTGCATTATTCTACAACATTTCATTTAAGTCTTCGATAAATTTATCCCGTAAGTCAGTTCCTTCCTTGATAAGCTGGTTAGCCTGATCTATTTTTTCATCATCTTCCAAGCTAAGGGCTTCTGTCAGGAGCACAAAACCCTCGAGCTGAAGCTCCCAGCCTTCTTTATATACTTGATGCAGCTTGACAATCTCTTCATTAGCCACCTTTATTTTTATTAATGCTTCTAACAACGATTCGCTTTCCGGAATGATATTATTTTTCAATTCGTCATAAAGGACCCGGTCGCTGATATAGTTTTCACCGCTTACACTATCAAAACGGGCAGTTATGCTATGGTCTTTTTCGAGTAAATCTTCGATTTCATAAAAATAATTGATCAGGTCTCTTTTTTCCAGGTGTTCTCTATTTAAACTATCCGGTTCTGACTGCAATTTTTTTCCAGTATAGTGGCTAATTCGTCTAATGTATTTCTCTTTTCTTCCATTAATTCGATTATTCTAGTATGGTCAATGGTTACATCCATTTTATTGTCCAGCTTTTCTATCCAGTCAAAGTGTGGTTTTAGTGATCCGGTCTTTATATCTGTAAAAATATCCTCATCCTCATCTTTTAACTGATCTAAATAATCGTTAACCCTTTCTTCTAACTTAGAAATCTGCTGCTCAATCTCTTCTACCCGGTGGCTGAATATTTCTCTTTCTTCATTTACTCTTTTTCCCACATACTCTTTTATTTCATTTTCCGGGTAGCGATTAGAAAAGAGTTCATACAGGTTTTGATATACAGCCTCATCGTTTTCTTCCCGGAGGAGCAGTTCCACGGCTTGATCAACAGCCTGTTGGAACTCTTGATCAGTTTTCATTTCGTAGATTTCATCTTCACTAATACAACCGGCTGTGCTTAGTAACAGAAGAAAACCCAGAAATATTAATATAACTAGTTTGTATGACAAATTATTTAACAAATACATGCATCCTTTTTATGTTCTTAAAACTACATTATTCTTTTTGGTGTTCATTAATCTACGTGTTCTACGTTAATATTATCTAGTTAAACATAAAGAAATGTCAAGCGCTGTTGATAAATGGATAGCTTAATATCTAATGGTTTAACAGCTGGTTTTAATCGAAGCTGATTTATAGATCTTGGAGAAAGCAACAGTTATAAATATAATTGTATTTATTAGTGTACAACCGTGGTTGTGATCACAATGTAGTTATTTAACACTGCCAGGCATCTTCAAATATATGCAAATGGTTGGTTGAGAGTACTTTCAGGGCTTCAACAAATTCGCAGTCCTGTTTTTTTGCCTGTTCACGAGCTTTGGCGGTTAAATATTCTTTTAGCATATTAACCTTATCCGGAGGGAATTGACTGGTATGACAATCGATCGCAGCCAGCTTGAGTTCCCAGGTTTTATCCACATCAATGAAAGTATTTGGATAAGCCGTGTAGTAGAAAGCAATCATGCTGACAGTATGAGGTTCAAACCCTTCTTCCAGAAGAGAGGGACAAAAATAGGGCATGCCTGATAGAAAAGCGGCTTCACTGGCAGCCAGGCCGGTACGGATGTGATCGGAATGGGCTTCATATGGCAGCCATGGATCGCATACAAGCACCGCATTCGGTTTAATCTTCCTTATAGTCCTGGTTATTCCGGTCCGGACTTCTTCGTAAGGGAGGTTTCCCCCGTCNGCAAAGCCAAGCCATAACAGCTCTTTGATACCTAAAATTTCTGAAGCTTTTAGGGTTTCATGGTACCTGGTTTGGATNAAGTNGTCCTGGCTGACAGAAGAATCGTAGGTTCCGGCAGATCCGTCTGTCACTGTCAGGCAGGTCACTTTGGTTCCGGACTGAATCACGCGGGCAACAGTAGCTCCGGCACCAATTTCGAGATCATCGGGATGAGGCTGAATGCACAGCAGCTGATCTGCCTTGAGCAGATCCGGTATGGGGAAAAAGTTACAAATATCCGGTTTCATCAGTTCCTCGCTTCTTTGTTATGGTTACCCGTTCGTCTTAATCCAAGCATTCTTGATTGTTCTTT
>SL_5KL_010_SEDDRAFT_10000487_pt1 | contig 25376 bp, 21 predicted proteins | sample SodLakKL_010_SED_FD_9118 | JGI IMG/M metagenome (IMG submission 9118) | reverse complement strand
GAACCACAGCCTTGAATTTTTGTAACTTTTTTTTCAAGAAAAAAGTTTAAAAACTTAATAGTGAAAAAGAGTTTCTGTTTAGCATTGTATATGAAGAAGCGGAATAAAATCGAAAAAATTAGAGACGTGCCGAAATGCACGTCTGTACAATGCTTTACGGATTTAGCAAAGTGAGACGTGCCGGAGAGGCACGTCTTTACCGGGTCGTATCCTCGACAACATTATTGCAGAATACTAACAGCTACAAGTCCCATAGCGACGACAATATGGTAGAAAACCATTTTTTTGACAATAGCCGAAAAATTATTTAGGCTTAAGACTGAAAAAAAAGATTAATTTTGCCTTATGAGCCTTGTAAAATATAGTAAATTAAGTAATTACAAAATTAAAAAAGTTCTTAGACATTTTTGCCCTGATATTGAAGCGAGTAAAACAGCTTATTTAATAGGAACAAATAGAAATACTATTAATCGATTTTATAAGCTTTTTCAACACTAACAACACTAACAACACTAACAAATATTAAAAAATAATTTCATAGTCTAGAGCCATGTTATTAAAAATTGACGAAAAGGATTTACAAAAATTCATTATGGTAGGTGACAGGGTTTTGATAAAGCCCAAAACATCGTCGGAGCAAACAAAGGGGGGTTTATATTTACCTCCGGGTGTAGAGTCAAAACGAAAGATTCATAGTGGTTATGTTATTAAAACGGGCCCCGGGTATCCTATCCCTTCTACTGAAGATGTTGATCAGCCCTGGAAAGACATGAAGGAGTCGTTAAAATATTTTCCTCTACAGGTTAAAGAGGGTGATCTTGCTGTTTATTTGCAGGATAATTCTTTTGCTTTGGAATTCAATGACGAAAAATACATTATAATTCCGCATGGTGCAATATTGATGGTGATAAGGGATGAAGAATTAACTGATTAATAAGGATTAAAGGTAATCGTTTTCGAGCAGGTACTGGCAAATTTGTATAGCGTTGGTAGCTGCTCCTTTGCGCAGGTTGTCGGCAACTATCCATAAATTGAGCCCGTTTTCAACAGACATATCGCGGCGAATACGCCCGACAAAAACCTCATCTTTGTTTTTGCAAAAGCGGGGCATAGGATATACCTGGTTACCCGGATCATCTTTTAGTATTATGCCTTCCTGTTTTTTCAGAAGCGACCTGATCTCTTCAAGGCTGAATTTTTTTTCAAATTCTATGTTAACTGCTTCGGAGTGGCCGCCTTTTACAGGTATTCTGACAGCCGTGGCAGTGATCTTCATTGCAGGTTTGCTTAGTATCTTCCGGGTTTCATTTACCAGCTTCATTTCCTCGGTGGTATAGCCGTTATCCAAAAAATCACCGCCCTGGGGTAAACAGTTTAAATCAATAGGGTATTTGTATGCCATTTGACCGTCAATCCCGGCACGCTCATTGTCAAGCTGCCTTACAGCTGTAATACCTGTACCCGTAACCGATTGGTATGTCGAAACAATAACCCGGCGGATGTTAAATTGCTTATCTAAAGATGCAAGAACCAAAACCAACTGTATTGTACTGCAATTCGGATTGGAAATAATTTTACCCCCCGGAGCGATCGTATCAGCATTAATCTCAGGTACAACCAAAGGAACATCAGTATGGCCACGCCATGCCGATGAATTGTCAACAACATAACACCCTGTATCGGCAAACTTCTCAGCCCATTCAAGCGATATTTTTGAACCTGCCGAAAAAATCGCTATGGCCGGCTTTGCAGCTAATGCATCATCTATACTGCACACCTTATATGTGTTGTTGTCAAAATAAATCAATTTGCCAATACTCCTTTCTGAGGCTACCGGAAAAAGGTCGGTGACAGGAAAATTCCTCTCTTCTAAAACCCTGAGCATTACCTCGCCTACCAAACCGGTTGCTCCTATTAATGCAATTTTCATATCTATATAATGTATTTAAAGTTCAGATATTTAAATATGGCTTAAACAAAAAAATTGAAAAAATAATCCTGAATATAGAATAAAATACCCATTTTAGCTAAAAAGATTATTTTTGCATTTAATAAAATTAGTCTTATGCAAAAATAGTGTTTTTTAATTGCACCAAAATTATAAGGCCATGTATAAAAAGCTTTTTTTCCTGTTTTTTTTGTTACCATATATTGCTTTTGCACAGATCAATGATGATTTCGGTGACGGCAATTTTACACAAAACCCCGAATGGGTGGGCGATACCGATAAGTTTATAATTAATGATTATTACCAGTTGCAGCTCTCCGATAACCACGAAGGGGCAGCATACCTTGCAACTGAAAACAAAAAAATCATTAATACACAGTGGGAGTTTTGGGTCAGGCTTAACTTTTTACCTTCCGACAATAATTACCCCCGTATTTATTTGGTTGCCGATGATAATGACTTGCATGGCGAAATAAATGGATATTTTATTCAAATCGGTAAACATGGCACTGAAAATAAGCGAATATATTTTTACCGGCAGGATGGAGATGCAATACACAAGTTAATGGCCGGATACCATAATTTGGCTGACGGTAATAATAATTTGCTGCAAATTAAAGTTACCCGTGATACTACCGGCAACTGGAAATTTTGGGTTGATAAAACAGGTAATGGTTTGTATATCCCGCAAGGATCGGTTTATGATAATACTTATTACTCTGCAAAGTGGTTTGGATTGTATTGCAATTATACAGCAAGCAACTCAGATGCATTCTATTTTGATGATGTATATGTCGGTGACATCATAACCGATACAAAAGAGCTAAAAGTCAACTATACCGTTGCCGTTAATTCTACAACCCTCGATATTTATTTTAATAAAGTTGTTGACGAAAATTCAGCTCAAATCACTGCCAATTATTGGGTTGATGGTATCGGAAGTCCGGTTATTGCCGACCGGCCTGAAAAAAAACCTTACAGGGTAAGATTGCTTTTTGGGGAGGAATTTGAACAAAAAACCCCTTATAATATTAATATTTCAAATGTCAGTGATTATCTGAAGCAGTTTACTATTGATGATTACAAGGGAATTTTTCATTTATATTATCCCGACCGTTTTGATGTTGTTTTCAATGAGCTTATGGTTAATCCCACACCAACGGTTGAACTTTCGCCTTACAGGTATATTGAGCTTTATAATACTACAAATTATTATATAAACACCGGCGGATGGTCTTTTATATCGGGTAATGATAATCCGGTAATTTTGCCTGACGGCATTATTCCTCCGCAGGGATATTTGGTTTTGGTCCGCGAAGGTGACTTGCCCTATTTCAGCAATTATGAAAATGTTATGATATTTGATCCGGGATATCATTATCTTACTTCGGGAGGCAGAACCATATCATTGCGTGATGCAAACGGAGATATCATGCATAGTGTTGATTATACCGATGAGTGGTATAAGGATCCTTCAAAAATGCAGGGAGGGTGGTCGCTGGAGCAAATAGATCCTTACAACCCTTGTGGGGGAAAAGGCAACTGGTCTGCAAGTATAGACCCGAAAGGAGGAACACCGGGTAAATTAAATTCGATTGATGATGATAACCCCGATGATAATAAGCCGTACTTGCTCAGATGCGGGTTTATAGACCCTTTTAATATTGTTTTGGTCTTTAGTGAACCAATGGATGAAACTACTTTATTGTCAACCGGTAATTATCAAATCAATAAAGGCATTGGTAATCCCACTAATGTAAGCCCCGTTGAACCTGACTTTCGGAAAGTTAAACTTCTGCTTCCTGAAAAGCTAAAGGAAGGCCAAATATACAGGGTAGAGGTAACAGATGATTTAACCGACTGTGTCGGTAATAAAATTAACATGGAAAAAAATATTACCAGGGTTGCCGTTCCCCATGATGCCGGCTTAAACGATGTTGTTATTAATGAAATACTTTTTAACCCGCCGCAGGAATCATCGCAAAGATATATTGAGATTTATAACAGGTCAGATAAGGTTATTGATTTAAGTAATTATTATATTGCATCGAAAGATACTGTTGAAAACAAGTTGGAGTATGATGTTGATGATCACCGCATTGCAAAAGAAAGCTATTTGTTTTTTCCCCGCGATTATATCGTTTTGACTACCAATCCGGGTGGGGTTAAAAAGCATTATATGACAACCAATCCTGATGGATTTATTCGGATAGGCCGGATGCCCCGGATGACAAATGATGGCGGCGTTGCCGTTTTTGCCCATAAATCACAGAAAATCATTGATATGGTTGTTTATTCTGATGATATGCATTATCCGTTGCTGCATGACAAAAGTGGAGTAGCCCTTGAAAGGCGCAATTATGACATGCCCTCGTGCAATGAATCAAACTGGCATTCAGCTGCCCAAAATGTGGGCTTTGGAACACCGGGGTTCAGAAACTCCCAGTTTACCCGCCATCCCAATGTCATTGAAGATGACATAACCGTAAAACCCGATATTTTTTCACCCAATAATGACGGACATAACGATGTTTTGAACATCTATTTCAAATTTGAAAAACCGGGGTATTCAGCCAATATTAACATATATGATGCAAGAGGAAGGCGCATCAAAACACTTGAGCGTGGCAAACTACTCGCAACCGACGACCTTATTATATGGGATGGCACAAATGATAATAATCAAAAGGCTGATATTGGCATATATGTAATATTTATCGAACTATATGATCCCTTTGGTAACGTGCGCCAATATAAAAAAAGCGCAGTGCTTGCCGGAAGATTGAATTGATTTTATGAAGCTATAGCCATAGAAGCTACCCATAACCTGGTGCCCCCTATCTCAAGAAGCCTTTGAGAACAGGCTTCAATGGTCGAACCTGTGGTTATAACATCATCTACAAGCAAAAGATCCTTACCTCTGAATTTGCCGGGATCTTTGATATGATATACCGTCTCTACATTCTTCCAACGCATGAATCTTGATTTACTTGTTTGACTCTCCGAATGAAATTTCCTGATAAGATTATTGGTCGAAAGTTTAATACCCATGCCCTTTGATAAGCCAATAGCAAAATACTCTCCCTGGTTAAACCCTCTTTGTCGTTCCTTTTTTGGATGTAATGGAACAGGTAAAACAATCTCCGGCTCTTTCCATTTGCCTGATCCCGACAAAATACTTGCCAGAAGCTTCCCCGCATAAATACCTATTTCACGCTTTCCACGATACTTAAATTCATGAATGAGCTTTTGTACCTTACACCCTTTTTGAAAGTAAAACAAAGCCGTGACACCTTCCAAAGGTACACGTCCCCAAAATAACCGGCTTAACCTGTTGTCAAACTCATTGTGAAGATTGGTTAATGGCAGCTCATAAAGACAAATTGTACATACAATATCTTCATCATAATGTAATACCTTGCCACAGGCATAACATATCTTTGGATATACCAGGCCGGTAAAATCTCCTATGTATTCATTAATCTTCAACAGCAAATGCTTGTTTTTATTCGACAAAAATAAAAATTATAAGCCTGAAACCACAAAATAAATATACAAAAATATTTTTAGAATATAATTCCCGTCTATCGAAATTGAACAAAATAGTATAAGGTTAGCGTCAGTGTTATCACGACCGGCTTGAATTACTAAACGTTAATCTTTTTGTTGTGTTTTTGTGTCACTTCGACAAGCTCAGTGCATGCATGGCGGCAAGATTAATTTTATTCTGACACAAGCGGCAGTTCATAAAAATGAAATTATCCTTAATAATAATTTTTGCAAAATATTTATTATTATTTGATAATTAGCATATATAGCACTATTTTTGTGTACTGTAAAAAAACTCATAAACTTAGCTGTCAATAATTTATAATATTTAGAAACTTTTGATGTCATTATTTCGTATTAGATATTGGCATCAATCATAAAAAATTTGATGAAATTATGGATAACAAGGGAAACATTAACCAAAACCAGGAGAAACAAGAGGCTAATAAAAACAATGCCACATCGAAAAAAGATTTATCAGTCTTAAAGATTACAATTATAGTACTTATTTTAATAATAGGTGTTTTGATCTTTTTCTGGCTAAATACTCGTCAGTCATTGAGAGAAATTACCGAAAAGAAGATAGAAAGGGAAGAGCTTAATATTGAGCTTGAACGCGAGTTGGATTCATTGATGTATGAGTACACTGAATTTAAAAACCGGCATGATAGTATTTTGTATGATAAAGACAGCATCATCCAGCAAAGTGCAAAAGAAATTGACAGGCTCATAGCCATGGAAGCTGATTATTACAGGATCAGACGAAGGCTTGATGCATTGCAGGATATAGCACAGGATTATGTTATGAAGATTGACAGTTTATATACTGTTGCCGAAGTATTACGTGTAGAAAGAGATGAAGCCAGGGATGAAGCCGACAGGGCAAAGGATTATGCAAGTGAACTGGAAGCCGACAGGGAAGAGCTTACATCTAAAGTTAAGGTAGCTTCGGCACTAAGTGCTCATCAGGTAGAGGCAAGAGGTTTTCGGACAAGAGGTTTTACCGGGAGAGAAGTAGAAAGCGACAGGGCCAGGCGGGTTGAATATATAGAGGTTTGTTTTACAATAGCCGAAAATCCGGTCGCACCAGAAGGACCCCAAAATATATATGTGAGAGTGGCACGTCCCGATGAAAAAATCCTAAGAATAAGTGATGAGGATGAGTATGCTTTTGTACATAACCAGGATACTTTGCAATTTACAATGAACCAGGAGATAAATTATCAAAACCGGCAGAAAAAGCTTTGTCTTACCTGGGATGAGCCGACAGAATACATAGAAGGTATGTACCTTGTGTCAATATATACAGATGAACATCGAATAGGAGAATCAGCATTCACCTTGAGATAAATTATAATTTTTTATACTATTTTTTTTGTTAATAAAAATTAGTTCAATTTCTTAACCAAGATTATATAATTATGGAAGAAAAAAAACAAAAACCCGGGGCTAACAGGTCAAAGCCAAATAAATCGGCAAATATAGGGGCACTGATCTTTCTTTCAGTTTTTGCCGTTTTGCTGGCTGTAGCCACCGGTCTTTTACTTCAGCAAGTATTTGAATCCAGGACCCTGGCTGAAACTGCTTTATATGAGAAAAACCAGCTTGCCGCAGAAAAGCAGGAACTCACAAATAAGCTAGATACCTTGGAAGAGGGATATACAGAGCTTTCAGAAAGATATGAGCATTTGGAAAGCCAGTTATATCGTGAGAGAGCGCGAATACGAAATATCAGGGCTCAGCTGCAGGATGCCGACCCGGCAGAAGCTCAAAAATATATGGAACAAGTCAAAGAACTCGAACAAAAACTCGCAGAATATCAACAACAAGTCGACCAACTTGAAGCAGAAAAACAATCGTTGGAAAGCGAAAAATCACAAATGCAAGCATCCTTCAGCCAAACTGCCGATAATTATGAAAAAGTAAGGAAAGAAAAAAAAGAACTGGAAGATCTGGTTAATAAAGCCTCTTATCTTACCATATCTGAACTTACCACCGAGGCTATAAGAGAAAGAAGAAGAGGCGACCGCCCAACCGACCGGGCAAGACGAACCGACAGAATTGATATTTGCTTTACAATCAACGAGAACATTGTTGCAGAAACAGGACACCGCGAATTTTATATTCGCGTAATAGACCCCCATAATAACGTGCTTACCGATATGGAAAGTGGCACTTTTGTTTTTGAGGGTGATGAAATCAAGTACTCTATAAATAAACGGGTTAATTTCAGAAATGAAAGAAAACAGGTTTGTTTTGACTGGTCACAAGACGAAAGGTTTGAAAGTGGATACTACAATGTAGTTATTTTTACCGAAGGCCGTGAAGTGGGCTATAAATTGTTTGAGCTCAACTAACAAAAATTATTTCTGAATTATAACCCCGTAATTATTCAAAAACCCCGCCATATTTACCTATTTGGCAGGGTTTTTGTTTATTTTCTGACCATGCAATGAATCAAAATTATCTCAAAAAGCCTAAACTCAAAACACTCGGTTCAATTTAGAAATTTAGGTATAGTTAATTACAAATAATTAATTAATTTTATTCAATGTGAAAGTTAAGGAGCAAATGTAACTTTCATTTTTATAAAAACTAAAAATTATGATGCTTTTAGTTTTGTTGTAATGTTTTTATAATTTTGGGTAAAATATCGCTGTTTGGTTAAAAATTACAACTCTTTTTTTCTTACTTATATTAAAAGAAAAAAGCAATTTTAAAATTTCTAACCGGGCAACGGCGATAAAGTACTATTTTTTAAAAAAGATATTTATGAAAGCAATAGTGTATTATAACTACGGTAGTGCCGAAATTATGAAGCTTGCGGAAGTAGCGGAGCCTGAAATATCAAAAAATGGAGATATAAAAGTTTTGATTCACGCCTCTTCTGTAAATCCTGTCGATTGGAAAATACGCCGGGGGATGTTAAAGATGTTATCGGGCAAAAAATTCCCTAAAATTCCCGGTGCCGATTTTTCGGGGGTTGTCATTGAGTCGGCCAGCTCAAAATTTGCTGTAGGAGACCAGGTTTTTGGTATGGTTAAAGCTGTTGATGGGGGATGCAGTGCCGAAAAAATTGTTGTAAGTGATAAGATCGTTGCTCCAAAACCCGAAAATATTGATTTTATACAGGCCGGTGTGATTCCACTGGCAGGGCTTACGGCTCTTCAGGCTTTAAAAAACATCGCCTCTATAGAAACAGGAGATAATGTGCTTATTAACGGATGCACCGGAGGCGTCGGAACATTTGCTGTGAAAATTGCAAAAGCCTTTGATGCAAGGGTTACAGGCATTTGTAGCAATAGAAATATAGAATATAGCATGAAACTGGGTTGCAATGAAATTGTTGATTATACAACTCAAAATGTTTATACAAACGAAAAATTTGATATAATATTTGATACAATTGGAAACCTGAAGTATAATAAAGCAAAAAAGATGTTAAAAAGTAAAGGTGTTTATATATCCAGCGGAATAAATGCCGGAAAGCTTATAACCTCCTCCATCAGAAGAAAATGTAAACTGGTAATCGTGAAACCCGATAAAAAGGGATTATTGTTTCTTAAAAATCTTGTTGAGCAAAATAAGCTTATCCCCGAAATCCAGGAAGTACAACCATTGTATCAGCTCGTAACGGCTCACCAGATAAGCGAAGAAGGAAAAGTAAACGGAAAAATCGCCGTCAGGATAAGGTAAAATTAATCAGTATCAAACATAAGCGTAATAATAAAAAGTATTAATTGATCAACTATATTATTTTATTAATAAAAAAACTTAATTATGGTAAAAAAATTTACAATCTTATCAACCGTACTGACATTATTTGCCGGCAGTATGTCTTATTCGCAGGATGACATCACCGATTTTTTGAATTTTGGCCAGCACAATGCTTCACAGCTTATTAAGTCGTATGTTGAACCTCTCGGCCATTCGTTGGGTAATAATATGAACAGTGGCTGGTACAATACCGGGCAGGCACACAGGCTGGGAAGGTTTGATCTAAGGTTTGCAGTACCTGTTACTTTTATAGGAGATAATAAAAGGTATTTTGAGTTTGACCCCGATGATTATATCAGAATGTCGTTGGTTGACCCTGAAGATAACCAGGCTCCCACTTTATTTGGAGATGATGAGTATGGACCACTGGTGTTTTTTGAAGGAAACGAGAATTTGGAAGAAGGAAGATTCAGGTTACCACCCGGAACCGGGATAGGTTATTTTCCATTGGTTCCACCTGTTTTACAATTGAATGTCGGGCTTGTCAGAGATACTGAAGTTAAAATCAGGTATATGCCAACTGTATCGGTACGCGACTTTTCAGCCGGATCATATGGATTTGGTATAAAACATGGCGTTAAGCAATATATACCCGTGATAGAGCATTTACCTGTCGACATTTCCTTAATTGGCTCTTATACCAACATGTCAACAACTTATGGATTGCATTTTGATCCGGGCGATAATCCTGATATTGATATCGATGAGCAGGAGCTTGATATTTCTGCAAATGCTTATTCTGCCAGCCTTGTTGCTTCACGAAGATTGCCTTTTATAACTGTTTATGGCGGAGTCAGGTACATGTATGCCGATACTCAATTTATTTTGGCAGGCGATTATGAAATAGGAACAGACAATATAATTACCAATCCGGTAGATGAGTCAATTAAAAGCAGCCAGGCAGGGCTTAATGCCGGTGCCCGTTTAAAACTGGGAATTTTGAGTATTTTTGTGGATGGCACCTGGGCAAGCTACTCGAGTGTGACTGGCGGCATAAGTATGGGATTTCATAATTAAATCTTCTAAATACCGCCTAAAACTTATAAATAAAAAACAAAGCCCCGGGACAGTGCCCGGGGCGATTTAATCCCCTTGTCATGCTTAGCGAAGCAAACCACACCGCAATTTTTACGGGATAATAGCGGTATGGTATATGATTAAAACCATTACATGTATTTGGCTACTATAGGCATACGGCGCCCAATGCCGAATGCTTTTGACGAAACCCTTAGTATGGGTGGTGACTGGGCGCGTTTATACTCGCTTTTATTCACCATTGATATTACTTCATTAACAATAGAGGGTTCAAAACCTTTTTTTATTATTTCATCAGGGCTTAGCTGAAGCTCTATGTAATTGTATAAAAGGTCATCCAGAAGCCCGTATTCGGGAAGTGAGTCCGTGTCTTTTTGCTCCGGCCGCAGCTCAGCTGAAGGAGGTTTATCTATGATGCTTTGCGGTATAATTCTGTTAGGACCATTAATATATGCCGCAATATTATAAATATCTGATTTGTATACATCACCCAGTACCGATAACCCCCCGCACATATCTCCATATAAAGTACTATAGCCGACTGCCGCCTCACTTTTGTTTGATGTGTTAAGTAAAACATATTCAAATTTATTGGAATAAGCCATCAGTAATATTGCACGGGCTCTGGCCTGAATGTTCTCTTCCGTAGAATCAAATGAATAATTCTTAAAATAAGGTTTTAAAATCCTGTCGTATGTATAATATATTTCTTTTATGGGTAAGATGTCATAAGATACACCGGATGTTGTTGCCAGGTCAACAGCATCATTTACTGAATGCTTGCTGCTAAACTGACTGGGCATCAACAGGGCTTTAACATTATCTTTACCCAATGCTTTGATTGCCAATACCATAACTACGGCCGAGTCAAGACCACCAGATAAGCCAAGAACAGCTCTTTTAAAACCCGACTTGTCGAAATAGTCCTTAATGCCGGTTATCAAACCATCGTGTATAAGTTTGATTTTTTCGTACTTTCCTGATGATGTTGAAATATCCCTGCCCCCGGAGCTTTTGATAGAATCAATAGTTGTAATGTGGTAATCCTCTTTGAAATATTCCATCTCATGAACAATCCCTCCCCCAGGGTTAAAGGTCATAGAACCCCCATCAAACAGCAGTTCACTATGAGCCCCTGTATGGTTTACATAAATCAACGGAAGATTATATTTTACAGCATTCGCAGCAAGTATTGACTTCCTTTCCAAATGATGATTGTAAGTAAAAGGCGATGCAGCAATGTTGATTAACAGATCGGGTTGTTGTTGCGATAATTGCTCCATGGGCGACGAAACATAGAGAGTCTTATTATCAAGACTCCAAAGATCTTCGCAAATAGTAACAGCCAGATTATATCCCTTATAATTTATAATATTAAAACTTTCAGATGGCTCAAAATACCTGTATTCGTCAAATACATCATAATTGGGTAGTAGCCCCTTATGAAAAACCTGCTCTATTTTTCCGTTAACAAGAAAAAAAGCACTGTTGTATAAAGGCCTGCCTCTTTTGTTTTTATTGTATGACGGCGAACCTACTATTGCAGCAACATTTTTGCATGATTTAGCAATCTTGTTAATGCTTTCATAACATCTTTCAATAAAATCTTTGTATTCCAAAAGATCAAGAGGAGGATAACCCGAAACAGACAATTCAGGAAAAATAATTAAATCGCAACCATCATTTTCAGCCTTTTGGATGTTTTTCTCTATTTTTGAGCAATTAAACTCAAAATTACCTATATGAAGGTTAATTTGTGAAAGAGCAATTTTCATAAACCTTACTGTATTAAAACATCATTGCAATAGTAAGCTCAACAAAATTTGCCTTGGCGCTTATCTTCTTTCCCTCAAAAGTATCAGGATCAGTATCCAAAATATTTGAGAAACAATTGTTATAATACAGCCCCATGACAATTGCAGTATTGCCAAGTAATGAGTATTCGGCACCTGCTCCCATAATCAATGATGCTTTTAGTGGACTTTTTTCATCTAAAATATCAAGCTCTTCTTCTCTATTACCTCCAAAAAACTCATCATCAGCTCGTGCCCTGACATTATATCCGAACGAAAGGCCAAACTGGCCATAATATGTGAAATATCCAATCTCACGGGTACGCATCTTTAAGGCTATTGGTATATCAAGGTATTGAAGATCGTATATGCGATTTTCTGTGTTCTCTCCCAAAATGTTTTCGTTTTCTCTGATTTCATCAAAACTTAGCCTTCCACCCTGGTGTGTTACAAAAAAACCGCTCGAAACAGCATAGTTTTCAGTGAAATATTTGTCGATAATAATTCCATAAGAAAAACCAAAATCGGTTTCTTCATAATTTAATTCCCTGATCTCAGGCCATATCCATGAAATTGATGGAGAAGCCTTCAAACCAAGCCGCCAGGATGAATTATCCTGTGTATAACCATTAAAAACCACGAAGAAAAAAAAGATAATAACTATAGAAATCCGCATCATAGTAATTTGTTTAAGTTTTAATTAAATAGTATTTTGTTATTGGAAAAAGATTATTGCAGATGTTAAGTTTCAAAACAAAGATATGAAAAATTTTTTTACTTGCAGCAGAATGAGTGTTTGTTGTAAACGGGAAGCATATTTTTATAAATGCTTGTCATTTTGAGCCTTTTGCCTCACCCGGGGGGGTAAATTTTACAAAGCAAAGCGAAGAACTCAGCCGGATGAATTCACGAAAATAGCGGGTAGACGGTATGATAAACGAAGTGGTTAATCTTTTATTTTTGACCGGATATTTTTATAAAAAATATTAAATTTATAAATATAAACAATAGCGTCTGATTAAAATTATTAACATTGTTTGTTTTCCATGTTCATTTTATTCAACAGGGCAGCGACCCTAAGCTTGTATTGAACCGGGGGAAATAACACAAAGTTTTGAATTTATGAACGTTACTCTTTGTGATTGCTGATAACAGATTAATTTTAATCTTACTGATAAACACTATTGAAATATGCATTTATAATAAAATTAAAAAGCAAGTTTATGATAAGTCAGAAAGAGTTTTCTTTGCCTCCTTTTAACAGGGGTTTTCATCTGGTTACTGATCTGGTTTTAGAAAATGCGGGTGAGTTACCTGAAACCGGCATGATGAATATTTTTATTCATCATACATCTGCCGGCCTGACCATTAATGAGAATGCTGATCCGTCGGTTCGCAGGGATTTGGATAATTTTTTCGACCATATTGTGCCTGAAGGGTTATCGTTTTTAACTCACACTCTTGAGGGTTCAGATGATATGCCTGCACATGTTAAAAGCTCTATTGCGGGTGTGAACCTGACAATACCCATAAGTAAGAAACGATTAAAGCTCGGCACATGGCAGGGTATTTATCTTTGCGAGTTTAGGGATAACGGCGGTAGCAGAAAAATTACAGTTACTGTATATTACTGATTTGATCTGTGCCAAACTTTTTAATTGACTGTTTTAATTGTCTGTTATTAGTACAGGCCTTACAATTCTTCGTGAGATGATTTCTTGGCCGGATTAAAGATTTTTTTATCCGTTTTAAACTTCATCCTATTTTATTTGTTAATATATCAGGTCACTATTGATACAAGGATATAAAAAAAATCTATTATGAGTGATATAATATATAAAACCTTATCATTGAAGGTTGAAGGCATGAGTTGTTCTAATTGTGCATTAAGTGTGCGCAAGCAACTCGAGAAAGAAGGTTTTCATAACGTAGATGTTGATTTTACCACCGGTAATGTTAGTTTTGATACCAATGATGAAAGTCTTATTAGCCTGGCTGAAAAAAGGATTAAAGAGTTGGGTTATAAGGTTAAACACAGTGATAGCTCTCCGGATCAGAGAAAGGGTTTATCATCAATTGAGAAAAAGTTTTGGTTCAGCCTGGTATTTACTATTCCTTTATTGATGGCTATGTTTCTGCCATTTGATATTTTGCATAATGATATTTTTCAGCTTTTTTTGACTATACCTGTTTTTGCTGTTGGTGCCTGGCATTTTGGTGGTAGTGCGTTTAAGAGCTTACGTGCCGGTTATACAAATATGGATGTTCTGATATTTATTGGTACTACTGCTGCTTTTATTTATAGTCTTACCGGCACTATTTACAGGATGGGTCATCAGTATATGTTTTATGAAACATCGGCAAGTATTATAACTATTGTGCTTTTGGGCAACTTGATTGAGCAACGGTCGGTCAGAAAGACTACCGGAGCTATTGACGAACTGGCACGTATGCAGAAAAACACTGCCAAACGATTAACAACAGATAATCATAGCGGTGCGGATAAATTTGAAGAAGTTGATGCCGCATTGATTAAGAACGGTGAAAAAGTGTTGGTTAACACAGGGGATACTATTCCTGTGGATGGGGAAATATACTGGGGATATGGTTCTGTTGATGAGTCGATGATATCAGGTGAGAGCCTTCCTGTTGACAAACCAGCCGGCGATAAGGTTATAGGTGGCACGGTACTTCTGTCGGGCAATATAAAAGTGCAGGCGTCGGCTACCGGTAAAGATACTGTTTTGTCGCAAATCATTGAACTGGTTAAAAATGCACAGAAAGATAAACCCAGGATGCAAAATATGGCCGACAAGATATCATCGGTTTTTGTACCGGTTGTAGTGAGCATTGCGGTTGCAACTTTGCTGGGTTGGTATTTTCTCGGCGGCCTTGAGTTTAAAGATTCTCTTATGAGAGGAGTAGCTGTATTGGTTATTGCATGCCCTTGTGCACTCGGACTGGCAATCCCCACAGCAGTGGTAGTGGGATTAGGCCGAACAGCAAAAAACGGAATTTTGATCAGAGGAGGAAGTACATTCGATAAGTTTCCGGTGATCGAAAAAATTGTCTTTGATAAAACAGGTACATTAACAACCGGAAAGTTTGTAATAAAAAATATTGATGCCTTTGGTAAAAGCAGGGATGAATTAAAAACTATCCTCTATAGCCTCGAAAACCATTCTTCACATCCAATAGCCCGGGCTATTGTAAGCCAGTTAAGCATCAATGAGGTAATTGCATTTGATCAGGTTGAAGAAGAAAAAGGGCTTGGAGTTAAAGCCGTTGACAAGGATGGTAATACATATATTGCAGGATCATATAACGTTGCTTCGCACCTGACCGGCGACGATACGCACAACGTATATGTAGTTATGAACAATCAGCTTATAGGATGGCTTGATATTGAAGACCAGGTAAAAACTGAAGCCAAAGAGGCTATTAGGTTTTTTAAACAAAGAAATATAGAACCAATACTTTTGAGCGGCGACAGGGAATATCGTTGTAACGAAATAGCCCGCCATTTAGGTATAGAAAAGGTCTATTCCGAAAAATTACCACATGAGAAATTCCGTCTGATAGAGGATTTGTCTTCAAAACATAAGGTTGCTATGGTTGGTGACGGCATTAATGATGCCCCGGCCTTGTCAAAAGCATTTTTAGGAGTGTCTATGAGCGATGCAACACAAGTTGCAGTTAAATCAGCTGAAGTGGTTTTGCTTAAAGGCAAATTGAACCTTCTTACTAATGCATTTTCCATGACAAAGGTTACATTTCGTACCATTAAAGAGAATCTTTTCTGGGCATTCTTTTATAATGTTATGGCTATACCGCTGGCAGTAATAGGTCTGCTGAGCCCAATGATAGCCGCAGTGGCAATGGCTCTTTCTGACGTTATTGTCGTAATGAACTCCTTGCGACTCAAAACCAGGAAGTTGCGATAAAATTGATGTTTCTTGCACTTAAAAGCGATATCTTTATCTGTAAAAAACCAACATATTATTTTATTAAATATTTGAAGCTTTTTTCTGTTAAATAATTAACTTTGTGTATAAAATTAATTTATTACAAACTTAAAAATTTATAAAACATGTCAAATTATCATGAACCGGTAAATGAATTGAGTAATGAAGCACGCAATTTTTCCAGGGCTTTGAATAGCCTTAAGGAAGAGATTGAAGCAGTTGACTGGTATCATCAGCGTGTTGTAACCACAGATAATCCTGAGTTGGCAGATATTATGGCTCATAATCGTGATGAGGAGATTGAGCACGCCTGCATGACTATTGAATGGTTGCGCAGGAACATGCCCGGATGGGACGAAGAACTCAGAACGTACCTCTTTACAGAGGGTGACATTACCAACCTTGAAGAGGGAGGTAATAATGAATCTAATGGTTCGAAGGATGATTTAGGAATCAAAAAAATAAAAAAGTAATACAGGAGGTATAAAATGGATATTTTAAGAAAATCATTAGCGCCAATTTCCGGGAAAGCCTGGGAAGAGATAAATGAAACCGCCGTAGATATACTAACTTCGGTTTTATCGGCAAGAAAATTTGTTGATGTTGAAGGCCCCAAAGGTTGGGACTATACTGCCTTACCGGAAGGCAGGCTTAATGTGCCGGCCAATCAGAAAGATGATGTTAAATATGGTATAAACCAGGTTCTGCCTTTGGTTGAAAGCCGTAATACTTTTGAGCTTAATATATGGGAACTTGACAATATTGAGCGTGGATGCGAAGATATAGACCTTGAAAACCTTGAAGAAGCCGCTAAAAAAATAGCCGGGTTTGAAGAAAAAGTCATCTATGAAGGCTTCAAAAATGCTAATATAAAAGGGCTGAAGCAATCTTCCGATTTTGACAAAATATCATTTCCCGATGACGGAATCGATATTTTATCGGCTGTTACAAAAGCAATTGCTAAAATGAAGCAAAACTCCGTTTCAGGGCCATATTCATTGGTGCTTAGCACCGATAAGTGGGAAAAAGTACAAAGCTTTGTGCAGGGATACCCCTTGACAAAAAGACTGGAAAATATGCTTGGCGGATCAATTATTATGGCTCCCTTTGTTAAAGATGCCTACCTGGTATCTGAGCGTGGCGGGGATTTTAAGTTGGTTCTGGGGAAAGACCTGTCAATAGGTTATGAAAGTCATAATAATAAAACCGTACAACTTTATTTTACAGAGTCTTTTACTTTTAAAATAATTGAACCAAAAGCTGTTATAGTTTTTGAATAACAATATTTAATTCTGAATTTACCCCCGGCGTTTTATATTTATTTGCCGGGGGTTTTTTATTTTACTTTGAGTATACCATCTCGCCATTCAAAAATGTTTTTTCTATACTCAAATCATAAATCTCTTCTGCCGGAACTTCAAGGAGGTTATCTTTCAAAATAACAAAATCGGCAACTTTGCCTTCTTCCAGGCTGCCTTTAATGTGATCTTCGAAGTTTGCTTTTGCAGCCCATATTGTCATGGCTTTTAGTGCCTCTTCTCTTGTTATTGCTTCTTCAGGAATAAATCCATCAGGAGGATTACCTTCAGAGTCCTGGCGTGTAAAAGCAGCATGAAAGCCATATAAGGGATTTGTTGGTTCAACGGGGAAGTCGCTGCCATTGGCCAGCCACCCTGTCTGGTCAAGCAACGAACGAAACGGATAAGCATGTTTTATCCTGTCACCCAATCTGTCGGGTGCCCATTCCATATCAGAAACGGCATGAATGGTTTGCACCGAAGGAATGATATTGTACTCTCCGAAAAGTGCCAAATCTTCGGGTGCAACAACCTGCGAATGTTCAATTCGCCAGCGATGATCATTACCGGGTTCAAGAAACTTACTGTAAGTATTAAGCATAAGCCTGACTGCCGAATCACCTATACAGTGAGTGTTTACCTGGTAACCATTATCATAGGCAAGTTTGCTGACTTGCTTTAAATAGGACGGTTCTTCAGAACGTATACCGTAGTTTTCTTTATCATCACTATAAGGCTCTAACAATAATGCACCACGTGAACCAAGAGCCCCGTCGGCAAACAACTTGATCGAACGTATCGAAAGCATGTCTGTAGCATAAACACCCTCTTTAACAAAAGTATTAAAATTCTCCTCTGTAGGGTTGAGCATTGCATATATCCTGATTTTCAAATCATTGGATTTTTGCAAGCTATCTATAAGCATAACCTCATCTTTATCAAGGCCCGCATCACTAACAGAAGTTAGCCCCACAGAAAAAAGATTTTGCTGAGCTTCGTCAATTAATCGAATAGTTTCTTCTTTTGAAGGTGATGGTATTTTTGATGCTACTAAATTGGTTGCACGTCCGATAAGCAAACCTGTAGGTTTTCCATTTTTTGTAACAATTTCGCCGCCATCTATTTGTGTTGACCCATCAATGTTGGCAATATCAAGGGCTTTATCATTGGCAACCACAGCATGGCCGTCGACCCTAATGATGTAAACAGGCCGGTCAGGAAAAGCCTTGTTGAGTAGCTCGTTGCCGGGCAATTGCCTGTCAGCCCACAGGTTTTGATCCCAGCCCCTGCCCTGAATCCATTCGTCAGCTACCCTCGAAGCATGATCCCTGAGACGATCAACAACCTCCTCCATAGAACCTGAACCGGTTAAATCAGCCCGTAAAAAATTGTTGGAGTAACCCATAAAATGACTGTGAGGATCTATGAAACCCGGATAAACATGTTTACCCTCCAAATCAATTTTTTTCTCAGAAACGTAAGCTGATAAAATATCATGGTCGCTACCTAATGATATAATACGGCCATCAGAAATCGCCATCGCTTCATATGTAGTCATAGATTCATCAACAGAATTTATATTGCCGTTGTATAACAAAATATCAGCTTGTTTTGGCGGCTCGCAGGAAAACAATAATGAGGAAATCATCAGAATAATAATAAATTTTAATTTAAACATAAGTGCTAATTTTTAATTTTATAACCGGGGTTTTTTAAGGCTTAAAATACCAAAAATATATAATTGCCTGATCTAAACCCCGTAAAATTTTATAATCTTTAATCCGCAATATTCGAATATGGCATAGTTTTTGGCCGACAATTATTAAAAAACCAAAAAAATATCGGTCTTCAATAATGTTAAACCTTGACAAATATTTACTATACCTGAAAAACAATAATCCGTAAAAATAGACCAAATTATTTACAAAACCAAAGCAGAAAAACAGAAAATGATTACAGATCAAACTATTTAAGGCAATTGTTCGGTGTCATATTGCTGCAACAGCAACAAACCCCCAAGAAAAACGTTTTATATTTGATTTTCCCGGTGATCTTAATGGCCGAAGAAAATGACAATATTAACAGGCGAATTAAGCGGGTTGTGTTAATTGGCGGGTGATAACTAAATCCCGGCTTTTCAGAATTATACATTACTAAATTATTAGAAATAGTATCTTAATTAAAATAATGAACCCTAAAAAGCTGAAATAGGCAGTTTTAATAATTAAAATTGCTTTGGGAAAAAAGTTTAACGAAATTTATTAGAGGAATTAAAAAAACAATTCTTATTTTAGCATAAAAATTACTAGCATTAAGCGACAAAATATGCAAACTGAATTATTTTACAGGAAAATAATAGATCAACTTCCGGTTGGATATTCATTATGTAGAATCATTTCCGATAAGAGTGGTTCTGTTTGTGATTTGGAGTTTATAGAAGTGAATAAAATATTTGAAGAAATTACCGGATTGGATTCCGGCAATATTATTGGAAAAAATGTAACAACACTATTTCCGGATTTGAAAAAGGAGAAGTTTGACTGGGTTAAATTTTTTAATGATATTGTAAAGAATAAAACAGGTAATGAAACAGAACAATACATAAACTTTCTTAAAAGCTGGTACAAGGTAAAAGCGTTTACTGTTAGTGATGATCAAATTGTTTTTTATATATCCGAATCAACAGATACAATTCAACAAAGGCATAATGAAAAAATTATAGAGGAGCAAAAGCGTATTTCGAAAAATTTGAAGGATTTATCCATGAAGTTGGCTTCCATTCCGATTTCGCAAAATATTTTTCGTTTTATTTGCCATAGTTTCAAAAAATACACTAAAGCTTCATCTGTAAGTATTAATATTTATCATGAATCTACCGACGAGCTTGAATATCAATATTCTACTCTTAAAGAAGATATAGACAAAACTACTTTGCGAGGTTTGAATCGCATATATAAGGGCATACGATTTAAATTATCGTCACAATTGAATGATCTTATTCAAAAGGATTTGATCATTGGTAAAGATTCACTTTCCGAAATTACTTTTGATAGAACACCTGCATCTTATGATAAGATAATGGAGGCAATTTTTGGTAATGGATTTATTTCGGCTGTCGGGTTGCATTTTGAGGGGAAGCTTATAGGATCAATAATACTTTCTTTTGATAAGAAACCCGGGGGGCCATCTAATGAGGAGTTAGAGGCTTTGGCCGGTGTATGTTCCAATGCCATGCGACGATGGATGACTGAAACATCTCTATTGGAAGAAGAAATGCATTACCGCAGGCTGATAGCAAGTATGCAGCAGGGGTTAGCCTTGCATGAGGTAATGTTTGATGATGTTGGCAATGTAATTGACTGCAGGATACTTAAAATAAATGATGCTTTTGAGAAAATCACCGGGCTTAAAGCACATGATATTATAGGCAAATGTGTTACTGATGTAATGCCTTCTATTGGTAAGGAGTGGATTGAAAAACATGCCCAGGTCGCCTTAACCGGCGATCCAATCAATTATGAATATTATTCGGAAAAGCTGGATAAATATTATGAGGTTGTTTCATACCGACCGGGTCCAAATCTTTTTGCAGTAATATTTACCGATATTACCGAACGAAAAAGGAGTGAAGAACTTAGGGAAAAAGTTGCTGTTGCTCAGCGTTCAGCTGAGTTTAAACAAAAATTTCTTGCCAACATGAGCCATGAAATAAGAACACCGCTTACCGGAATAATGGGAATGGCAGAAATACTTGCAAAAACCGAACTTACACCTCAGCAACTGGATTATCTTAATACTATTAGGTTTTCAACAGGAAACTTAAGTAAAATCATAGAACAGATACTGGATTATTCGAAAATTGAAGCAGGAAAAACAAATATCAAACCTAAGGTTTTTAATAGTAGTGAGTTATTGCAAAATGCAAGAAAATTGTTTGAATCGATCTGCAAAAAAGATATTAAGCTTGTTATTAATCATAGCACTGAGATACCCGAATATATTGAAGCAGACAACCACCTTGTTTTTCAAATTATAAACAACTTGCTCTATAATGCTGTTAAATTTACCAATAAGGGGCAAATTACCATAAATGCCAGTATTGATAAATGGATAGATGATGAAAACTTAATGCTGAAAATTGAGGTTATTGATACGGGTGTCGGAATTAAACCGGAATCAAAAAATCTTCTTTTTAAACCTTTTTCACAAATTTATACATCTGATAACAGGCGATTTGAAGGAACAGGTTTGGGTTTATCTATTTGTAAAGAGATTGTTAGCCTGCTGGATGGAAAAATCGACTTTGAAAGTAAATCAGGTAAAGGCAGTAACTTTTGGTTCACTTTTAAAGCTAAATCGGCTCAAAAACACCCGGATGAAAAGAAAATAGATGAAAAAAAGATTGATGAAGACGGGTCAGAACTGAAAGTATTGCATGTTGAAGATAAAGAAGTCAATCAAAAAGTGGCTTCACTTATGCTTGAATCATTGGGTTGCAAGGTTAAAGTCGCCAATAATGGAAAGGAAGCCTTGGAAATGTTTCCAAAAGAAAAATTCGATATTATACTCATGGATATACAAATGCCTGTAATGGATGGAATTACTGCCACAAAAGAGCTGAAAAAAAAGTTTTCCTCCTTGCCCCCAATAGTCGGCCTTAGCGCCAATGCATTTGAAGGCGACAAGGAAAAATACATGAATATGGGATTGGATGACTATATGACTAAACCCTTCGCAGAAGACGATTTTATCAGGATCTTGAAAAAATATAAACTTAAATAACAAATTATTTAAGTGAGCCAAAAAATCTTTTTTGATTTTTTAACCGTTTTCAGAAGCCAAAAAAATTACCCTCCCGGTTTTTTATCATTTTTTCTTGCATATAGCAAAAAGTTTTTTTATTTAACCGGTGGCCGATTAAAATTATTTATTTTCCTTATTTGAAAATATTTGGGTTAAATTCACTGATTTTCATTTTCCAATATCATTATACTTGATAATCGAATTGATAAAATTGTACTTTTGATTGGAAATTAGAAAAAAAACTTACATTTTTGCGTTTATTCTAAAAACAAAAAAATATGACAGAAGATAAAACTAATACCAAGAGTAATTCTGATAATGGAAAGAACAATGGTTCGGCTGAAAATTTAGAAACAACCGGTTCAAAGGGTGTTTTACGATGGATTGAAATCATGGGCAATAAATTACCTCATCCATTTTGGTTGTTTGCCTGGATATGTGTTATTATTGTGATATTTAGTGCAATAACTGCTTATTTTAATGTTCAGGCTGTTGATCCGGGTACGGGTGAAGATGTTTACGCCAAAAGTCTTATTTCCGGTGAGGGGATTAGGAATTTTGTTCAGGAGATGGTTACTAATTTTGCTCATTTTGCGCCTTTTGGGTTGGTTTTGGTTATGATCATGGGTGTGTCGGTTGCTGAGCGGAGTGGGTTACTTGCTGCAGTTATGCGAAGGATTGCTTTTGCTGTTCCAAAGAAAGTGGTATTGCCTGTTATCTTTATTATTGGGGCTTGCGGAAATATTGGTTCAGATGCGGGTATAGTAATTGTTCCTCCGATTGCGGCACTGATATTTTCTCAAATGGGTTTACACCCGATTGCCGGGCTGGTTGCCGGTTATGCCGGAGCTACAGCAGGATTTACGGCAAATTTTTTGATAGCAGGTACAGATGTTCTGCTTGCAGGAATAAGTACTGAGATAGCTCAAAACATTAATCCCGCCTGGGAAGTTAGTGCTACTGCTAATTGGTATTTTATGATTATTTCTACAATAATGTTGGGGTTTGCCGGGGCATTTGTTGTCAGAAGGTTCACGATACCCAGATGCAGGGCTTTCGCCGGAGCTGATCAACTGGAGAATGATTCGGTGCAGCAGTCATCTGAAATAAAACCGGAAGAAAAGAAAGGTATGAAAAGGGCCGGTATTGCATTATTAATTTATGCCGTTGTTATAATTGCCCTGGTTGCACCTCCCGGAGCTCCTTTGCGCGATCCCGAAACCGGCGGTTTAGTGCCTTCACCATTCCTCAGAGGGCTGGTGCCTATACTCTTTTTGTTGTTTGCAATACCCGGTTATGTTTATGGCAAAGTAACCGGAACAATAAAAACCTCAAATGATTTCCTTAAGTATATGGAGCAAGGAATGAAAGAACTATCAGGGTATATCGTGCTGATGCTTATAGTAGCCCAGTTTATTTATTTATTCGGCGAATCAAATCTCGATTCAATACTTGCTATAAAAGGTGCTGAGTTCCTCCAGGTTACCGGGCTTACAGGCCCACTGCTATTTACACTTTTTATGATCCTGGTTGCTGTACTTAATATTTTTATGGGAAGTGGGTCGGCAAAATGGGCAATCTTTGCTCCAATATTTATACCAATGCTGGCACAAATTAACCTGAGCCCCGCTTTTGTACAACTTATGTACCGGATCGGCGACTCAATAACTAATTCTATTACTCCGCTTTATCCATACTTCCCATTGTTGCTCGGATGGATCAGTAAATATGATAAACGTATAGGTATCGGTACTGTTATCTCTCTGCTAATACCTTATGCAATTATTCTTTTTGTAATGTGGGTAGTACTGCTGTTTATATGGTATGGCTTTAATCTACCTATCGGGGTCGGAGAGCATATTTTTATTAATTAAAATTGATATAAAAAACCGGTAGTGCCTGACAAAAATAAATTTTTAAAAAATCTTTTTTTATTTTATATTTACAGTTGTAATAGATAAGTGATGAAGCCAGAGCATGAGCCTAAAGATATTGTCAATTACTATCTCCAAAAAAAGAGAGAGGGAATGGATTATACCCAAATCCGTAAAGAACTTAAAGAGCAAGAGTTTGAAGAAGCAGAAATAAAAAATATTGTCCAGGATATTGATGATAAAATATTGCAGGAAGAATTTGAAAAAACGAGTAAAAATACCAGTGCAATAATGCAAACCGGCGGATGGGTTTTCACTATAATAGGTTTGATATTTATAATAGGACGTTATACCAGTTTAACCCCGGTTGATAATAATTTACTTACGTATGGATTTTTGCTGATAGGCTTAATACTGCTTTTTTATGGATATATTAAAACAAAAAGCGGTAAGGGAAATGAAAAAAACCCCGCGAGTTTCAATAAATTCAGCCGGTAATATATCTTTATAACAACTATTTTAAGTCGAAAACAACAATTTTTTGTTTGGTTAATTAAATACAGGCTTATGAATTCAAATACCGATATTTTATTTACGCGCAGAAGTATACGTAAATACAAAAAGGATCATCATATAAGTGATGAACTTGTAAAGTTTATTCATGATGCGGCAATGTGTGCTCCTTCTGCACGCAACAGGCAGCCATGGCATTTTATGATTACCCGTCAACGCGATAAACTTGACTCTTTGGCTGAATTGCACCCTTATGGCAAAATGCTTAAAGATGCTACCATGGCTGTTTTAGTTTGTGGCGATATTAATCTTGAAGATCGTGAGAGCTACATAGTTCAGGATTGTTCGGCAGCAACCCAAAATTTGCTTTTAGCTGCTCATGGCGTCGGCCTGGGTGGTGTGTGGCTGGGGGTTTACCCAAGAAAGGAAAGAATAGAAGCTATGAGGGAAATATTTCAATATCCCGATAATATAATCCCTGTCTCGCTTGTATCCCTCGGATTCCCGGATGAAGATAAGCCAAGAAACAGCAATTTTAACCCAAAGAGAATACACCTGGAAAAATGGAATGAAACATGGGAAGATTAAAAAAATGTTTGCTTAAGACCAATAAAAAGCCATTTTCCTGTTTTCCGCATTGCAACACCCTAAAAATTTTTTAGCACCATTTCATATAGCTCTTTCTGGTGTTCATCTATGTTTAATAGTTTTGTTTTTTTAAAAAAAACTTTTAAACTTTTTTCTTGAAAAAAAAGTTACAAAAATTCAAGGCTGTGGTTCCGCCACCACAAAACTACGCATCAAGGGCTAAAATATTTGCA
>SL_5KL_010_SEDDRAFT_10000486_pt1 | contig 25392 bp, 19 predicted proteins | sample SodLakKL_010_SED_FD_9118 | JGI IMG/M metagenome (IMG submission 9118) | reverse complement strand
TTTTTCCTCCTTGCTGTGGAATATTAAGAACCGTCCCCGTTATTCCTGGAGGCGCCAGGGGTGGGTGTAGATGTTGCAGCGTTGGCCCCGGGCGAAGCCGACCAGGGTTATGTTTAAGTTTTCGGCCAGTTCGATGCAGAGCGAGGTGGGGGCGGCCCTGGAGATGAGGAGCTGTATTTTTAGCTTGGCCGCCTTGAGGAGGATCTCCGAGCTGAGGCGGCCGCTTGACACTATGATCTTGTCTTCGGTGGCAATGCCCTCGCGCAGGCACTGTCCCACTATTTTATCTATAGCGTTGTGGCGGCCGATGTCTTCGCAGAAGTAGAGGATTTTTTCCCGGTCGGCCAGTCTCCGAGCTGAGGCGGCCGCTTGATACTATGATCTTGTCTTCGGTGGCAATGCCCTCGCGCAGGCACTGTCCCACTATTTTATCTATAGCGTTGTGGCGGCCGATATCTTCGCAGAAGTAGAGGATCTTTTCCCGGTCGGCCAAAGCGGCGCTGTGGACTCCGCCGGTGGCCTTGTAGAGTTCCGCTTTATCCTGCAGGGAGCTCATCAAAGAAGCCGCCTTTGCGGGACTGATCTGCAGGTCGCCGGTCAGGGGACTGCTGCGCAGGGAATCCAGGGCGTTGAAAAAAACGGTCCCTTTGCCGCAGCCGGAAGTTACAGTCCTTTTGCCGTAGAGCTTTTCGGCCAGGCCCGCTCCCTCTTTGATATCTACTTCCACCAGGCCTTCTTCTTCCCGAATCCGGATTGACTCCAGGTCATCGATGCCCGAAAGCAGGCCTTCAGAGCGCAGGAATCCCAGGGCCAGGTATTCGAGCTTTTCCGGGGTGCAGAGCAGGGTGACCAGTTCGCTGCCGTTTAAGTAAATGGTCACCGGGGCTTCGATGGTAACCAGGTCATCTAATGCTTCAGATTCTCCCCCGCGGATCCTGATAATCTTTTTTTTGACCGCTCTTTCCCTTTTCACTTTCCAGCCCCCATTTTTTCAGGTTCCAAAACCGGCTTTAAAGTTCAAGGCCGTTTCGACTGATCACTTTTTTATACCAGTAGGCGCTGTTTTTAAAATAGCGCTCCTGGGTCGGGTAATCCACGTAAAGCAGGCCAAAGCGCTTGCTGTAGCCAAAAGACCATGCAAAGTTATCCCTCAGGGTCCAGACAAAGTAACCTTTAAGGGGGATGCCTTCTTGAACCGCCTTCCAGGCCTCCCTGATCTAGTGCTGCAGGTAACTGATCCTGGATTATTGTTTGNTTAATTCTTCATGACAGGCCTGTTTCCTGCATCGGGATAGGGNGCGGCCATGCCGGGCGCACTATGATAGAGCAGGGAAACCACTCACGTGGCTTCCCCCTCATCAAACCGGACGGGCCCTATTGCGGATGCGGTTGCCCGTCGCACAAACGCGCCCCCGTGAGCCAGGGGGCGCGTGGTTTGCTTTTAAATAAACTTAACTGGACTGCTTCTATTTAAACGCAGCAGCCCTTTTTAAAGGCGCTGATCACAGAGCGCTTGCTTAAGGTTTCGCTGAGGCACTGACAGCCGTGATAACCGGTGGCGCAGCAAACCGCGGCGTGCTCACCGCTTGCGGGCAGCGCTTCCGGCTTGTAATCGACGGCGGCAAAGAGTCCCTTGCCCCGGCTGAAGCTGTCTTCATGCAGGAATCTGGTGCCCGGGTGATCTTCATCCGGACAGGGCCACTGCAGACCCTGTTCGGCCAGGCGGTAATAGGAAATCCCGCTGTATTCGGGGGTAAGGGAGGCTATTTCATCGAATATTTCCTCCGGCCCGGTATAGTCCCATTCAAAGCCGAACCATTCGGCCAGTTCTACCAGGACGGCCCAGTCGGGGAAGACTTCTCCCGGGGGCTCCAGGGCGGTCTGGCTGAGCTGAACCCTGCGCTCAACATTGGTATAGGTCCCCAGCTTTTCGGCAAAGGCCGAAGCCGGAAGGACAACATCGGCCAGGGAAGCCGTTTCAGTCATGAAGATGTCCTGGACCACCAGGAAATCGAGGTTCTCGAGATTCTCGGCTACTTTTAAGCGGTCTCCGCCGCAGGCCACCGGGTTTTCGCCCATGATGTACATGGCCTTGATGCTGGAGTTTTTCCTGCCTTCAAATGCTTCCGCGGCCGTCATGCCGGGGGTTTCACTGATTTCAACACCCCAGGACTTGGAAAACTTGTCGCGAACTTTTTGATCCTGAAGGTGCTGGTAACCGGTTATGACGTTGGGCAGCACACCCATATCGGCCATACCCTGAAGGTTGTTTTCCCCGTAGGGCAGGTAAACGCCGGTTGACTCTTTGCCCACATTGCCGGTCAACAGGGCCAGGTTGGTCAGGGCCCTGACAAAAGCAGCGCCGCCGGTTTCTTCTCTTACCCCTGCATCTGAGACGATGACCGCTTTTTCAGCGGAAGCGTAGGCCCGGGCGGCAGAGCGGACCGCTTCTGCTTCCAGCCCGGTAATCCCGGCTACATGTTCCGGGGTATATTTTTCTACAGCTTTTTTGAGCTCTTCAAAGCCCTCGGTTCTTTTGTCGACAAAGTCCTGATCATGGAGGCCTTCACTGATAATGACATTGGCCATTCCGTTCAGCAGGGCCAACTCGGTGCCCGCCTCAAGGGGCAGGTAAGCCGTCGATACGTCGACCAGCCCGATCATTTCGGGAACGGCGACAACGAGTTTGGCTCCCTTCTGGGCCGCCTCGCGGACCCGGTAATCCAGGATGGGATGGCTTTCGGCCGGATTGGCGCCGATGACCAGGATGGCATCGGTTGCCGCCACTTCATCAATAGTGTTGGTGGTAGCGGCATTACCAAAAGCGTCCATCATGCCGTCCACTGCAGAAACATGGCAGTGCCTGGTATAACTGTCAACGTTGTTGGTGCCCAGGGAACGGATCAATTTTTGGAACAGGTAGCTGTCTTCGTTACTCGATTTGGGCGAACCAAGCCCCATCAGGGCATCGGCCCCGTAACGGGACTGGATGTCTTTAATATTATCGATGATATAATCGAGGGCTTCTTCCCAGCTCACTTCAACAAAGACCCCGTTGCTTCTGACCAGCGGGGCGGTAACCCTGTCGCGGCTGTGGACGAAATCCCAGCCGAATTTACCCTGCACACAGAGATGGCCGCGGTTAACCGGGCTTTCCTGATCAGGGCTGACCCCAATCACTTCGTTATCCTTGATATGCAGGTTGATATTGCAGCCCAGGCTGCAGTAGGGGCAGACGGAAGGAACACTTTCAGTCTGCCAGGGGCGTCCTTTGCCGGTCACATACTTGGGAATCAGGGCCCCCACCGGGCAGTTGTCGATACACATCCCGCAGAATACACAGGAAGATTCTTCGATAGGATCTTCAAAACCGGGGCTGACATTGGTGCCGAAACCGCGCTTGGTAAAGTCGATCGCCCCGGCTCCAACCACCTGCTGGCACTTGCCGACGCAAATACCGCAGAGGATGCACTTGTTCATATCACGCAGGAAGAAAGCATTGGTATCGTCATAGGGCAGGTCCTTGACCGCTCCAAAAAATTCAGTGGAAGCAACCCCGTACCGGTAGCAGTAGTCCTGGAGCTTGCATTCACCGGTCTTTTCACAGGTGATGCAGTCCAGGGGATGATTGGCCAGCATCAGGCTTAAGTTATTCTTGCGGGCATTGATGACCCGCTCCGACTCGGTATGAACCACCATGTCCGGGCCGACTGGAGCGACACAGGAAGCCACCAGGGCCCTGGCCTTCTCCACTTCAACCACGCAGATCCGGCAGGCCCCGTTGGGGGGCAGTTCCGGATCCTCACAAAAAGTCGGAATATCGATACCCAGCTGCCGCGCGGCTTCAAGAATGGTCGTACCGGGAGCCACCTCGATTTCTTGTCCGTCTATGGTTAATTTAATTGCCGACATCAGCTTCACTCCCTACACGAGTAATCATTATGCAATCAAAGCGGCATTTTTCAATACAGCTGCCGCAGCGGGTGCAAAGTTCCTGGTCTATTTCATGGGGCTCTTTCTTTTCGCCCTCGATTGCGTCCACCGGGCAGACCCTGACGCAGGCCCGGCAGCCGTTGCAGTTCTCCTGATCGATCACGTACTGGAACAGGGGCTTGCAAATGCCGGAGCGGCAGTAATTTTCGTTGATGTGTTCTTCATACTCATGCCGGAAGTAGCGGATGGTAGTTAAAACCGGGTTCGGGCAGGTCTGGCCCAGGCCGCAGAGGGAGCTGTCCTTGATACTGTGGGCCAGGCTGTCCAGGGTGTCCAGGTCCTCCGGTATCCCTTCTCCTTCGGAAATCCGCTCTAAAATTTCAAGCATCCGCTTGGTTCCTTCCCGGCAGGGGGTGCACTTGCCGCAGGATTCTTTCTGGGTAAAACTCAAGAAATACTTGGCCAGGTCGACCATGCAGGTCCGGTCGTCCATAACGACGAGACCGCCGGAACCCATGATCGCTCCCGCCTTGGTCAGCGAGTCATAGTCAATGGGCAGGTTAATCAGGTCTTGCGGAATACATCCGCCCGAAGGACCGCCGGCCTGGACGGCTTTGAACTCGCGGCCGCCCTGGATCCCTCCGCCCACATCGAAAATGATCTCCTCGATGGTGATGCCCATGGGCACCTCGACCAGGCCGGTATTGCGGACCTTCCCGGCCAGGGCAAAAACCTTGGTCCCTTTGCTGCCTTCAGTCCCGACCTTCTTAAATTCCTCCGCTCCCCCTTCCCTGACAATGAGGGGAATATTGGCCAGGGTTTCCACGTTGTTGATGGTAGTCGGTTTGCCGAAAACTCCTACCTGGGCGGGAAACGGCGGCCGGGGCCGGGGCATGCCTCTTTTACCTTCAATGGAAGCCAGAAGCGCCGTCTCTTCACCGCAGACAAAAGCTCCCGCTCCCTCTTTGATATTCATTTTGAAATTAAAGCCGGAATCCAGAATATTAGTGCCGAGCAGGCCGTACTCTTCAGCCTGCTGGATGGCGGTTTTCAACCTCCTGATGGCCAGGGGATACTCAGCCCGGCAGTAAATGTAGCCTTCATCGGCCCCGCAGGCTCTGCCGGCAATGAGCATGCCCTCTAAAATGGCATGGGGATCGCCTTCCAGGATACTGCGGTCCATGAAGGCCCCGGGGTCGCCTTCGTCGGCGTTGCAGACGATATACTTTTTGTCGCCGGGGGCTTTGTTGGTGAACCCCCATTTTAATCCCGTGGGGAAACCGGCCCCCCCGCGGCCACGCAGGCCGGCATCCTTGACTTCATCGCATATGGCCTGGGGATCCATCTGCAGGGCGCGCTTTAAGGCCCGGTATCCTCCCCGCATGATATACTCATCGATGCTTTCCGGGTCGATAATACCGCTGTTGCGTAGAACATTGAACTTCTGCTTGGAATAAAAGGGGATAGTATCGTAAAAACGGGCCGGAGCTTCCACATCCGGGCCCTTGTATAACAGCCTTTCGACAATTTCTCCGCCGATGAGGTGTTGTTCCACCAGCTCGGCCATATCTTTTGTCTTCAGGCGGCAGTAAAAAACCTCGTCCGGGTAGATCACGATAATCGGCCCGACCTCGCAGAAACCGGGACAACCGCCCATAACCAGGCGGTATTTATCTTTAATGCCCTGTTTTTCCAGTTCTTCTTTCAAAGCCTCTGCGATTTGATTTGAGCCCGACGAAAGGCAGCCGGTGGCTCCACAAATCATGATGTGCTTCTCATACAATATCTTCTTACCTCCCTTTCCCTGGTTAAATCATTTAAGAGATCACAAAATTTTCGTCCAGGGCTACTTTCTCAGTTATATTTTTGCGTTTCTGGGCGCATTCCTGGTTTTCATGGCAGATGGGACCTTCCAAACAGCACTCCACAAAATCTTTACAAGGCGTATCCTTGGTATGGGTACATTTTTCGCAGCATGGATCGATAAACTTCTCCATTGGGCCACCTCCTAGTGTTTATTCATAACTATCCAGAATAGCGTTGACCTTGTCCGGCGTTAACCGTCCATGCGGATCGTCGTTAACCATAATCACCGGTGCCAGCGCGCAGCAACCGATACAGGCCACCTCTTCCAGGGTAAATTTTAAATCGTCGGTGGTTTCGCCACTTTCTACATCCAGAATTTCTTCAATCCTTTCAGCAATTTTGGGGCTGCCCTGGATATGGCAGGCCGTCCCTTTACAAACCCTGATAATGTTGCGTCCACGGGGTTTCAGTTTAAACTGGGCATAAAAAGTAGTAACGCCGTAAAGGCGGCTGAGGGGGATGTGCATCCGGTAGGAGATATGTTCCATTACCGGGCGGGGCAGGTAGCCGAAATGTTCCTGCACTTTCTGCAAAATTGGGATGACCATTTCCTTCTTCCCCAGGTATGGTGCAATAATTGAATCGACCTGGTCCAGATCGATGTCCTGGTTGAGCTCTGCTACAGCCTCGTTGCTCAAATTACTAACCTCCTTATAGTTTCTTATCTAAGTCTAAAACTTAGTTTTTACCTGCCTTATTTTATTCTCTTTATCACAGATAAATCCTGCTCATAAATGGAGAATTTGAGAAAAATAGAACATAATCATCATTCTAGACCAATCGCACCGGCGAAAAGTCATTACCGTCGGCGGCCACAAAGCGGTATTCCACCCCGTTTTTAAGGCCCTGGAAGATAAAGTCCCTGCCCTCGTCATGGATATGACCGAACACACAGATCCGGACCCTGTACTCCTCCAGGAGCTCGGTAAAGGCGCTGGACTGGCCCCGGCGGTTGAAAGGCGGGAAATGCAGGGCCGCTATAAAATCCTGAAAGGAATCTTTAAAGGCGCCGTCGAGGGAAAGCCGCAGGCGCTGGACTTCGCGCAGGTATATTTTTTGATCCTGTTCATTGTCAAAACCTTCATCGCCGGGACAGATCCAGCCCCTGGTCCCGCAAATGGCCCAGCCCTGCCAGGCAAAGTAATCGTTCTGGAGGGCATAAACAGAAGGCGGCAGTTGAGCCCTGACCTTGCCGATGGAAGACCACCAGTAATCGTGGTTGCCCCGGACCAGGAGTTTGGTCCCTTTCAATCCTGACAGCCACTGCAAATCAGGGATAGCCTCCGGCAGGCGCATAGCCCAGGAAATATCTCCGGGCACTATAACCAGATCTTCATCGCCGACCAGGCGGTTCCAGTTTTTTTTGATCTTTTCGGCATGGTTTTCCCAACCGGGACCAAAGATGTCCATCGGTTTATTTTGATCATGGGAAAGATGCAAATCGCCGAGCGCGTATACAGCCATATTTGGTCTCCCGCTTGATGTCCTGACCCTTTAATATTACTAAATCAAAGAGTAAAAAGCAAAAGTAGCTTTTTTCTGCCCATTAAAACTTTTTCTACTTAAAAATAAGCTTTGCAAATATTTTTTATAAATGATAAAATATCATTGCGTTTTGTAATGCTATTCTCACAAGATGAAGGAGGTTACCCAAACCGTGGATAAAAAGACTCGGAGACCACGTCGTTACCTGCGCAGCCGCATCACTCGAAAACTAATCCTGGACACCGCTTTAGAGGTTTTTCTGAATGAAGGTTACGCCAAGACTACCATTGCCAAAATCAGCGAACAGGCCAAAGTAGGTTACGGCACCGTCTACAGCCACTTTAAAGGCAAAGACGACATCCTCAACAAGGTCGTCGACAATGTGCTGATTGATTTTTTTAACCTGCTTGAATACCCCTTTGCGCCAAAAACATTACGGGAAGCCCGTGACGCCTATTATGAACTAGTTTTAACTTCTTTCCGGCTTGCGGAGCAGCACCGTCCGATCATGAAAGTATACCAGGAAGCCCTGGGCCAGTCGGAGTCGATATTCGGTCACTGGCGCGATATAAAGGAGCAGTTCATTGCAAGCACGGCCCGATCATTTAAATATGCCCAGGAACAGGGCCTGGCCAAAAAGTTTGACGTTCAACTCGGGGCAAAAGCTTACATTTTGCTGGTGGATCGTTTTATCTGGGAAGTAGTTAATGAACAGGAAAAAGACCTGGAACATATCGCCAATATAATTATGGATATGTTTTTTAACGGCTTTTTTCACAGTTCAAAACAGAAAAAATAGCAGCGGTTATATCCTGCTCCGGCCTTGAACCGGGCCCAAATTGTTATAAGCAGGGCCTGTGACCTCAAAAACAGCACGGTCCGGTCCGTTCATACGGCTGCGGGCGAAGATCAGGTAATAACTCTTTTTTCCGTTATAATAATGTCGACTTTCCTGTCCCACTGATCGAGGGGGATGTGGGGGAGGATCTGCATTTCAAAAGCGATGGCCACCAGGGGGACCCCGGGTTTAAGGCGTTCGAAAAAGCGGTCGTAATAACCTCCTCCATATCCCAGCCGCCCTCCTCCCGGATCAAAACCGACCCCCGGCACGATCAGCAGGTCGATGATTTTAGGATCCCGGGGGCGCAGGGTTTCGGAGCGCGGCTCGGGGATGTTGTAGGCTCCGGGGGCCAGGTCGCGCTCCCAGTCAATAATTTGAGCAGGGATCAAGTCACGGTTTTCAGGTACAGCTTTAGGGGCAAGCGCCAGCTTGCCCCGTCTTATGGTTTCTTCAATCATGGGCCGGGTATCAACTTCACTGCCGAAAGTTATGAAGAACATCACCGCTCCGGCGCTGCTGTAAGCGGGAAGGGTGTATAAATTCTCGGCAATCCGGGCGCTTTTAACGGCAATCTCTGCGGCAGTCAATTGATCCCGCTTTCCAATGATCCTTTTGCGAAGTTCCTTCTTCTTTTGCTTCATCTTTATTTAGTAGGCCCGGGCATAGTAAACAGCATGCTCCGCTTTTTTATCGCAAACCAGGCAGGTTTCATGTTCTGCTTTTTTGTCAAATGGAATACAGCGGATGGTGGCCTTGGTGTCATCTTTGATTTTTTCCTCGCACTCGGCCTCTCCGCACCAGGAAGTCAGATATAAACCGCGTTCTGTGGCCATGATTGCTTTGAAATCTTCATAGTCCGACCCGCTGCGGGTATTTGCTTCCCTGAATTCAAGGGCATTTTTTAACATACTGTCCTGAATCTCATCCATCAGGCCGGGCAGGTAAGCAGGCAGTTCCTGGCGGGATAAACTAACTTTTTCCCCGCTGTCGCGGCGGACCACCACCACTTTGTCCTGCTCCAGTTCTTTGGGGCCGACTTCGATGCGGACCGGGACTCCCCGCATTTCCCAATCGTTATATTTCCAGCCGGGCGAATACTCTTCCCGGTCATCCAGCTTAACCCTGATCACGTCTTTGAGCTGGTCGGCCAGCTCCCGGACGGAAGTTAAAACTTTTTCCCGATCTTTCTTGGTCAGGATCGGCACAATGACGGCCTGGTAGGTTGAAATGCGGGGCGGGATCTTCAGGCCGCGGTCGTCGCCGTGGACCATGATCAGGGCCCCGATCAACCTGGTCGAGACTCCCCAGGAAGTCTGCCAGACATATTTAAGCTGATCGTCCTGGTCAAGGAATTTTATATCAAAAACCCTGGCAAAATGCTGGCCCAGGTTATGGGAGGTTCCGGCCTGCAGGGCCCTGCCGTCACTCATCAAGGCTTCAACGGTATAGGTGCGGAGGGCGCCGGCAAACTTTTCGCGTTCCGTTTTTTGCCCTATAACGGCCGGGATAGCCAGCTCCGTTTCAATGCATTCCCGGTAGACCTCGAGCATCTTAAGGGCTTCTTCTTCGGCTTCTTCCTCGGTTCGGTGACAGGTATGGCCTTCCTGCCATAAAAATTCAGAGGTGCGCAGGAACGGCCGGGTCGACTTTTCCCAGCGGACCACGTTGCACCACTGGTTGATCAAAACCGGCAGATCCCGCCAGGATTGGACCCAGCGTGAATAAAAATCACAAATAATGGCTTCTGATGTGGGCCGGACTACCAGCGGTTCGCTTAAGATTTCATCCCCGCCTTTAGTTACCCAGGCCACTTCGGGGGCGAAGCCTTCGACATGCTCGGCTTCCTTTTCCAAAAGCTCCTGGGGGATAAACAGGGGGAAGTAGGCGTTTTCATGACCGGTTTCCTTGAAGCGGCGGTCAAATTGCTCCATGATTTTTTCCCAGATCGCGTAGCCCGCCGGCCGGATGGCCATGAAACCTTTCACGGGGGCATAATCCATCAATTCTGCTTTCAGGATAACATCGATATACCACTGGGAAAAATCTACTGACCTGGGGGTAATGGCTTTGACAAATTCTTTTTGCTGATTATTCTTCTCCTGCCCGGCTTTTTGCTTCAATTTGGTCACCCTCTCTACAGCGTAAATGATAGGATAAATACCCGTTTATTTTATCACAGTTTTCAGCGGAGGGCCAACTCCCGCCGCGTTTCCAGCAGTTTCTGCCACTTTTCATCGCTCAGAGGGCGGTTAAAGCTGCGGAAATTGGCCAGCTTGAAACCGTGTTCGCCGGCCCAGTACCTGGTTTGTAAAATTGTCTCCAGGTTGACACCGGAAGAACCGAGGCTGTAATGTTTATAACGCTGTTCCAGGGCCAGCATCATTGTTTCAGCCATGCAGGCATAGGCGAGTCCTTCTTCAAAGCCAAAATTCCAGCCGAAGGAAGGCAAACCGGGCACTTCAATAACCCCGCCGTCGATAACCAGGACATCGGGGCGGGCTTCGTCAACTTCTTCGCTGACGTTGGCGGGCCGGGAAATATCACAGACTACCGCCCCTTCTTTGAGGTTGCCGGCATGAATGACCTTGCCGGTAGTGCTGGTGGCGCTGATCACAACATCGGCCCTGGACAAAACGGTATCGATATCGGTAGAAAATTCGATCAGCCCTTTTTTGCGCCCTTCTCCATCGGCAAAAGCTTCGAATGCCTCCATGGGCGCTTCCGGGGAAGGCAAAGCGGGGCATTCTGCCAGCAGGTGACCCATACTGCCCGGCTTCAGGGGTCGGCCCTGCTGCAGCAGCGCCGACTGGTAACGGTAAATTTCCGCGGCCACCAAGTGCAGCCTTTCGCTGGAAGTCTTGTTATTCGGATTGCCGATCAGGACCAGGCGGGGAACAGTCTCTGATAAGAGCAGGGAAATACCCCTGCCGATCGACCCTGCCGCCCCTACTATGCCGGCTGTAATCCGGGACCGATCCATCTGCAGCCTTTCGGTGGCCGTATTGATGGCATCGACAGCGGCAACCACGGTATAGCTGTTGCCGGTGGTAATCGGCACTCCTTCGTTTTTCAGATAGAGGCCGCCCATCGAGGCCACAGCTGTAAAGGCCCCCAGCCCCACGACGCGGGCTCCCCGTTCCCGGGCCATGGCTACGGCTTCTTTCAGCTCTTCCATAGCCTGTTTGCGGGGCATTTGCACAAATTCGTCCGTCGTCCTGGGCAAAGCGATAAATTCACCGTAAGCGGTTCGGCCGGCCTCGGAATGAATCCTGGTTTTTCCGGCCACGAAAGGACCGACCATGTCGCCAAACCTGCCGGTTAGATCGGCCAATTCTTCTTCGCTGTAAGCCAGGAGGCTGTTGTCAAACTGGTGGTAACTTTCCAAATCGAGGGCATGGATCAGGAAGGCAAAGCGGCCTTCTTCGGGATCGCCCGACGGTTCAACTTTATTTTCGGGATAAGGTGAAAATCTGGGAAAATCATCTCCAACCTGCGGCCTGATCAGGTAAGCCAGAAAGCGGGCCGTATTGCCCTCCGCCAGCACTTCCAACATCGAGTTCAGTTTCTGCAGCGCCTCCCGGCACTGCGCTTCGCTGATCGTCAAGGGCGGTTCGATGCGGATTACTTCATTGCCGTTCAGGGTCGGAGCTACTCTGACCTTCTCTACGTTTAAAAGGTAGGAAGATATAGCCGGGGTCAGCAGTTCCTGTTCGGCCATTACTCCCAGCAGGCTGCCGGGAAATTGCCCGCGATCCATGTTAAATTCAAGGCCCAGCATCAAACCCCGGCCCCGCACCGCTTTAATCAGGTCGGGGTGTTTATCCCGCAATTCCAGGAGGCCGTTTTTAAGCAGTCGTCCCATCTTTTTAACATGCTTAAGCGCGGCAGAATCTTTTTCGGTCAGCATATCAAGGACCTTTAGGCCGACCCGGCAGGCCAGTGAATTGCCGGCAAAAGTAGAGGAATGCTTCATTCCAAAGTCTTCGTTATATACCTTATCCGAGCTCAGGCAGGCCCCGATCGGCATCATTCCCCCGCCCAGGGCCTTGGCCAGGACCAGGAGATCGGGAGACACTTTTTCTGCTTCACAGGCAAAAAGACGCCCGGTCCGGCCCAGGCCGGTCTGGATTTCATCTAAGACCAGCAAAACCTGGTGGCGGGCGCAAATTTCTTTGGCCGCAGCCAGGTATCCGGCCGGAGGCTCGACAATACCTCCTTCGCCCTGGATCGGTTCTACCATGAAAGCGGCGTAATAACCGGGGTTGGCGCTTAATTCCTGCTCCAGGGCTTCGGCATTTCCGAACATAATATGCCTGAAATGTTCAGCCGGGGCCGCGAAATCTTCCTGGTAGCTGCTGTTGCCGGTGGCGGAAAGGGCCCCGTAAGTTTTGCCGTGAAAGCTGTTTTCCGTGGCCAGGATGCCCGGGCGGCCGGTTGCGGAACGGCACAGCTTGATGGCCGCTTCAACAGCTTCGGCTCCGCTGTTGGCAAAAGTGACAAACTCGAGCCCTTCCGGGGCCAGTTGGACCAGGCGCCGGCCCAGTTCGCCGGCGGCATCGAGGGCCGAAGGTTGGACAAAGTTAGGTTCAGCCGAATCGCGGTAGCTGTTGATTGCTTCCCAGATCGGTTCCGGATTGTGGCCAAAAGGCAGGGCTCCGTAGGCGGCGATGCAGTCAAGGTAGCGGTTGCCTTCTTCGTCGAAAAGATAACTGCCTTCCCCGCGCACATATTTTTGATCGAGTTTGATATTTTCAAGCATTTCACCGAGGTGGGGATTAACATACCGGGTAAAGTTATTCATGTTCAGTCCTCCTGCTGCGTTGTGCACATTAATGTGCACATCAATAGTGCCATTTTAACCCGAAGCAGGCCAAAGATCAATAGCCTCTTTTATGATTTTGCTTTTATTCTTCTTTGGGCGGTGCGATAAGCGAAAGAGCGTGGTAGGCGGGATCGAGGTTTTCCTCTAATACCCCCAGGGCCTCCTCCCTCTTTACCGCCTGCAGGATGGAGGGCAGATCAAACAGTTCGGCGTCCTTGAAGCGGTAGGCCAGGAAGTTGTTGGCGATAAATTCTAAAGAATTAAAGCGCCTGATATAACCGCCCAGGATTTTGCGGCGGTGCCGTTCAAACTGTTCGGCCCTTATGCCCTGTTTTTTTAAGTCCTCTACCGCTTCCATGATCCGGCCGTAGAGCTGGTCGGGATCCCCGGTTTCTCCCCCGATCATGGCGTAACCGTAATTGAGTTCGGCGGTATATTCTGCTCCAAAATTTTCGTCGATCAGGTTGTTGCGGTAGAGTTCATTATAAAGTTGTTCGCTCGAGCCAAAAAGGATATCTAAAACCAGCTCCATCAGTATTTCCCGGCGCATTAAATCCCGGCTTTGCAATTTCCCCACCTTGTTGTCTTTAAAGCCGATAAACAGAATCGGGTCTGAAACAATTAGCTCCTGGACCGTTTTCGCCTGGTAAATATCAGCCGGTTCCTCTGGAAAGAGGCGCACTATTTCCCCCATCGGGCCGTATTCGCGGCCGGCCAGGTTTTCCTGCACCTGCCGACCGACCGGTTCCGGATCCAGATCACCGACTACAAATACGGCCATATTGCTGGGATGATAAAAAGTATGGTAACAGCGGTACAGCAAGTCCGGGGTAATCCTGGCAATGCTTTCAGCAGTGCCGGCAATATCATTGCGGACCGGATGTTTTTGGTAGAGCCCGGCCAGGAGGTTAAAGAAAACCCGCCAGTGGGGATGATCTTCATACATCTTTATTTCCTGGCCAATAATACCCTGTTCTTTCTGGACCGTTTTTTCAGTGAAATAGGGCTCCTGGACAAAATTGAGGAGGTGATCCAGGCTTTGCTCAAAACTGGCGGTGCAGGAAAACAGGTACGAGGTCTGGTTGAAGGAGGTAAAAGCATTGGGGGAGGCTCCCAGGGCGGCAAAGCGGTCAAAAACATTGCCCCGTTCGTCTTCAAACAGTTTATGTTCAAGAAAGTGGGCCACGCCATCGGGCAGTTCCGTAACTTCCTGCTCGGGTTCGACCCGGAAGCGGTTATCGATGGAACCGAAGCGGGTGGAAAAAACAGCATACTTTTTCTGATAGTCCCTGCGGGGCAGGACATATAAATCGAGTCCCGGCCAGAACCGGTAGTGGTAGAGGGTTTCATGCAGTTCCCTGTTTTCAATCAACCTGAAGTTTTCTCTCATTATTTTAACTGCCTCCTTCCTGGGGCCGCAGGACATATACGGTATCGAGTTTTATTTTTTCTGCCACGGCCCGGATTTCCTGCCTGTTAACCGCCTCGATGCCTTCGATCAGCTCTTCGGCACTGTAGGTTCTGCCTCCGATAGAGCCGTCCAGGTGCGCGCTGATCAGCTGGTTGGGGCTGTCCTGCTGGGAACGGAGTCGGTTAACCAAACCCCGCTTGGTATTGTCCAGCTCTGCGGGGCTGATTTTACCGTTAACCATGTCTTCCAGCTGCCGGTCGATTATTTCCCGCGCTTCTTTATAATCGTTATAGTTAATGCCGGCGGAAATAACCATCAGGCCCTTGTGCCTTTCGAGGCGGGAATGCACATAATAGGCCAGGCCGGCTTCTTCACGGACTTTCATAAACAGCTTGGAATGAGGAAATGCCCCCAAAATACCGTTGTAAACCAGAAGAGGGCAATAGCGGGCATCGCCGTGAGCGGTGTAGGTGCGAAAACCGAGCACCAGCTTGGACTGGTTAACCGTCATTTCCTCCTCATGGTAGCGCACTTCCAGCACCGACCGGTTAATATCTGTCGGGGGCAGGTGGCCCTGTTCTGCCCGGCGGGAAAAGTTAAAAGCCTTACCGGCTGCCCGCAGGACCTCTTTTTCCGACAGGTCGCCGATCAAATATAAATCAAGGGGGTTAGTGGAAAACAACCGGCAATAATGGCGGTAGAGCGCTGCTTCATCAATGGCCTCGTAATCTTCAATGCGGCCCAGCTTATAGGTGCCGAACCTTTCGCCGTCACACATCAAGGCCATACAGCGTTCATAAGCATAGGTGGCCTTGTCATTGAGCATGGCCCTGATATCTTTGATTAGCTGGTTCTTTTCCTGCTTAACATAGTCCTTTTTGAAACCGCCGTTCTCAAGGAGCGGATCACCGGTAATGGAGCCAAGGACGGACAGGCCCTTTTCAAGCAGGGAACCGTTTTCACCGAGATACTTATCATGGGCCAATTCACAGCTGAAGGCTATCACGTGCCGTTCCCCGCTTTTCAGGATATCAGCTGTCAGATCGGCTCCGTAAAGGTTTTCCAACCTGCGCTGCAGGCTCAGCTTGTCGGGATACTGCCTGCTGCCCTGCTCCAGGGTCGCCGGCAGCAGGGCATTCAAGGCCGCCACATCCGGGTTTAATTCCTGGTGCAGGAAGAGGGCCATAGAGATAGTTTTAAATTTGTCGGTGGGCATAAACAGCACCCTGATTCCGTTCGGCAGGTAGTGCTCTGAATAGTTGGTTAACAAAGTCAATCCTCCCCGGTTAAAAGTCCATGGCTTAAGAAAGGGACGGCTCAGGCCGGCGCCAACCGGTCGGCCTTGGACAGCCGGTTCCACTTTTTTTATTGCCGGTTCCATTCTGTTAAGCTCTAGTTCCATACCAACCGGTTTTTTTCCTGCAAAACTTGTTTCCGGAAATGATCCGAGGGCTTTGATGGGTTATAACAGGGGTAGGCAGACAATATCTTACATTAAAGGCCTTGAAATTGCTCTGCCAAAAGCAATGACGCATAAAAAGACAGGGCCGGGCGGTCCCTGTCCACTAAATAGGAGATGCGCTTTTAGAAGCCGGCTGCGGCCAGGATGTCGGGGACGACTTCTTCCCGGTTGATGGCCATGATATGAACCCCGTCGCAGACCGCTTCTTTCTTTAAAGTTTCAATCATGCGGCCGGCGATCTCTATGCCTGTTTGCAAAGCCCTGCCCTTCGGGGCGCTGCCTAATTCATCAATAAGATCCCCGGGGACAAAAATGCCGGGCACGTTTTCTGTCATATACCTGGCCATTCTGGCCGATGTAAGCAGGACGATCCCGGCCAAAATTTTTACCGGGAACTGCCGAGCATAATCCATAAACCGGGCAAAGTTGTCCAGATCATAAATGGCCTGGGTTTGGAAAAATTCAGCTCCCGCATCGACTTTCTTCTCAAATTTAATATACTGCGGTTCCCAGGGATCTGCTTCCGGGGTAACTATCGCCCCCTTGCAATAGGTAACTGCTCCACCCAGGTCGTTACCGCCCAGGTCTTTACTTTCTTCCAGCCGGTCAATGGCCCGCAATAACTGGACCGAATCCAGCTCAAAGATACCCCGGGCCTGTTTGTGATCCCCAACCGTCATGGCGTCGCCGGTAAGGCACAACACATTCTCGATACCCCTGCTGTAGGCCAGGAGGAGGTCTGATTGCAGGGCGATCTGGTTGCGGTCGCGGCAGGTCATCTGTAAAATCGGTTCCCCGCCCCGCTCTTTGATGGCCAGGCACCCCCCCAGGGAAGGGAAACGCATGACCGAACTCTGGTGATCGGTTACATTCAGGGCGTCAACCTTATCTTTAAGCAATTCAATGTGGTGATACATTTGCTCCAAATCTGTGCCTTTTGGAGGAGCAATTTCTGCCGTCACCACAAACTTGCCGGAGTCCAGAATTTGCTTAAATTTCATACCCATTGTTCTATCTCCTTTTTGTCCAGTATTTTAACCCTGGGCCTGGGCAGCACCTGGGCATCCCTGGGAGGATAGTAATGTTTCATTAAATCGAGCCGGTCCTGTTCTTTGAGCCGGTTGTAGATCAGGGTAAAGGCACAGTCTCTTTCCTGGTCCACCTCACATTTGCCCTTGTTGGTCCCGCCGCAGGGCCCGTTCAATAAACCTTTATGGCAGGCGGTAACCGGGCATACCCCGGCCGTATAGCCCAGGATGCACTGCCCGCATTGGGCGCAGGCCTCCATAAAATATCCCGGGTGTTCTTCCAACCCGATAAACAGGGTATCAAGAGCCGGCAAAACAGGTTTGTCCAGGTACATGTTTAAGCGCTGCACGCCCAGAGCGCAGGCCATGACCAGGATCCCGTTTGCCCCCTGGATCTCGGACTCATGGTCCCTGGCCGTGGCGGCGGTCATCTCGTCACAGGCGGTGGGGATCACCGTCCAACCGGTTACCAGAAAGCCCGATTCCTGCAGCTTCTCCTTTATTTCCAGCACCTGCTCTATTCCGCCGGTCTGCAGCACCGTAGCACATGTTCCACAACCCACAAGAAAGACCCGGCTGCCGGACTCCAGCTGCTGCAGTATTTCTTCATAAGGCTTTTGGCTGGTTATTGTTTTCATGCCACTACCTCCCTTATTGTTCCAGATCGCATCTGAGGCATCGTTTAGATTCTTGCACAGCTTCTGCTTCAACATAACAAAGCTCGGTTTCCTTAAAGCTGTGCTTCCTCTCTTCCGTAGGGAGCCGCGGTATCTCCGGCCGGTACTGCGGTTTCCAGATTTCTTCATCCAGTTCCTCCTCTACCGGCTCCGGCTCTTCCTCCTCTTTTCCTGCTTCCGGGATTAAAAGGTCCTGGCGTTGGTCATATATTAAGACCCTGGTCGGATCAGCCTTAAAAAATTTATCTATGGCCAGAGCGCCCCTTCTTCCGGCTGAGACAGCCTCGATAACCATGCCCGGGCCGGAGACAAAATCACCTCCGGCAAAGACCCCGGCAAGATTGGTTGAAAGCCTGTTTTCATCCACCACCAGGGTCTCCAGGCGGGTTCTTTCCAGGGCGCTGTCCGGAGGCAGGAAGGATAGATCAGGAGCCTGGCCTACCGATGCAAATACGGTATCTGCTTCGGCAAAAAAGTCGGTCCCGGCCACGGGAATGGGGCGGCGCCGGCCATCCTTGCCGGGCTCGCCCAGCTCCATCCTGATGCACTGCAACCCGGTCACCTTCCAATTGCTGCTGACGATACGGGTAGGGCTGACCAGGAAATTTGCTTTCACTCCTTCGGCCCTTGCTTCTTCATACTCCATTTCCGAAACAGGCATTTCTTCCCTGGTCCGGCGGTAGAAAATTTCTACCTCTTCAGCCCCCAGGCGGACGGCCGTGCGGGCGGTATCCAGGGCCACGTTGCCTCCGCCGATCACAATTACTTTCTTTCCTATTTTGACCGGCCGCCCGATCTTGACATCTCTGAGGAAGCGCAGACCGTAATAGAATCCTTCCAGGTCTTCCAGCTCACCGGGTATGCCCATCTGCTGGCTTTTTTGAGCCCCGGCTGCAATAAAGACTGCATTGTAACCGCTTTTTTTAAGGTCATCAATGGTGAAGTTAATATTAACGGGGCTGTTATATCTTATTTCCACGCCGCTTTTTTCGATATAAGCAATTTCTTTCCGGATCACTTCATCGGGCAACCGGAACTGCGGAATAGCCACAGAGAGCATCCCGCCGCCCACCGGCAGAGCCTCAAAAACGGTCACGCTGTAGCCCATCTGGGCCAGGAAGTAGGCACAGGCCAGGCCGCAGGGGCCTGCTCCCACTACCGCCACTTTTTGCGGGTTCGTCCTGGCAAAAGGTTCGGGAGAGGGGATCTGATCAATATTTTCAAAATACCAGTCGGCAACAAAACGCTTCAGGGCCCTGATAGCCAGGGAGTCATCCAACTCGCCCCGGCGGCAGCGCAGTTCACAGGGATGATGACAGATGCGGCCGCAAATGGCGGGGAAGGGGTTGCGTTCCCTGATTATTTCGACCGATTCCAGGTATGCTCCCCGCGAGATTGCTTCCAGGTAGCGGGGAACGTCAATACCCACCGGGCAGGTATGCTGGCAGGGTGAGATCATCAGGGCATCGCATACAGCGGCCGGGCATTTCTTTTCCCTGATATGGGCCTCATATTCCTCCCTGAAATATTGAAGGGTGGTCAAAACCGGATTGGGACAGGTCTGCCCCAGGCCGCACAGGGAACCCTCTTTAACCGTTTTGGCGATATTGAGCAGGGTGTCGAGATCGCTGTCCTTGCCCCGGCCCTGGGTAATACGGGTTAAAATCTCCAGCATCTGCCTGGTACCCAGCCGGCAGGGAGTGCATTTACCGCAGGATTCAGACTGGGTAAAGCTAAGAAAATAGCGGGCAATTTCCACCATACAGGTACTTTCATCCATGACCACCATACCGCCTGAGCCCATGATCGAGCCCAGTTGGGCCAGGTTTTCGTATTCTACCGGGGTATCCATATAGGGGGCGGGAATACATCCACCTGAAGGCCCTCCGGTCTGGACCGCTTTAAATTTCTTTCCCCGGGGGATGCCTCCGCCGATATCAAAGACAATGGTCGAAAGCGGAGTCCCGGCCGGCACTTCCACCAGCCCGCTGTTGGCAACTTTTCCGGTCAGGGCAAAAACTACGGTGCCCTTGCTTTTTTCGGTGCCGATCGAAGCAAACCACTCTGCTCCGCGGTTGATAATAGCCGATACGGCGGCCAAACTTTTAACATTGTTAATTACCGTTGGCCTGCCGTCCAACCCGGACTGGGCCGGGAACGGAGGCCGCGGCCGGGGCATGCCGCGGCGGCTTTCTATGGAAGCAATCAGGGCCGTTTCTTCGCCGCAAACAAATGAACCGGCTCCTTCCTTAATATTGATGGAGAAATTAAAACCTGAACCAAGGATGTTTTGGCCCAGGAAGCCTTTTTCCCGGGCCTGCTTCAGGGCTGTGCGCAGGCGGCTCACCGCCAGGGGGTACTCGGCCCGGACATATACATAACCTTCGTCGGCGCCGACGGCGTATCCGGCCAGGGCCAACCCCTCGATTACGGCATGAGGATCGGCTTCCAGGATGGAACGATCCATAAAAGCGCCGGGATCGCCTTCATCGGCATTACAAATGACGTACTTTTTGCTTCCGGGAGCCCTGGCACAAAATTCCCATTTGAGGGCCGTGGGAAAACCGGCGCCCCCCCGTCCGCGCAGCCCGGCCGCTTTAAGCTCTTCGATTACCTGCTCGGGAGTCATTTCCACCAGCGCTTTTTCCAATGCTTTATATCTGCCTTTTTCCAGGGATTGTTCAATTTCTTCCGGGTTAATATGTCCGCAGTTTTGCAGGATAATGCGCTGCTGCTTCTTATAAAAATTGACATCCTGGTAACAGGGGATCGCTTCCCCACTGACGGGGTCGCGGTAAAAGAGGCGCTCAACCGGCACTCCGTTTTTAAGGTGCGCTTCGGCAATCTCAGGCCCATCCTCGGCCTGGACATGGGTGTAAAAAATACCCTGGGGTTCGACAATAACAATCGGCCCCTGTTCGCAAAATCCATGGCAACCGGTAAAATCAACCTTTAGGTCGGGGATCTTCAGCCTTTCCACTTCGGAGCATAACGATTCATATACGGCCCGGGAACCGCTGGACAAACATCCCGTTCCCTGGCAGACAAAAACAGTGCGCCGGCTCATGAGCAGGTTCCCTCCTCCCTTTTGAAGATTTCTTTAATTTTTTTGGGATTCATATGGCCATAGACCTGGTTGTTAATAACCATGGTCGGGGATAAAGCGCAAACCCCTAAACAGGCAACTGTCTCCAGGGTATATTCCAGGTCTTCAGAAGTCTCATTTTCTTCCAGTCCCAGCTGCCGTTTGACCAGTTTGAGAATAGTCTTGCCCCCGCGGACATGACAGGCCGTGCCCCGGCAGACCCTGACAATGTTTCTTCCCCGGGGCTCGGTATAAAGCTGCTCATAGAAAGAAACTACTCCCTGGACTTCGCTGGGAAACAGTTTTAACTTTTCTGCAATTATCGGCACGGCCGCAGGAGGGATGAAGCCAAACTCGGCCTGAATTTCCTGGACCAAAGGAATCAATGACCACTTCTGCTGCCCGTATCCGCTCACTATTTCGCCCAGGCGCTCCATATTTATTTCAGGAGGCGCTATCAGCTTATCCATTGGGATTCACCCTTTCTAATTTAACGTAACAGGCTTCCGGCGGAGGCGTTTCTCCCTTGCCCGGCAGGGCAGCGCCAAACAGCTGCTCCACATTCGGGAAAGAAGCTGGGAGCGATACTGTTCCCGGGGGGACGACTTCAGAAACCTCCACGGCAGCTGCCAGCCGGGAGGTCGGTGATACGATGCTTACTTGATCCCCACCGCTGAGGGATAGTTTATCGGCATCGCCGGGTGAGATTTTTAATACTTCCGGAGGATAATAGCTCTTCAAACGCCAGGCCTTTCCGCTCCTGGTGCCTGATCCAAAATAAGCGATACTGGCCTCCAGGAGCAGATAGAAGGGATATTGGCCCGGTTCAGTCTCCGGCCCGGGCAGAACATCGGGACTGGAAAAGCCTGGAAAGCCATCCAAAGACTGCAGGGCCCGGTGGCGCCTTTCTTCCCAGTAGGACCATTTATCTCCCAGACGCTCTTCGGGGTGATAATAACCTTCATATAGCGGCACATATTCTTCAATTTCATTTATAACCTGCTGCAGCGAAGAATAGGGCAGGGGATCTCCCATTTCCCGGGCCAGGCGTAAAATGATCTCCCAGTCGGGGAGGCTTTCACCCAAAGGGGGAAATGCCTGCTGCAACCACCCGATTTTACCTTCAAAATTGGTAAATGAACCTTCTTTTTCAGCAAAACTGGCCGCCGGAAAAACCACATCGGCATATTGGGCCGTTTCAGTTAAAAATAAGTCCTGGGCAATCATAAAATCAAGGCTGGAAAGAGCTTCTGCGTTATGGTTCGGCCCCTTAAAATTGGCAATCAGGTTTTCTCCGATCACGTAAAGCGCTTTTAAGGGGGTATCCCTGCCCCGGCTGACCGCTTCCAGAACAGGAATTCCGGGCTCCGCAGGCAGCTTTTTCTTCCAGAAAAGCTCAAAGCTTTGCCTTACTTCCGGATCGGCCACCGGCTGATAACCAGGCAGATAGCCGGGCAGCGAACCCATTTCGCAGGCGCCCTGGGCATTATTTTCTTTTTGGACCGGGTAAAGGCCACAACCGCTGCCCCAGACATTTTCTGTCATCAGGGCCAGGTTGGCCAGCGCCTTGATGCTTTCGGTGCCGTTGACTGCGCCGGTCAGGCCGGAGCCGAAAACTATAACCGCTTTATTGGCCAGGGCATAAAGGCGGGCGGCCTTGCGGACCTCTCCTGCCGGAACACCCGTCAGGTCGGCGGTAACTTCGGGCCTAAAGCTTTCCAGCGCTTCCGACAGGTCATAAAAACCTTCGGTCTGGGTATTCACATATTCAGCCTGGTATAAATGTTCATCTATGACGGTTCGGGCCATGCTGTTCAGCAGGGCCGGATCGCGGAGCGGCCTGGGGCGAAGCCATTGATAGGCAAAATTAGTGAGTTTTGTCCGGCGGGGCTCGATCAGGATTAGTTTTGCCTGCCGGAACTTAACCGCGCGTTTGATGGCATAACCGAGCCGGGGAGCGGTTACCGGAGGGTCGGCTCCTACCACCAGGATCAAATCCGCCTGCTCCAAAGCTTCCAGCAAATTGGTTGTGCTTAAAAGTCCCGTAGCTTTATCGAGCCCGACCCGGGTGGCAAAATTATAAAGACTGCTGCCGTTATCGATGTTATTGGTCCCTAAAACCGTCCTGGCAAATTTCTGGAGAAGATAATTTTCTTCATTGGTGCATTTGGATGAGCCATAGACCCCCAGGGCCTCCGGACCATAGCGCTCTTTTACTGCTTTCAAACCGGCACCGGCCACTGCTAAGGCTTCTTCCCAGGAAACTTCCTTAAAACTGCCGTTTTCCTTCAGAAGCGGCCTGGTCAACCTGTCCCGGCTGTGGATATAGTCATAACCGTAACTACCCCGGACACAAAGCGCTCCCTGGCGGGGGAGATCCAATTCTCCAGGGAGGGCCCGGACTATTTGGTTGTCTTTAATTTCTAAAGTAAGGGGGCACCCGCAGCCGCAATAAGAGCAGGTGCTCTGGACGGAAAACCTGGTCGTTCCCTGGTATGGTTTTTCCTTTTCCATTAAAGCCCCCGTGGGACACATGGCCACGCACAGTCCGCAGAAGGTGCATTCTGATTGCTCCAAGGGGGCATCATTAAAAGTAGCCGGCTTGGTTGCAAACCCACGCCGGTAATAATTGATGGCGCCTTCCACAACAATCTCCTGGCAGGCCCGGATGCATTTGCCGCACAAAACGCATTTTGCCGCGTCCCTGGTAATAAAAGCATTCAATTCCTCTACCGCGGCTGTATGGGGTATTTTTTCCAGCTCGTTGAATCCGATCCCCAGGTCAGTGGCGATCTGCTGCAGGCGGCAGCGATTTCCTTTATCACAAATCAGGCAGGCATCGGGGTGGCTGGCCAGCAGCAGTTTAACTATATTTTTTCGATGTTCCACCACCCGGGATGAATTGGTGTTGATAACCATGCCCGGCGCCACGCTGGTAACACAGGAAGCCAGCAAAGCGCCGGTTGCTTCATTTTCTACTAAACAAAGCCGGCAGGCCCCAACGGGCTCCAGGTTGGGATCATGGCAGAGAGTGGGAATATCAAGGCCTGATTCCCGGGCTATTTCTAAAATTGTCATGCCGGCATGACCGCTAACCACTCGTTGATCGAGAGTAATTGTTACCGGTTGCAATCAACATCCTCCTTTCCCTGTAAACATCAATGTAAACCGGGCTCTAGTTTGGAGTCTGACTGCCTTACAGGTTCTTTATGCCCTTAATTGGCATAACTCTGCTCGCCGCCGGATTGGGCTCCCCGGCCGGCAGTCCTGACTGCTTCCAGTAACTGCGCACTGACGCTTTTCTTGGAAATAAAACCAACCGCTCCTGCTTCACTGCCGGCTGCCATATTCTGTTCATCATCGTACTGGCTGAGCATCAAAATCCTGATTCCTTCCCGGCAGCGTTTACAAATTTGCCGGGTTGCTTCAATACCGTCTATTTCAGGCATTACTATATCCATCAATACGACATCGGGCAAAAGCTCAAGAGCCTTATCCACCGCTTCAGCGCCATTGGTAGCTTCACCCACAATAAGCATATCCTTTTGCAGGTTAAGCAGAGTGCGGATGCCTTCTCTGACCATGGCATGGTCATCAGCGATCAGAACCTTGATTTCTGCTTTTCCAATATCCATCTGTTTCCAGATTGCACTGGCCAGAATGGCCGGCTTGAGCGGTTTGCAGTAATATTCCGCCGCTTCGATCCGCATTCCCTCATCCCTGCGCCACCCCCGGGTCAAATGGTTTTCAGGACATGCATCAAGCACGATCTGGGGGATTTCTTTTAAAATCGGATTGCCTTTCATCCATTGATGGAGCTTGAAAGCAGCTCCCCGCGGCATAATAGTTCCCAGCAGCACCAAATCAGGCCGTTGGGAAATCGCCAGGTGCCGGGCCTGATCCAGGTTAGTGGCTACCAGGACTTCACAGCCAATATCCTGTAATTCATCATGCAGGCAATTGCAAAATTCGCTTTCATCGTCAACCACCAGGACCAATCTTTTAGGTTCCATTTTTAATCCTCCTTTCCCGGTTACAAAAAACCGGCTTTTCTTAATATTAAGACATATTGGATCTTTTGTCTTGAGGTGTTCCCCTCAATCTTCCCTGAGGGGAACACCCCTTTTTTTACAGTGATTGTCCCCTGTTTTTAGCGCTATATTCATAGCGGCCTTAAAAAATCCAAACAAAAAAACCACCGCAGTGGTTTTTAGCCGGCCCGGACAGGATCCGGACTATCAATTAAAAGAATAAATGGTTAGAGCTTGACAATACCCTTACGCATGGCGTATTTGACCAGTTCGACGCGGTTTCGCAGCTCCAGCTTGGCCATAAGCCTTGTCTTGTGGCCTTCCACGGTTTTCGGACTCAAAACAAGGAGGTCCGCTATCTCACGGATGGTACATCCATCCGCCAGCAGCTTAAAAATTTCCCGCTCCCGGTCGGTCAGCTGGGAGTAGGGATCTCGCTTTCGCCTTTCCGGGTATTCATGGCGAAAATCATCTACCAGGTACCTGGCCACCTGGGGCGACAAAAACGATTCACCGCGATGCACGGCCCGAATACCCCTGACCAGTTCTGAAGAAACGGTAGTTTTATCAATAAAACCGACTGCTCCCGCTTCGATTATTTGAAAGACGTGTTCCCGGTCATCATACTGAGTCAATACCAGCACTTTAACCCGGGGAAAGTCTTTGCAAATGGACCTGGTCGCTTCCAGGCCGTCCATAACAGGCATAACAATATCCATTAAGACCAAATCAGGATTCAGTTTTTTTACCA
>SL_5KL_010_SEDDRAFT_10000485_pt1 | contig 25409 bp, 21 predicted proteins | sample SodLakKL_010_SED_FD_9118 | JGI IMG/M metagenome (IMG submission 9118) | reverse complement strand
CACTCCTATGGTTTCCTTCATACGAGAGGCACTAAAGTTTTCGTCGAGGATGCGGCAGGTAAGAAACCAACGGTCCCCAGTTGGAGTGGGGAGATGCTTCCTAGGAGTTACGATCTTTCCGTAGGTTTAGGGAGGTTCAGAAGAAAATTATCCCAGAAGATGCAAAACGAAGATGAAGACGACGTCATAACATGGTTAAGGGAGAACTACAGGATAGACGAAGGGTCCGCTAGAACTATGATCAGTTACTTCAAAGAGCAGTCGGCTCTTGTCAAGGAATTACCCACTGATAAGACCATATTGATCGAGGGACACATAGGGCAAGATGGGAACTATAACATCATCTTTCATGCGTGTTTTGGAAGGGAGACCAATGATGCTCTTTCCAGGGCATACGCTCACAAGATCTCTAAAAAGTTCAACTGCAACGCGAACGTATCCATAACCGATGACAATTTTATGATAACGACTGGGAAGAAGATCCCTTTGGGCGAGCTTACAGAACTTCTCTCGCATAAAGATATCGAAAAGATATTGAGAAGATGTATAAGGAATACAGAATTATTCGAGCAGAGGTTCAGACACTGCGCACAAAGGGCACTGATGATACTACGGAATTATAAAGGAAGAGAGATATCGGCATCCAATCAAAAGATACGGTCGAAAAAAATATTGGAGATGTTAAAACACAAACAAGATTTCCCCATGGTAAAAGAAACGTACAACGAGATCCTGTACCAGGTGTTGGATCTAGATAAGGCCAAAGAAGTTTTGAGATCCATCGACCAAGGCAAGATATCCATGGTGACGTCAGATTATTCAGAGACACCTTCTCCTTTTACCCATAATGTTCTGATGGCTGGCATTTCGGATGTGATAATGATGGGGGATAGAAGTAATCTCCTAAGACAATATCACCAGAAAGTACTAGAGCAAGTAATACCCCCTAGTGAAATAGAGAAATTCAAATTCGATAGAGACATCGTAAACGAGCATTATTGGGATAAAAGTCCGGAGTTCGATAGTAAGGAGGAGTTGTTGAACGTCATCGAGGAACTACAACCTATTCACGTTTTTAAAGAAAGAGGCAATAACGTTTTCAATAATACAGATCGATCGTTCGAAGAAGTCAGGAGATGGGCGAAAGAACTGCTAAACGAGGGTAAAATACAGTCTCTTTGGGTAGGAAACGTCAAGTATGTCGTGAGCGAAGATCTAGATAAGTTTCTATACTCTTTAGATCAAGGAGAACAACCTCATGGGAGCACCCCTATAATCGAACAGTTAAAAGAAGGTAAAAAAAGCATACACGACCTCTATGAAAACACGGATTTAAAGCTGAAAGATGTCAAAGAAGTATTAAGGGGTTTGGAGCGCAAAAGGTTGGTCAGTAGAGTAGATATAGATGAAGAGGAAAATTATCTGTACCGATTATTAGATAAGAAAGACAGGAAGTTAAAGCATGTAGAAGAGCTTATACTCGCTCACCTTGAATACGAAGCACCTAGAAGTCTCGAAGAGATCGCATACGCTTTGGATCTACCTGAAGATATAACCTTAAAAGCACTGAATACTCTTGTCGAGCAGAACGCCCTAGTTTCAGGAAGACTTGTGGTGGGCGAAGGCGAACAGTACATGTTGAAAGAAGATTATCACGAACTTCGATTTCCAGGAGGAGAACACGTTTCGGAGGATAGAGTCAGTGAATACAGGGCCAAAAAACAGTTCAGCGACGTAGGTTCTATAAAGGATTACTTTGAACTTTTCATGGAGGCAGGTACTCCTTATGATGTTTACCAACGGGTTTCAAATTTTTCACTGGACGAATGGAGGGCTATGAGAGGAAAAAAAGAGATAGTCGAAGGAAGATTCGTTAGGGGAAGGGTTAGATACGCCTTACAAAAAACTCTACCTATTTTTGTAGGTGCCTACAGGATAGAAGACCTTGAAGAAGAAGAGAAAAACCTACTAGACCTGATAAAAGAAGGAGAAGCTAAGACAATACGTGAATTGAAGATAAAAAGCGATCTTAGAAATGAAAGGATCAAAGAGATAGTAAAGAAATTAGACAGAAATCTTTACATCAGAAGGGAGTACACGGGAAGAGATGGTTGGTCTTCAAGGAACCGTTATAAGATGGTCGATGTAGATCCTCTTCCAAAAGAAGAGGCGAGAAAAAAGATCATAATAGGATATTTAAAAGGTAGCGGACCTGCGGCTTTTTCTAATATCAGATATTATACTGGTTTTCAAACTGAACATATAAAAAATATCATCGCCGAGCTGGTCCACGAGGGAGATATAACTAAACTTAAAGTGGGGAACTCGGAAAGAGAGATGTACATACTTTCAGAAGAGGTAGGTGAGTTACAAAAGGTCAAAGGAGGGGAGTACGACGAACTCCACATCCTTTCCAAAAAGGATCCATATACTCGACCACTTTGGGCCGAGGTATACCGTAGGTACGGCGAAGACTGGGTATTCCCTCTCATCAAGAAAGGAAATGTGGTAGGTGGCATCGAGAAGTGGAAGATGAGCGGTTGTATAGAGATACGTCATCTAGATGTAGATGAAGAGTCGATGCTTTCTGAGGCGCTAGTATCCGTGGACGATATGATGGATTTTCACCGATTGGAGGGGTATGATATAATCAGGATCAAAAATTATCAGAATACTCCTGTTGAGAATTTGCCCGAAGAGACTCTTTCTTTATTTAGGGAGCACGGTTACAAAGAAATACAAGGGATGCTGGTAAAGGGCAACTTAGTGGAGGATGTTTTCACGGAGGAAAAGGTGGTCTCCTACGTGTTCAGCAAGCAAAAACTGGGTGAAGAAAAATACGGTGATATCGAAGAGGCTCTGACCGAGATGAAGGGGACTAGGTCTGATTTTGAACTGAGACCGCGTGTAAACGAATTTTTTTCTTTAGAATGGCTCTACAAAAGAGGGAAGGTGTATGCGGGCAAGATGATACCTCCTTATCATATGTATGCTCTACCTGAGCATATTTTGATATACAGATCGGCCAAGGGAGTAGATCTTTCCCATGGTATGGAAACAATTTTAGATATGATCGAAAGAAAGGAGCCTGCACCGAAAAGGACGATATATCACCTTTCGCCTTACAGTAGGTCTAAAACGAAAGAGATACTCGACGATCTATACGAGGGTCTTTTTATCTCTCGAGATCCTTTTGGAAGGTATATCCCGATGCCAGGATACGATACCGATGTCGACACATGGGAAGCAAAGGAAAAAGTGATCGAATGGGTTTTTGAAAATTTTGGTGTTTTTACCGCCGAAAAATTATCCGCCTATCTTGGAATAGACTTCAATATGAGAGACATCAGAAAGATATTGGATACATTGGTAGACCGGGGGATATTGTGCAAAGGTTTTTTAGTCCAGGGCGACGAATCAGTCTATTGGATGCTATCTGAAGATCTAGAGATATTACCCGACGTTTCTTTTGAAGGACGGGGCGTGGTCACCACAAAGGACAGATTGAACCTCTATTTTAGAGAGGATATCAAGGATAAATTTGATCTAGGTAGTAGCAATCTGGTGTATGACGGCGCAGATTTCAAAGCCGCTTTCGATGCTACACTGAGTTCTGGTAGTGTAAAGATAAAGAAGTACCAAGGCAAGGATAAATACCGAAAAATCATCAAAAAATGGGCCTATAAACAAAATATGAATATGAAAAGTGAAGACCGTAAGGGAAGAAGAAAAAAAGTCTCCGACTATGAGATAAGGAAATGGTATGAAAAGACCAGAGGGATCTGATCCCTTCGAAGTCATAACGACGAAAAACATTAATATAGATTGACAATAAGAACTGTTGATACGAACTCTGAATTCACTGTGCAAGCACGTGATTTTTACAGGGTAAATTGCCACTGTGGCTTAGAGGCATAGCGATTCCTTGGTAAGGAATAGGTCGCGGGTTCAATTCCCGCCAGTGGCTCTTTTTAAAACATTCCTAAACCATATATAACGGTGGATTCAATCGACTCGTATGTCAAGGAAAAAACCGATAGTTAAGGAATCGAAAAGCGTGGAGATAGAAAAAGTGGACAGAGGGAACGATGTGTTCATACAAAAGTTGATTGCGGGTAAAGACGAAGTAGAAAATTGTTTTATGAGGAAGTTCACCATCAAGCCAGGTGGTTCCATGCCGTTTCACAGACACGAGAACACTGACCATGTACAGTATATATTGGACGGCAAGATGAAGGTTAGCCTTGGTGATGAAACGTACGTTGTAGAAAAGGGGAATTCACTTTATATCCCATCCAAACTAAAACATTCGTATGAGAATCCGTATGACGAAGAGGTAATATTCATCTGCATAGTTCCTGCAGGTAAGATAGAAACTAAAATATTGGAGTGATCCTGGATGACCCTCTAAGATGCATCGAATACTCAAGTTATATGAGCGCAGGATTTATATATGATTAGACATATGCGTCTTGATAGGAACAAAACGAAACAATATCAAGGAGGATGAAAGATATGGCAGAAGATGAAGTTGGATTCGACAAAGGATGGGCGATAGCAGTTATAGGCATACTCATCGTGATAGCTGTTTTGGCTATAAAGATGACTGCGACCGGTGAAACGGATGAATTCATGGGTATCACGAACCCAGAAGGCGTTTACGGCGAGTATTTCATCTCAGGAGTTGTAGTAGGGATTATAGTGATGGTCATCGGTGGAGTGATGGCTACTACTGGAAAGAAAGCAGTAGAAGAGGAAGATCTGGAAGAAGAATTAGAGGAAGCAGAAGAAGGTATATGCCCAACATGTGGTGCAGTGATACCGATAGACTCCGAAGAATGTCCTGAGTGCGGTGAAGAATTAGAGCCTCCTGAGGAATACGAAGAGGAAGATTTAGGGATAGGAGAACAGGAATGTCCCATATGTGGTGCAGAAGTTGATTCCCTCGCTGATGAATGTCCAGAATGCGGTGAACCATTAGGTGACGAAGAAGAGGAAGACGTGTTTGAAGATCTGTAAACCGATCCTAAAAACCCTTTCTAATTTTCTCTATTGATCATTTTTACCCATCAGATCATAGATGGCTTTCTCATATTTTTTGCAGATGATGTTCCAATCGTAGTCGTTTACCACTCTAGTGTCGATGGGATCCATGAGACATCTTGTGAGCTTTTTCAAAAACTCATCATGGGAACTATAACTGTGGACTCCCCTGTCTTCAAATTTTTTTTCGGCTTCAGGCATATTTTTACTCAGCACGGGTACACCGCAGGCTAGGTAGGATAAAACCTTACTACCCATGGTCAGGGTGTTCATCTTCATGGTTTTTCTAGGATTTAAACCAACGTCCATGGCACTTATGTAAGGTGACAAATCCTCATAATTTATTCTTCCCGTAAAAATAACATCCTTTTCGAGACCCAAATTTTCACTCAGCTCTTTTAGACGCTGTGAATGATCCGTATGGAGTCCCGGTCCTACGATCAAAAGGCTCGCTTCAGGATATTTCTTCTTTATGGTAGGCATGAGTTCGATTATATCCTCAAGATCGATCCATCTTTCTAAAGACCCTACGTAGCCTAGAGTAGGACTACCTAGCGAATATCGGGACCTAACCTTTTCATCAATTTCATCGGTATTAACACGTCCTATTTTTTCCAGGTCTAAACCGTTGGGTACTACTTTGATCCCTTTGTCTGTTCTTTTACGAAGAAATTCTTTGAATCTTGAAGTAGGAGTTATCAAACCATGCGATTTTTTTATATTAAATAAGGTGAGCCATTCCACCACATTTTCGGCGAGTTTGTCCAACGGTTTGTCATAGTAAGATGCAGCACTTTGAGGAAAATGATCTAAATAATCTATTATTATGGGAGTATCTTGAAGGCTTGACACTGAACTAGGGATTATATTTGTCGATATTATAACGTCATAATCAGGGGCTATATTACCTATTTTTGATGCATGTATCCTAAAATTTTTGATGTAATACCAACTCACATCTGTGTTTACTTTAGAGTCCATACTGATAAGATTGCATTCGGTATCTCTTCTCTTCTTTTCGAACAGTTTGAAATGACATACATCTATTTCGTGCCTTTCTGAAAGTCGGTCGAATATAAAATTCAGTCGATTTGGAACGGGATGACCGATCCAATCCGTCGTGGGTATCACTAATATCTTCATAATATCCGTTGAATACGCTATTTATCTCAAATCTGAATAGTTCGAAGGTCCTTACCTGAGATAGTTTGAATACCGGTTTCCTTTTCGATCTTTTTTGTAACTTCTTTTATCTTCTCAGCCACATCGGGATAGAAATGTGTCAATATCAAGAGTTTTGGGGATGTATCCGCAAACGTCGAGATGAAGCTTTCGGTATCAGTATGTCCCTTTGTTTTCTTCAATGATGACAATTCGTGGATGAGTATATCAACATTCTCTGAAAGATTTTTGATTTTTTCACTAACCTCCGTATCTCCCGTGTAGATGATCCTTTTTCCATCATGAGTTATCTCATATCCTTGACTCATATCTGTATGGAGTGTATCGAAGGCTTTGATAGAAAAGCTATCCTGAAACTCTTCTTCTGGGTTCAGCACCTCGAAATTTAACATGATGTTTTTATCGTCGAAGTGAGGGGCATCGAGACATCTAAAGATGTTTATCAACCTTTTTTTTAGCTCTTTAGGCACTATGATCTTATACTTTGCTTCTTTGTTTTTTAGCCAAGAGGCTTTTATCAAAGCGGGTATATCTTGTATATGATCTAAATGCTCATGTGTCAGACAGATGGTGTCGATCTCATCGACGGCGGTCCCTGATTCCGCTATTCTTAGAGGAGTACCCATCCCACAATCCAATAATATCTTATGCTTCGGTACTTCTACTAATATACCAGATTGTGCTCTTCCCGGTATCGGTACACCGGCGCCGGTGCCCAACAGAGTGACTTTTATATCCATATTTTTACCTGTATTTTTTAAAGGTTAAGAATTCGGGATATATCCATCTTTTCCTTTCGGATGAAAAGTAAATTTATAATAGGCATGAACATTACATCTGCTAAGATGCAGGATAACGGAAAAAAACGTAAATGGCCCGATTTCAGATTTACCACTGAAGAAGTAGCTGGTGCCGTAGGTGATTATGGTACTTTGTTCCCTATCATATTGGGTGTGGCCGTAGTAACTGATGTTAACTTAGGACACATACTCTTGTTCTTTGCCTTATGGTATATCCTAACAGGTCTTTATTACAAAAAACCGGTTCCCGTGGAGCCCATGAAAGCCATCGGTGCAATAGTTATCGCAGGGGAATTCACTCAGGAGATCATAACCGCCTCCGGTATCCTTATAGGCATTTTCTTTCTCATTCTAGGCTTTATGGGAGGTATGAAATTTATCAGAGACAAGATCCCACAGAGTTTGATAAGAGGGGTCCAATTAGGTCTAGCACTTATATTGCTTGAGACATCTTATCAGTTCATCTCTCACAGTCATTCAGACTTTTACATCGCGGTCATCGGTATCGCTGTGATCGTTATATTTTTCGTGTTGAAAAAGTACAAAAACCTCCCGGACATGTCTTCTTTAATAGTCCTCGTCCTGGGTTTCATCATAGGTATATCGATCTATGGTATCCCTTCGATGGAGGTGCTAACTCTTCCGTCCATGGTGTTACCTTCTTTTAGAGATTTTCTCAGTGGAGGATGGTTGTTAGTGATACCCCAGATCCCACTTACCATAACCAACTCGATACTAGCTACTTCTTTGTTGATCGGCGATCTTTTCAAGAGAAAAGAAGATCCTGACAAGCTCTCCAAAAGCGTGGGTCTTATGAACTTGACCTCGCCTATCTTTGGAGGATTCCCTATGTGTCATGGCTCGGGAGGACTGGCAGCGCAGTACAGATATGGGGCTAGGACCGGAGGGTCCAACATAATAAGCGGCCTTATCCTTTTGGTTATAGCTTTCTTTTTTGCAGGCGTAGGCTTCATCGAGCTTTTACCGCTGGGTATCTTCGGTGCTCTTCTCGTTTTTGTAGCCATGGAGCTCGGCAAACACTCTTTCAAAACCGATTCATACCTGATCACAGGTGCCGTAGGGATCGTATCTTTATTGATCAATATAAGTGTAGGATTTGTTGTTGGTATCGTTCTCTATTATCTGTTCAGGAAGATCGATCTGTAAAACCTCTGTTTTCTGCTACAAAAATTATATAATCGATGGTGACCATGTAGGTTAAGAGAGTGTGATTATAAATGCCAAGAATCAAAAGAATAGAACCTGTTACGTTGATCAGTAAAGAATACGCAGGCCCCATCGAAGATATTCCTTTCAAGGAATATACTGCAGATTTAAAAAAATGGGCGAAGAATAAAAAAGCTAAAGCGTTTGGAAAACCGGTTTTGTTTTATTATCATCCTTTCGATGAAATGGATGAAAAAAAATTTAGAATAGACGTTGCAAAGCCGATAAAGATCTTGAGGAAAGGCGGGAACGGGTACAAGGTTAGGTACATTCCTAATATGAAAGTAGCCGCTGTGAATTTTGAAGGATCTCCCTCAGATTATTCTAAAGTCTATGAAGAGCTGCTAGCTTGGGTCGAAAGGAAGAATTATGAGCCCTATGGCAATAGGATGGAAAAAATAAAAAAGAGAAAGAAGGATAAGAATGGGAAGATCACCATCAAAAGTCAAATCCAGATCCCAGTGCAAAAAAATAAAAAAAGGTAGGAAGTTGTTTCTACCTATTGGAATCTATCCTCTAGTTCATTCATCACTTCCGGCAGGGTTGTGTACTCCATCTCCTCCATGGGCAGTCTATGTGGTTCAAAGGGACCGTGTCTTCTCATGTATTCCGCTATATCCGCCGACTTTTCTCTGACCATATCGAATGCAGGATCATCGAATAGGTCTGCAGGCTCGTCGAACTTACCGTCTTTGACCTGTGTACCTAAACACAGAACCCTGGGTGGTCCATCAAATCTGGTACACTTCGCATCTTTTTGAGAGACCGGCATTATTGGGCCGTTGTGGCTTCCCCGCATCCAGCCTGAAACAAGGAATGGATGAGAAAAGGGCTCTAAAACTTCTCCCAATGCAGGAAGCCCTGATTGTGCTCTGACTATGGCTACTGGATCGTCTTTACCCACGTATTCTCCTGCGATCTGATATAGTTTTTCGGTGCTAACAGCCGCTACTGGCTCATCCGAGGGTAGTTTGCTCCCTTCCTTGGGATACACCTTATTGATCACGAATCTTCCCTTAGCACCTAAAAGAGCTAATATGTCGTAAATTTCTTCTGGTGCGTTCATCATTATCGTTTTATCTCTCTTGATATCCATGATTTCGAATCTGAATCCAGCGTGCAGTGAAGGGTCTATGACTAATCCTGCGGTGTTGAATGGGTCCGCAAAGATCTTGAATAGTGGATAGTTAAAGGCACCGGGTTCCGTTTTATCCATAAGGAAAGCGACCACTGGTTCGGCTTTTCTTTCGGTGAACTCCATCTCCGCTATTCCTGGCCCCATACCTCTCACATTGCCAGAAAAAGCATCTGAGAGTAAATCCTGGCCTGCACCGTACAGACCAAGCTCCCTAGCTTTTTCAGTAGCTTCTTGAAATGTTTCCCACGCCAAGGAGTGTATCTTTTCGGAATCTTCTCCTTCTTTGTGGGTCATCAATAATTCTAAGTCATCTCCACAGTGCGTGACATGGTAGTTGATCAGGTCATTCGATGCACTGAGTTTTTTTTCCGCCACTTCCATCAGTTCGCCATGAACTGTTGCATGTCCTGGGTATCCTCCTACGTCGGCTTTTATGATGCTAAAAGTCGTTTTGCTCATAATATCTTACCTCGTTTACCGTGTAATAAGATGTACGATAAAAGATTATCGATGAGAGATGAGTTAAACATGAAAAGATTTTAAAGGTTCTGCGCGTTTGCGATACCATGTCTTCGAAGTTCATTCAAGACTACTCTTTCGGAAGGATAGTCATCGAGGGTAGAACTTACACCGATGACGTCATATTGTTAGGGAAAAAAGTGTTTCCTGGGTGGTGGAGAAATAAAGGCCATGATATGGTGATCCAAGATATCAAAGAGATAATAGAATTTGATCCCGATATCCTGATCATCGGAACCGGCAGCTCCGGCGGCCTGCGGGTGCCGCGTGAGGTGATAAAAAACGTGGATTTCGAACTGAAAGGTTATACTACCCAAAAGGCCTGTAAGAAGTATAACGAATTGATAAAGAAATCCAGCAAAGTAGCGGCGGGACTCCATTTAACTTGTTGAACTACTGTTGTAACTCATGGGATCTTTTCCATGCTACCTTCTATCCGGGCCCTGTAATATGGATCATTTTTTAATCTTTCACCGATAGTTTCGATCTTTTTCCCTCTAAAGTCATAAACTAGATATCTCTCTTGATCGGACCTTTCCAACTTTATTATGAATCTTGGGAGATAACAAACATCTTTGATCTCAAAATCTTCGATGTTGGATCCAAATCTTTTTGAGGCTTCTAGAAAGTTCTCCACGAATACCTTGGGTTTTTTATCTACCACGGACCATGGTATATAATAGCCATCACTTAGATGTGAAAGTCCGTGGTATTCTATCTGTCTCGCCGCGTGTTCGTTCGGCATATTACTTCTTCCTTCTCCCAGCCACGGTTCTATGACCGTAGAGGTCCTCTCCATCACGGTCGTTTTGTTCAACATCTTTGGTTGTTCGTATTCGATGTAAACGCAGGGAAATCCTAGGAGGCAGTTGTAAGATATTTTCTCAGATTCGCTTTTGAACATCAAAACGCCCCCGCCTTTCTCCCGCTCTTCTTCCACTTTATTCTTTATCGCCTGCCATCCCTCGCTCAGGGGTATAGATTTTATTGGCAAATTATTCTCCTCCTAACTTTTGATTCTTGATAACTATAAGGTCAATCTGATTTATAAGTTTTACCTCTTTCAAAATCGTTGATAAGACTTCCGATACCCTGTATTTTTATCTCTACCGTATCTCCGTGTGAGATCGGCCCTACGCCGGACGGCGTACCTGTAGAAATAATATCGCCAGGCTCCAAAGTAAGATATCGGGTTATATCTTCTATAAGTTCAGGTACTGAGAAGACCATGTTGTCTATGGATGACTTCTGTTTTAATTTTCCGTTTACGACGGTTTCGATGCCTGCATCCCCGGGGACTTCGTAGGGAGATACCATGACGGGACCTACAGGAGCCGCGTTATCGAAGGCCTTTCCTCTCACCCAATTCTGTTCCTTTCTCTGGTCATCTCTATTAGATAGATCGTTTACACATGTATATCCCATGATACAATCCTTTGCTTTTTCTTTAGGAACGTTCTTGCACTGTTTACCTATCACCACACCTAACTCGGCTTCATGATCTATCCTTTTATCTTCTAAAAGTTGGATGGTATCTTTGTGTCCGGCTAATGTACTAGGCGGCTTCAAAAATAGTTTTGGTCTATCTGGTATTTCTTTGCCAGTTTCTTCCGCATGGTCTTCATAATTCAAACCAACACATATGATCTTGGATGGTTCTACAGGTGGTAATATGTCGATCTCTTCAAAACCATATCGTCCACCTCCGAATTTTACGCCTGTTTTGACCTGTTCACCGTGCCGGATGGATCCTGCTGGGTCCTTAAATCTTATCAGTCGCATGTTTTCATTAACCATAAGAAACAATATAAGTCTTTGTTCACAGATTTTCACCTTTTTTCAGCTTCTACGTAGTTGTTCCCCTTAGAACGGAATTTTTCGACGATATCTAGGTTTGCACTCTTCACATCATTTTCTAATTCATCTAAAGTGTATAGATGATAGAATCTTTTTACTACTTTTCCATCCTCCCTGTGCCATGGGACGAACACGTCTTTTTCTCCTTCATCTAGGTTCCAGCGATCTAATTCTCTAGCCCAAGAAGATACTAGGACCCGACCTCCTGGTTTTAAGACCCTTTTGGTTTCCTCTAAACTTTCAACTCTCCCGCTCTTTAAATGATGTATGGCGGCGATATATATCACGTTATGAAATGTATTTTTTTGGAAAGGTAGTTTTTTTACGTCCGCTCTCAACAAATCCACATGGAAGTCACGAGTTACTTTATTCCTAACGTTTTTTTTACATATCTTCAGCAGCTCCATCGATGCATCTATACCTACTACTCTGCATCCTCTTTTGAGTCCTTCTATGGCATGTCTGCCGTTTCCACATCCCATGTCTAACAGATTACCTTCACAGTTAGAAAGAAATTCCACGACTTCATCCCATGCACGATTTCGTGTTTTGTCAAAGTGTTCCGCAATGGAATCGAAAGTTCTCGAAGACCTTTCAAAGTCTTTTTTCATGTCATTCATCTGATTTAACCTCTGATTTGAATCATAAGTTTTATATTCTCCGGTGATTTACGAACAAAGGATGGATATTTTGAGCGTGTACTCATTATTTATAATCCTTATCTGCCTCGCACTCTCTTGGATAACCTATTACAAAGGATTGTTGAATATTGACGGGGCCCTCACCGCATTTTTCATAGCCGTTTTCATCAGCTTTCAAGGCGGACTGGACTTGATCTTGCTCTTTGTCGTTTTTCTTTTCAGTGCCTTTCTAGCTACGAAGTATAAATTCGGTTACAAAAAGGAAAGAGGTATCCACGAAGGATTGAAAGGAGAAAGGGGTTGGAAAAATGTGTTGGCCGCAGGTGCCATCCCCACAGTAATAATTCTACTAGACAGTTCTGGCTCCCTTGTGACCTTCGGTTTTTTAGGATCGGAATTAACCATCGCTCTTTTCGTGGCGAGTATAGCGTCGGCAGCTTCGGACACACTGGCCTCTGAGATGGGGATGGTCTCGGATAAGGTCTATCTTATCACCAACTTCAAGAGAGTAAAACCCGGAGTCGACGGCGGTATATCATTATACGGAGAGTTGTGGGCTTTGGTGGGACCGATTTATACTTTCCTGGTTGCCCAGTTCATGTTTTATTTCTCACATCATGATACACTCCCACTAAAGGTCATGATTCTCGGCATCATGGTAGCTTTTCTCAGTTGTCAGATAGACAGTATATTAGGTGCTACTCTTGAAAGAAAAGGTTTGATGACCAAATCTATGGTCAACTTTACATCGATCTTGCTCTCGATAATAGTATATGGAGGAATATTATGGCAGATAGGATATTGATGTTGATATTGGACGGTATAGGTGATAGAGCGGTAGAAGAGTTGGAAGGGCGAACACCTCTGCAGAGTGCTGAAACTCCTAATCTTGACCACTTTGCAGAAATAGGAGAAAATGGATTATTGGATACCATAGCACCCGGGATAAGACCCGGTAGCGATACAGGACATCTAGCTCTCTTGGGTTACGATCCTTACGAAGTCTACAGTGGCAGAGGACCTTTTGAAGCCGCCGGTGTAGGTATATCTCTAGGATCCGAAGACGTCGCTTTCAGATGTAATTTTGCCACATTGAAGGACGGGAAGGTGGTGGACAGAAGAGCAGGTAGGATCAAAGAGGGCACAAAAGAACTAGCAGAGGCCGTAAGAGAGATAGAACTAGGTGTAGATTTTGATTTTCAGCATACAATTGAACACAGAGGTGTATTAGTGCTAAAAGGTGAAGGTCTAGGAGGAGGTGTCAGTGACGTAGACACACACGGCTCAGAAAAGGGCTATGCTAAAGCGATCTCTTTGGATGATTCAAAAGAGAATAGAAAAACTGCGGAGCTACTGAACAGATTTACAGAAAAAAGCATAGAAGTACTTTCGGAGCATCCTGTAAACGAGCAGCGAGAAAGAGAGGGAAAACCCCCTGCCAATATAATCCTGCCTCGAGGAGGTGGAACGGTTCCAGAGATGGAAGATTTAAAGTCTAAGGACGGTCTTGACGCCGCAGCCATATCAGGGATAACTCTAGTTCAAGGTGTTTGCGCTTTAGCGGGTATGGATATAATAGAAGTCCAGGGGGCGACAGGTGGTTTGGATACAGATCCGGATGCCATCGTAGAAGCAGCTATAAATGCTCTAGATGAATATGAATTCGTACTCGTAAATATCAAAGGGTTCGATATTTCAGGACATGATGGTTTACCATTCCAGAAGATAGAATTTATAGAAAAAGTAGACTCTTCCTTGGAACCTTTAAAAGAACTCGAAGATACTTATGTAGCAATAACAGGAGATCATTCTACTCCTGTCACCATAAAGGATCACAGTGGAGATCCACTACCCCTAACTATATTTGGAAGGGAAATCAGGAACGACGATGTAAAGGAATTCGATGAAAGAGCATGTGGTAAAGGCGGTCTCAACAGGATAAGAGGAAAAGATCTTTTGAATATATTGAAAGACCTTGCGGATAGGACGGAAAAATTCGGTGCCTAGCGTTTGTAACCTATGTCCCGTAAAAATTTCTTTCTCTTTTCTTTGTCTTCTTTTTTTTCCACGCCAACGGTTGGCTCGCCGTCGACGACCCCTAAGATCCCCCTGCCTGTTTTGGTATTTGCCACGATCACTTCTACAGGATTAGCGGTTGCACAAAAGATTCTACAGACCTCTGGTACTCTCTTAACTTCATTCATCACGTTGATGGGAAAACTTCCTTCTAATATGATGAGGAACGAATGACCAGCGTTGACCTCTCTCAAATTCTTTACCGCTAGATCCTCCAATTTTTTGTCTGTTCCATCGTGTCTCACCAGTTTCTCTCCGGAGGCTTCGCAGAAAGCGAGTCCAAACTTTATATCTGGTACGGATGTAACCAATGCTTCATAAACGTCCTCAACTGTTTTGATGAAATGGCTCTGCCCCAGTATTATGTTCATCTCTTCCTCTTTCTCCAACTTCACTCTCTCCAATTCCATTTTATCGCTCAAAGAAATCCCCGGGCATAAATATATTTAACGCCCTTTTTACTTCTTTTCCTCTTTAATAGGTTCCAATAGGTCACCTTCTTCAAGGTCGTCTATATCCGGTTCTTCTTTATCTTCGCTTATCCAACCGCATTTATTACACGTCTCAGAACTATCTAGAAGTTCACCACACTCAGGACAATATTTTTCTAACTCTTTTTCTTTCTCTTCAAGGCCATCCACGCTTTCACTCACGCTTTTATCCATCCGTTTTTTTGCCCATAATAGTCCTAAAGCAAGAAGAAATACCACAACCGTTGAAACAAAATACTCCAATGTAAGCAACTGAAATGCCCTAGACCTTTCCAGGGTTATGGGTCCGGGCCCCCTCGAGGTGGTGTGCCAATCGTGATCTTGTTCTCCATCGATGGTCATGTTCCTCCTCACTGAAAAGTAATGTCCGTACAACCTCTCGTCTAAATCTGTTATCTCTTTGTAGTACTTGTAGGTCTCATTCGTATCTTCATAAAAATTCATCTCATAGCCTTCATAGTCCATGACTCCAACGTATTCTACGGTCGAGAGAGTCAAATTTAAAAATACAGTGTGATTATCTATGGTATAATTGTTCATATCCTCTCCCCTGGTTACATGTCTTTTATTCAGTTCCACGGTGAAATTAAAAGTTGTGTCGTCCCCATCGATATACATAGGTTCTAATCTCCCCTCCTGAAAATGATCCGAATCCAAGGTTTGTGGTCTTAAGTCGTAGATCATACCCAATTGAAATGAGGCGATGGTCAGTGCTAGGAGGAGTATCACCACGACACCTGCTACCAGTATTTTCTTTAAACCGTCTTCCCCGTAGAGTTTATAAGGGACCAAAATAGCCAGTATGGGAAGAATTATGTTCATCAAACACGGATTTACAAATATCAGCCAAATAGAAACTAAATAGACTGTCCCGATGTAAGCTAGGAGAGAAAATCTTGATCGCTTTATCTTCTTAAATTTGTTATCAAATTTTTTTAGACCCGATAGGTAATCTTTAGAGCTCATGTTTATCCGTGCTTAAAAACTGATAGACCCTATGACAATAATTAATCTTTTGCATGAATTTAAGAGAGTCGATAGTTTCTAATCATCCAAACTTATAAATAGGGATATTAAACATATATGTGCCGTAGATGAGGAAAATGAAGTATAAAATTCTTTTCGTTATCGGTCTTTCTATGATACTGGCTATTTCTGGGACCGCATTTGCTTTTGCTTCAGGAACGCATACGGATGAAACGGACCTATTGGAAGAAAATCTAGATGAGATATATTCTGAGATAAGTACCGCGGAAGGTTACCCCTTTCCTGATGAGTATCCTACCGTGGATCAACTTTACGAATGGTACGACGTTTTAGAAGAGGAATTCGATATAGTGGAAAAACACCATTATGGTCACTCTTACGAAGGTAGAGACCTCTGGGCGCTGGAGATAACATCCGATGAAGATACACAAGTTGATAACAAACCGGGCGTACTCATCGACGGAGCGTTGCACGCCCGCGAGTGGTCTTCTGTGCAGGTTTCCTCGTACCTCATGTGGAGGCTGGTAGAGGAATACGAGACGAACGAAACTATCTATTGGTTGGTTAACAACCGCAGGATCTTCATAGTCCCTATGACCAATCCGGACGGTTACATTTACGACGGTGACGGCGATCTAGATGCAAGACAGGGTTGGCGAAGGAACCGTAACGTCTCTGTTGGAGATGAAGACGATGTTGGAGTTGACCTAAACAGGAACTGGGATGTGAACTTTGGGGGTAGAGGTGCTAGCGATGATCCTGGTTCGGACACCTACCACGGGGAAAAATCTTTTTCCGAACCCGAAACATATCATCTGAAAGAGTTCTTGTTGGAGATGGACGTCAACTCTTATCAAAATATACACAGTCATGCCGATACCTTATTGATTCCATACATGCATACGAACGATCCTAGTCCCCACGATGATTGGTATAGAGGCATGGCGGACCATATGGTTTCACTGACATCCATGTTAGGTGATGAAAGTGAACAGTACTCCTATGGCCAACCCCAAGAGGAGATTGGATATAGTGCATCAGGAGGCGCGTCTGATTGGGCTTACGCCAAAGAAGGAATGCAAGGATTGACCTTTGAGATATACACTCCAGAATCAGGTTTAGACGGTTTCTATCCTGATGAAGAATATATTATGACCATAAACAAAGATCTCGACGACTCTTTGATGTATCAAGTAAGGGCAGCAGATGTGGAGTTAGGAGACGGGCCCATGGGTGAAGGAGGAGATGATCTGTTTCCTCCGGTTCCATATCTGGTGTATGGATGTGTAGAGGTAGGTGGGGCTCCAGTCCCCGACGTGGAAGTAGATGTAGTGAGCCAGGAAACCGGGGAGCAACTATCTCTAATGACTGACAGTAATGGATACTACGAGTTCAATTTCGGTAACTTGGTGGAGCACGGCTATGATATAGGAGATGAATTCATTTTGGATGTGGACTCTGAAAACGGAGCCGATAAACAAGTCGATCTTACCGTGGACGATACGTTAGGTAAAAGGATAGATCTTGAATTTTTTGGAGAGACTCATGAATTAACCCTCGATATCCAGGGAGAAGGTGAGGTTGAAGTGAGTCCGGATCAGGAAGAATATCTACAAGGTACAGAAGTCACGTTAACAGCTGTACCAGAGGATGATTGGCGCTTCGTGGAATGGACTGGTGATGCTGAAGGTACGGAAGAAGAGGTCACAATAACGATGGATGAAGACAAGGAGATAACAGCGGCATTTGAAGAAGTAGCGTATTACACGCTCAATGTAGACGTTGAAGGCGAAGGAACGGTAGAAATAGATCCAGATGAAGAAGCATATATAGGGGGTACAGAAGTTACGCTAACAGCGATACCAGACGAAGGTCACGAGTTCGTGGAGTGGATAGGACCTCACGAAGGAACCGAAGAAGAGATCACAGTGTTAATGGACGGGGACAAAGAGATAAAAGCAGTATTCCGAGAAGAAGTTGATAGGTACGAGTTGACGTTGAACATAGACGGAGAAGGAACAGTGGAAGTAGAGGGAGAGGAAGTAAAAGATGGAGAAACCCTAGAGATCGAAGAAGGAAAAGAAATAGAACTTGAAGCAATCCCTGACGAAGATTGGCACTTCGTGGAATGGACTGGTGATGCTGAAGGAAAAGAAGAAGGGATCACTATCTATATGGAGAACGATAAAGATGTAACGGCATACTTCCAAGAGGAAGCGGAGATGTACCAACTCACCATCGATATCCTAGGCGAAGGTGAGGTAACCGTTGAGTTCAACGACAAAACTTACGAATTCAATGACTCTTGGTCCGGAGAGATCGAAGAGGATATGGAAGTTAACCTGACGGCGGAACCCTCTGAGGATTGGCGTTTCGAGGTGTGGAGTGGCATCCCCGATGAGAACAGAGCTATAACTTTGACTTTAGAAGAGGATATGGAGTTAACAGCAAGATTTCTAGAAGAGGACGATGAAGATGATGACACGCCCGGATTCACTTTCGTATTGTTGATACTATCCGTGGCCGTTGTGGTGGCGATATATTATAATAAAGAAATAAGATAACTCTCCTCTGTTATGGAGAACACTTGAGCCGACATACAAACTTATAAATAGGGTTACCACACATTATTGAGTGTATATTGTGATCGAAATGAAGCATAAGCAGAGCTTTTTTGTGTTTGGCCTGGTTATTATACTGGTCCTTTCAGGAACCACACTATCTTTTGCTGATTCCGAGACTCCTGTCGACGGAAAAACTTTGATAGAAGATTTTGATGAAATTAATAAAGTGATAAGTGCTGAAGAGGAGTATCCTTTTCCTGAAAAATATCCTTCAGTCCAAGAACTGTACACATGGTACGACGAGTTAGAAACGGAGCATGATATAGTGGAAAAACACCATTATGGTCACTCTTACGAAGGTAGAGACCTCTGGGCGCTGGAGATAACATCCGATGAAGATACGCAAGTTGATAACAAACCGGGCGTACTCATCGACGGAGCGTTGCACGCCCGCGAGTGGTCTTCGGTACAGGTTTCGGCGTACCTCATGTGGAGGCTGGTAGAGGAATACGAGACCAACGAAACTATCTATTGGTTGGTTAACAACCGCAGGATCTTCATCATACCCATGACCAATCCGGATGGTTACATTTACGACGGTGACGGCGATTTAGATGCAAGACAGGGTTGGCGAAAGAACCGTAACGATTCCATACCTGAAGATGAAGTCGGGGTGGATCTGAACAGGAACTGGGATGTGAACTTTGGAGGTAGAGGTGCTAGTGATGATCCAGGTTCGGACACCTACCACGGGGAAAAATCTTTTTCCGAACCCGAAACATATCATTTGAAAGAGTTCTTGTTGGAAATGGACGTTAACTCTTATCAGAATTTACATAGTCATGCCGATTGCCTTTTGATTCCATACATGCATACGAACGATCCTAGTCCCCACGATGACTGGTATAGAGGTATGGCGGACAACATGACCTCTTTTACATCTCTGCTGGGTGATGAAAGCCAGCAGTACTCTTACGGTCAACCACAGGATGAGATAGGCTACAGCGCAGCTGGAGGTGCCTCAGACTGGGCCTACGCCAAAGAAGGACTACAGGGCCTAACGTATGAGATACATACCCCTGACGATGGCATGGACGGTTTCTATCCTGATGAAGAATATATTATGCCCATAAACAAAGATCTCGACGACTCTCTGATATATCAAGTAAGGGTATCAGATGTGGATTTGGGAGATGGGCCCATGGGTGAAGGAGGAGAGGATCTGTTTCCTCCTGTTCCATATCTGGTGTATGGGGAAGTAGCAGATGATTCAGGCGAACCGTCTATCGATGCCGAAGTTGAAATCGAAAGTCAGGTGACAGGTGAGCAACTCTCTATAGATACCAACAGTAAGGGATATTACGAGATAAATTTTGGAAACTTCGATAACGAAGACAGTTATGACATCGGTGACTCTTTCACCGTTACGGTGGATCAAGACCAAGAAAATCAAGTGGATTTCGTCGTTGACGATAATTGGGGTAAAAGGATAGACTTTACGTTTGCTGCAGGTACTAACGTTGTTACCAAAGAGCCATCTCAAGTCACCATGGATTCGGCGGAATTGGTAGGCGAAGTGACTCTAGGTGATCAGGATGAAGTAGATGGTTTCTTCCAATTCAGGGTTGAAGATGAAGAGGATTGGTATGAAACCGAGGAAATATCTATAAATTCGGACGGTGAGTTCACTGATAGCGTAGGAGGCCTGGAGGCTAGAACCGACTATGAATTCAGAGCGGGTATCCGATGGGACGGTACGGAAGAAGATTTTGGCGAGGTAGTTACTTTCACCACCCATGAAGATCCACTAGAACCGGCCATAGATATAAGGATCGAAAAGGACGAAGCCACGGAAGATATAATCTTAAGATGGGACGATATCGGAGTTTCCGAGTATAACGTATATTATTCCCAAGATCTTTATGCCGGCTTGGATGCATGGGAAAATCTTGGCCCAATCAGTGACTCTGATCACGTCCATTCCGGCGTCTTAGGCGGTGAAAACTACTATTTTGTGACATCCATAGATGGTGGAGAAAGATCCGGGATTGCTTTCTGCGTGGAAAGGCACTTCCAGGAAGAAGGGTCTAAACACTACGTCTCCATCCCCTCGGGGTTCGATTACGATGGAGACGGTGAACTGAGAGCCAGTGATATAGTACTTTCCATCGAAGGAAATCTTGACTCTAGTGACTACATATCTGAGGTAGCTAGATGGGATCATCTTACCAGGGATTACGATGAAACTTATCATTATCAAGAGGGGCAATGGTTGAACGATTTCGTCATAGAACCCGGAGACGGTATCGCATTTACCGTGGAGGATGAGTTCACTTGGCACATAAACGCCACGGATACAAGACAAGAGATATCTTTTGGTGGTGAAAGACCAAGACATTACACTTCAATACCTTACACGCTAGAGGGTCAGAGAGAGGACGGTCGACTGATGGCTAGTGATATTGTAAAATCTATAGAAGGAGATCTAGAGACCAGCGAATACATATTCGACGTGGTCAGGTGGGACCCTTCCAGCCAAGGTTACGAAGAAAGATACTATTACGACGCCTTTGCTGGGCAGTGGACCGGTGATTTCGTCATAGAACCCGGAGACGGTATAGGTCTCGGATCGAAAGGAGCATTTATTTGGCAAGTAGAGTTGATCACACCTTCGTAGAGGTTCCTAACAATCAAGAGTATGTGGCTTCAAACCACTTTTTTCCCATCTTTATAAACTTCCTTTACAAGGTTACCTCCAAAGCGATAAGGTATATGTTGATGATTTGGGACATCTAACACGAGAAAATCTGCTTTTTTACCCTTTTCTAAAGATCCTATGTCATCCTTCTCTACAGCTTTAGCCGCGTTGAAAGTTGCCGCTGTAAGCGCTTCGGACGGAGTCATCTTCATCTGTAAGCAGGCTAGAGTTATGATCATTTGCATCGATTCGGTCCAGCAGTTAGGATTTAAGTCGGTAGCTAGAGCCACGGCCATTTCATTATCGATCATCTTTCGAGCTGGTGCGTACTCTTTTTCCATCAACATGAAAGGAGTTCCGGGTAGAAGTATACCCATCGTTCCGGCTTCGGCCATCATCTTTATGTCTTCCTCTCCGGTTTTAACCAGGTGTTCGACCGAGATCGCATCCAACTCGGCGGCCATGGTACTGCATCCTATGTTCTCGATCTCGTCTGCGTGAACCCTTATTTTCAAACCTAGTTTTTTCGCCTCCGAAAGCAACTTCCTACTTTCTTCCGCAGTGAACACACCTTTTTCGCAAAAAACGTCACAATATTTTGCCAAACCTTCTTCTGCGATCTTTGGGATCACTTCATGTGTACAAAAATCGATGTACTCTCCAGGATCGCTGAATTCCGGAGGTAGTGAGTGAGCTCCTAGGTAAGTCGGTATCAAGTCTATTGGATGAGTTTCATTCAGTTCGTTTATGACTTCCAAACATTTTATTTCGTTCTCCATATCAAGACCATAACCACTCTTTGCTTCAGCGGTGGTTGTACCGTGACGAAGCATGGTATCCAGCCTTTTCAAAGCTTCTTCTTTCAATTCTTGTTTAGATGCTCTTCTAGTCGAGTTCACCGTGCTCAGTATGCCTCCTCCTTCCTTTAAGATCTCCATATAAGTTTTGCCTTGGATCTTCATTTTAAGCTCATTTTCTCTAGATCCCGAGTAAATTAGATGTGTGTGAGGATCGACGAAACCCGGGATGACCGTTTTCCCTGTAGCGTCTACCGTTTCACGGGCGTCGTGATTTTTTTCTATCTCTTTAGAAGGCCCTACGTTTATGATACGATGGTTTTTTACCACAATGGCTCCATTTTCCAATCGTCCTGTATCCCGCATCTCGTCTCCTATTCTCGGTCTGTCTGGTCCCTTCAATGTGTGTATCTCTGCGCAGTTTTTTATCAATAAATCCACTTTCGTCATATCATCACTCCTAATATGCCCAAATTTCTCATCACATAAAAGATCAGTATTCCTATCCCTATGATCATGGCTATAACGGCCCATATCTGGGCGAAAGTAATTAGCAAATACAGTTTTGCCTTTTTTTCTGGTGTGTCGAAATACTTTTCTATCAGATCCTTCACTTTACCACCCTCTAACGATATAAGGCCAAAATGTATTCAATCTCGTTCTTCCATCATGGATTTGATCTTTTTTCTTCTGAAGAAGTCTTCCCTCTCTCTTTCCTCTAGTTGCCTTTCGATATACTTTATGGTAGCTTCTAATTTAGGTATATAGATATATTCGAGAGCGTTGACCCTTCTTTTTGCTTTCTCTATCTCTTCTGCTAATTTAGTGAGTTTTCCCTCGATCTCAGCGGCTCTGAGAGATAGTTTCAGTGCCTCTCTGAACTTTTCCACGGCCTCGTCGACTTTTACGGAAGTATCTGCGTAGCCGTAAAATTTATCTTCTAAAATCTTGGATTCGACCTCAGGAACTTTTACTCCCATGATATTATCAGAGCCGATGTCAAGCTCATCCATGGAAACCGCTCCGTCTGCCAGGGACTCAAGCTCGTTACTACCGACTATCATCTGAGCCTCGGTTAGTTTTTCAAAACTTTCCTGAAGAACCGTTTCCAATTCATTTCTTATCTCTTTTCGTTGGTCCACTATCTTAAAAAATTCGTTTATCAAAGCATCTTTTTTTTCACTCAGTAGATCATGGCCGTTCTCGGCAAGAATTTTTCTTTTCCTTATGCGGAGGAGTTCCATCCTGGTCGGCTTCACGTCTTCGAGTCTTTCGGCCATGGGTTCAGAGATGATCGATCGATGTATAATATTTTTTCCCATAACTCAAGATCGATGGTTCAAATTCAAGAATTCTAGGACCATTTTTGTTTCTGGTAAAAAATTTTTTTTCTTTTTCTCCGATTCCAACTCTTCAAATGTAACGAAAAGTCCTTTTTCAAATTCTTTTGGTGATAATTCTATTTTTTTAGGATCTACAACGGCTTTGTACAATCTAACGTTCTCATTTTCCTCTTCTATCTCTTTCTTGAAACTGCCTAAATTTTCGCAAGGAGCAGTGGTACCTATCTCTTCTTCCATCTCTTTTTCCAAAGCTTCTTCGTAGCTAAAACCCGCGGGCACATGTCCACCCAAAACTATACTCCAATACCCGGGATAAAATCGTTTATCTTCGCTTCTTTTGGTCATGAGCAATTTTCCGTTCTGATCAAAAACAAAAAACATAACACTCCTATGTCTTAACTTCTTATCGTGTGCATCTTTTCTTGTACTCTTTCCTATAATTTGGTCGTCTTTGTTCACTATGTCTAGTTCTTCAGTCATATTTTTGTGTAATAGCTCTTCCATGAAAAATATATCGTTTGTATATGGGTTATGAAAAATCCTTCATCCCTTTTAAAATTACGATTTATACAAACTCAAAATTCCTAAGATATATATATTGAATCGCTATACAACCAAAAGGAAATAAAATGAAATGCAAAGCAGTTGTACTTGCTCTCAGTCTCTTGATCATCATCAGTGGAATGTTGGTGGCGGTTGAGGTTGAAGGAGTTAACGAAAGTGTAGATAATGAGCCAGGGCTAGAAGAATTAGCGGATTCGCAGCGGCCGAAGTTTATAGGTAATAATAACATCACGAACACGTACGATACAAGTCATGTGGATGAAACAGAAAAATGGTGCCTCGAAATTGATAAAACTGAGTGTTCAGACAAGACTGGTAACAGGTCAGCAACCGGAGAATACGAGGGATTAGAAGATGCTGCAACTCTGACTATAGATATAAGAGATGATCAACTTTGGATCAATCCTTCAAAAGCAACTGTTATTGAAGGTGAGAAGCAGGAATATACTGCTCTTACAGAAGAGCAGGGTGAACCAAAAGATGTAACCCAGTTCACCACTTTCTCGATCGAAGAGGGAGCGGGAGGAATCTGGTCGGAAAACACGTACACTTCAGGGAACCTCGGAACGTGGACCGTTGAAGGTCACTACAAAGGTATGACCGACACTGCTGAACTTACTGTTGAAGTCGGCGATCCGGATCATATCGAGATAGGCCCGCAGGAGAAAACGATAATAACCGGCGAATCGGTAGATTACCACGCAACTGCCTTCAACCACCATGGTACCGAGATAGGAGACGTGACTGGTGAAACGGATTGGTGGATCGAAGATGGGGCGGGAGGAAGCTGGTCGGAAAACACGTACACATCGGAGAACCTCGGAACGTTGACCATAGAAGGTGACTACGACGGTATGACCGACGGTGCTGAACTTACCGTTGAAGTCGCCGAACCAGATCACATCGAGATAGGACCTCAGGAGAAAACGGTAAAGGCCGGCGAACCGGTAGATTACCATGCAACAGCCTTCAACCACCATGGTACCGAGATAGGAGACGTGACCGGTGAAACGGATTGGTGGATAGAAGACGGTGCGGGAGGAAGCTGGTCGGGAAACACGTACACCTCGGAGATCAATGGAACGTGGACCGTAGAAGGAGACTACGACGGTATGACCGACAGTGCCGAACTTACCGTTGAAGTCGGCGATCCGGATCACATCGAGATAGGACCTCAGGAGAAAACGGTAAAAGCCGGCGGTTCAGTAGATTACCATGCAACAGCTTTCGACGACCATGGTAACGAGATAGGAGACGTGACCGATGAAACGGATTGGTGGATAGAAGACGGTGCGGGAGGAAGCTGGTCGGGAAACACTTACACCTCGGAGAACCTCGGAACGTGGACCGTAGAAGGAGACTACGACGGTATGACCGACAGTGCCGAACTTACCGTTGAAGTCGGCGATCCGGATCACATCGAGATAGGTCCACAGGAGAAAACGGTAAAAGCCGGCGAATCAGTAGATTACCACGCAACAG
>SL_5KL_010_SEDDRAFT_10000484_pt1 | contig 25420 bp, 30 predicted proteins | sample SodLakKL_010_SED_FD_9118 | JGI IMG/M metagenome (IMG submission 9118) | reverse complement strand
TTTTTCAAGGCGGGCATGTTCATGATGGTCGGGGCGGTCATGCCAGGACCCACCGCCTGGAGCTGGGAAAACTGGGCGGCCTGTTCCGGAAATTCCCGCTGACCGCTGCTGCCTTCGTCATTGCTGCCGGAGGCATCGCCGGTGTGCCGGGGCTGAACGGTTATGCCAGCAAAACCCTGCTCCACCATGCCATCGAAGATGCTTATACTTATGCACAGCTGCAGGACTAACCGGGCCTGCTCACCTTTGCCCGATGGGCAGGTTGCCCTGCCGGGCGGTGATCCAGCCAAGGAAAAAGAGAACCGCTGCTGCAGCCAGCCAGGCCACAATAGTCAGAATGACAATATCGGTGCCGTGACGCACCCCGATCCCGATCAAAGCCCAGACAAAAACGGCAGCATAGATGTAATCCTGACGCAAGTAAAAAACAGCCAGGGCTATAAGGGCGGCAATGATCAGCATCAGGATGGTAAAAAAGATCCCGCCTGTTCCGGTTCCCAGCCAGCCGATATTGTAAAGCCAAACATTAAAATTGACTAAAGTAGCCGCCGAGAGCCAGCCCAGGTAGAGGCTGAAGGGAAACTTGACCAGGACCCGGTCGTATATATTTCTTTCAGCAGTAACCGCCCCCAGGCGCAGGTATATGACCACCAGGGAAGCCAGCAGCAGGAGGATGACAATGAATGACCAGCCTATATGCTGGTAATGCCAGAGGAAAATCCAGAGCACATTGAAAAGAGAACTCACAGCAAACAATATGCCGACCGCCTTAACCGAAGGGCTTTCCCGGTGCCCCGGTAAAGCCTGGTACACCGTAAAAGCGATCAAGCCTAAATAAATCAGGCCCCAGATGGAAAACACATAGGGAGCCGGGGTCAGTAAAATAGGGTTTTCAGCAGAGAGTTCCTGCTGGGTCATGTTGATCGGCAAAGCATTGGCCAAAAAGTTGACCGCCAGAACCACAACCAGGGCGCCAATATTGATGTAAGCCCTGATATCGCTTCTAATCACAATTAACACGCTCCTTTCAAGAGTGGTTATCCAGATAGGGGATTAAATTTTCCCCTAATTATTTAGCTGCCTCTACTAATTAATTCTATATTGGTACAGTGATTCCTGTTTTTTTATGCGCACCCGGCCTGGGTTATGTTCCAGATACTAATCCTTTAAGCAAACATTGACTGATCGCTGCCTTTATCGCTATAATGAGCGCAGTTGCAATGGAACTGGCGGTGATCAAATGGATGAACGAAGCGGAGACAACCAATTTAACCTGCTCGACAATCGCGCCAATGAGGAAAAGCGGCGAAAAGCCCTAAAAGACAGATGTGAAGAATACAAGGAACGCTTGAAAAAGCGCGATCCCCAGGAAATAGCCGGACTGGCGGCGGTAAGCCTGTTAAAAGATCAAGAAGGCAGGCTTAAATTAAGCGGCATCCATCTCCTTGAAACCTATAACATCACCTGGCCGGAGCTGTCCGTAACCGACAGCAGCGGCAACCCGGCAGAACTGAACAAGGAAGCGCTCTGGCTGCATTATCTTGACCGGGCCGATGGCCACCCTCTGACCAGGCGCTGGGTTAATTTAAGCGAAATTGGAGGCTTGTTTTACCAGCAAGCTTTTCAGGGCTACTGTGGTGATGAGCTTGCCGAAGCATGGGGAACCAATATCGAAGGTCTGCGCGAAAAATGCCTGGCTACGGGCGGCTGGGAGCTGGGCGGATTGGGAGACCTGGCCATTGAATGGCGGGCCCTGCCCCGCCTGCCGCTCTGCCTGTGTTACCGCCTTCCCACCGGGACGGACCGGGCCTGGGCCACGATGCTTTTTGACGCCGCGGCAGGCCACTATGTCGCCGCAGATGTTGCGGCAATTACGGCCAAAGAGCTGGCCGACCAAATCAAACCCTGAGCGGATATATCTGACCGGATATCATAGAATAAGCCGGGCAATGATCATTTCGTAAAAATTCGTGTACACGGACTGAGGCAATAGATGCAGATTCAAAACGGCGAGTACCGGCAAAGCGAACATTTTAATAGCGGTCCAGTAAACTGGGTCCTTTTTTTTGGATCGGTCTTCTTGTTCGTGATCAACCTCTTTGCCTCGGTTTCCATTTTCCCCAGCTACAGCCTGGCCATCGGCAGCAGCCCTTTCCTGGCCGGCCTGCAAAATACCCTGTTCTCTTTGATGGCAGTGGTTTTGCGTTTCTTCTTTGGGCCGTTCATGGACCGGAAAGGCCCCAAACCCTTGATGTTGATCGGCGTTATTGCTTTTGCCACCACGCCGCTGTTGTTGATGCTCAGCCCCACCTATCCGATGCTCCTGGCAGCGAGAATTTATCAATCAATCGGCCTCTCCGTCTACCTGCCGGGTATTTCCACCCTGGCCGCCGATATGGCCCCAACCGATAAAATCGGCACCTACCTGGGCGCATCACGCATCTTTATTAACCTGGGGCTGCTGGCCGGGCCTTCTGCAGCCCTTTTCGTAATCGGAGAGTTCAATTACGAAAGCTGGTTTGCCATCAGCGCCTTAACCTCTGCAGCTTCATTTATACTGCTTTATGCCGTAAAAACCCCCGATGTTTCGTACCGGGTCGGACGGGTCGCCGGCTCCATGGGACAGATCCTGAAAGCGCTGACTGAAAAACAGATTTATCCAATTATCGGAGGTATTGCCCTCTATTCTTTTACCTACAGCGCCGTGGTTTCATTTGCCGCAGTCCATATTGAAGCTACATCACCAGATTCACAGGCTCCGTATTTTTTTGTAGTCATGGGTATCGCCGGGGTAGCCGGCTGCCTGGGAGCGGGAGCCCTGTCTGATATTTTCAGCCGCCAGAAACTGGCCTGGCCGCTTTTGGTCACCCTGGGCATCGGAGCGATGGTTTTCTCCATGATTCATCTATCTCCGATCCTGATCATCGTCTGCGCTATTATTTTAGGGCTGGGTATCCAGGGCAGTTCGCTGGTTTTTGCCGCCTGGTTAATTGATTTAAGCAAACCTGAGTTGAGGGCCACCACGATGAGCCTGCAGGAGAATTCTATTGACATTATGTTTGCCCTGGGAGCCCTGGTGTTTGGGCTGGCTGCCCAGGGCCCGGGGCTGGGCAGCGCCTTTTTAACAGCAGGCGTTTTGACCATTATTGCGGCCCTGCCCCTGGCCCGAATAAGCAAGATAATAATCGCCCGGTCGAATCAATAATTAAAAGGAACCAGGTAAATCCGGTTTCCTTCTTTGCGCCCCTTGACCAGTTCGCAATGCCGCAACACGGCAATCTGCTTATCTAATTCCAGCTCCGACAGGTTTAAATCATCTAAAACCTGCTGCCGGGTCGCTTTTTCATTTTTCTTGATGTAGTTATATATTTTTTTCTGGATATCGAGCAGGCCTTCCGTGCCGCTTTGTCCGGATGCCTGGCGATGTTTTTTGGCCATCTGGACAGCTGCCACATCGCAAGTCTTTGGCCGCTGGAGCATCTCCATGTAGCAGTCTTCACAAACCTGTTGATCTTGATGGAAATAAATATCTTCAGCGGACACTTCACTCTGACACCTGGCGCATGTTACTGCCATGATCTCACCTCCTAAAAGTTGACTCATTTTCTGCCGAAACAACCTCACTCACTTCTGGTAAATCTTAAGGACAGATAAAACTATCACCCTGCAAAAAACCTGAGTGAGATCTCCCGGGGATTAGATAATAGCCCGGCCTTCCTTCAATTAGAAAGAGAAAAGCAAGCAATTCGCTGACGGGGAAGTTTTACCCGGGGAAATTTTATATTTGCCTTTTCGATGTTTCTTTTTGCTTTTTATGCTTTTGCAGGTAATCAACAATAGCCTGCCTTAAGGCGGCAACTCCGATGTTTGAACAGTGCACCTTGGATTCCGGAAGCCCGGAGAGGGCTTTGACCACGTTATCCTCAGTAATGGCTACGGCATCGCGGAGCGATTTTCCGGCCGCCATTTCGGTCAGGACGCTGGCCGTAGCGATAGAAGCCGGGCAACCGCATATTTCAAAACTAATCTCCCTGATCCGGTCGGCCCTGACCCGGATATAGATCCGGACAAAATCTCCACAGTCCGGGTCACCCACTGTCCCGATGCCGTCGGCGCCGGGGATAATCCCCACATTCCTTGGGTTTTGAAAATGGTCCATAACTCTTGCCGAATACATTGCTCTATCACCTGCCGCATTAAATATATGGTCCGGTTGACATTATAACATATGAGCCAGTTCGGAACGGGTGCGACTTAACTGAATAATCCTTGCTTCCACAGGCCAGGTTTGCTATTATATAAGCATACTAAAGTAATATATAACATATAATTTGCTTAAAGGAGGAGTTAAGATGAGTTCATTAGCGGAACATATCCAATCCGCCGACTGGAAGGCGGAAAAACACGTTCCCGTTATCGAGGTTAAGGGGGCGGCTAAAAAAGGAGAACCCTTCCAGGTGGAATTAAGTGTGGGCAAAGAAATCCCCCATCCCCATACAACCGAGCACCATATCCGTAATATTCAGCTCTACTTTAAACCTGAGGGAGAAAATTTTATCATTCATCTCGGGACATTCCAGTTCGAAGCGCACGGCGAATCGGTCCAGGGGGCCAATGAAGGCAGCGCCAAATGCGAACCGGTGGCGATCGCCACCGTCACCCTGGAAAAACCGGGTGAACTGGTGGCTCTTAGCTACTGCAACATCCATGGCCTCTGGGACAATGCCCAGAAGGTGGATGTTAAATAAGATATCCGTCATAAAGCCCGGAACTATAAAAAGGTTAAGCCCGTCCAGCAAGCTGTATAAATCACCAGGAGTGAGATTTCTACAGCTTGCTTTTAACTGATAAAGACACCACCCGCTTACCGGGTGGCGGGAGCGGCCATTTTTCACCGCCGGTGTTTGCTAACAGGACATATTTCTTAAACACCGCGATGTTAATTTTTTGTAATCAACAACCCTTATTAACAGAAAGTGTGGTTTTAATGAGCTGGATAGAAATTGGAGCGCTGGGTATGCTGGCGGGAGTAATCGGAACCGGGGCCGGTGGGCTTGTCTCTCTTTTCATGAACAAACCTTCATCCCGCTTTACCGGGACAATTCTGGCCTTCGCCGCCGGGATCATGCTGGCCATTGTTTTCCTGGAACTGCTTGAAGAATCGATTGATTTTAGCAGTCACATGATTGCTATTCTCGGCTTAACCCTGGGGATGGCTATTTTCTACGCCATCGATCACTTTCTGCCCCACCATCACCCGGTTACCCCGGAAAAAACCCATCAGGGCGGATACTTAAAAAAAGGGACCCTGCTGGCCCTGGGTATTGGCCTCCATAATTTCCCGGAAGGCCTGGCCATAGGCGCCGGTTTTATCGGTTCCACCGAACTGGGGACTACCCTGGCCGTCTTAATCGGCCTGCACAATATTCCGGAGGGTATGGCCGTTGCCGCTCCTTTGAGGGCCGGTGGCTATAATCACCGCAAGGTAATCTGGATCACTGCCCTGGCCGGGGCGCCGATGGGCGCAGGCGCTTTTATCGGAGCGGCTATCAGCAGCATCTCCCCGCTGATCCTGGGCTTATCGCTCGGATTCGCCGCCGGGGCCATGCTCTATATCGTCTGTGACGAACTTATCCCTGATGCTTATGAAAGCGCAGGAGCCCATTTTTCGATCCTGGGTATTTTTTGCGGAACCGTCCTCGGAATTCTTTTTACGGCCTGGTTTTAAGACCAGGCCGTATTTTAGTTATAGTTAATACTGATTTTAAATTGCTATATTTTCAATATAATCACTTGACCTTTTATGGTTTAACATATATGATCACCTTTAAGTAAAAAAGCTAAAAAAAGGATGGTTTGTTAACACCATGATCAAGCACAAATACAAGCGCAGCAGGCAGAGGGAAGAAATTCTTAACATTTTAAAGGGCACCGATTCTCATCCCACGGCAAGCTGGATTTATGATGAATTAAAAAAAGATTTCCACAACCTGAGCATGGGCACGGTATACCGCAACGTCAATATTTTGCTCGACCAGAACCTGATCACCAGGATAGAATCGGGCAGCAGCTTCGATCGTTTTGACGGTAATGTAGAGCCCCATTACCATTTCTTTTGCCGGGAATGTGATGCCATTTACGATATGCCGATCAAGCTGATGGAAGGATTAAACAAGCAAGCCAACCTGTCAGCCAATCACCATGTAGAAGAGCACCGCATTAATTTTTACGGAATATGCGAAAACTGCAAAAGCAACGCAGCGACCTGATTAATGTCGTCCCGGGTGAGACCTTTTGCCAACAATACAATCAATAAATAATTATCTCAAAAATTTTACTCTTAACAAAGAGACTCAGCTAAATATTTTTGACGGCTGTCCTGGCGCCACAGTAACGGAACAGCTGGATGTGAACCAGTCCTCCATTCCCCTTTTTATCAACGAATACTGGACCTCCCGCCAGAGGCAAACTGCGTCAATCCAGGAAATTTCTTACCGGGCTTGTTTTAAACCCCAATTGCCCCGGTTTTTTATAGATCTATTAACTTCGCCGGGCGATAGAGTCTACGACCCATTTGCCGGGCGGGGCACTACTGTCCTGGAAGCCGCCCTTATGGAGCGTAAAGTGGCAGCCAATGATATCAACCCCCTGAGCAAAATTTTAACCGAACCGCGCCTCGATCCTCCTCCTTTAACCAGCATCGAGCAACGCCTTTCTGAAATACCGGCCCGGCAATCCGGCAACCGCGAACTGGATCTCACTATGTTCTACCACCCCGATACAGAAGCAGAGCTTCTTTCTTTACGGGAATACCTGATCGACAGAAAAAACAGTCTCGCTGAAGACAACATTGATCGCTGGATCAGGATGGTGGCCACCAACCGCCTCAGCGGTCACTCAAGAGGTTTTTTCTCCGTCTACACCATGCCGCCCAACCAGGCCGTCTCGGCTGAGAGCCAAAAGAAAATTAATATTAAGCGAAATCAAAAACCAGAATACCGGAACGTCAGGGAGCTTATCTTCCGCAAAAGCAAGCAGTTAATGCGGAACATGGATGCAGCGCAAATAAAGCGGCTTAAGGAAGCTTCGAAAAGCGCTTTGTTTTTGGAAAAAGACGCTTCAAGAACCGGAGAAATTGCAGATCAAAGTATAAACCTGACCGTTACCTCCCCCCCCTTCCTCAATGTCGTGCAGTATTCCGCCGACAACTGGCTGCGCTGCTGGTTTAACGGGATCGAAATGGACAGGATTGAGAAAAATATAACTATGGCTAAAACCCTTGATGCATGGTCGGCGGTAATGGGCGCTGTTTTTGAAGAACTGTTCCGGATCACCAGGCCGGGAGGCTGGGTGGCCTTCGAGGTTGGGGAAGTCAGGGGCGGGAAAATTAATTTGGAAGAAGCTGTAGTTCCACTGGGCCTGCTGTGTGGCTTTAAATGTGCCGGTGTAGTGGTTAACCGGCAGAGCTTCACCAAAACATCAAATATTTGGGGCGTAAAAAATAACCGGGCCGGCACCAACAGCAACCGTATCGTCCTGTTTAACCGGCCCGGGCATTTATCTTCATAAGCCTGGTTTAAAATTCTCCTGCTAAGGGCGCTCCATGGTCCTGCGGGGTGGCTCATACTCGCCGCGGTTCATAGCCCTGGCCTGGCGGGCGGAATCGTACATTACCCACAGGTAAACGGCAATCAACCCCAGGCCCCGCGTTAAAAACCAGGCTCCCACAGCGATTAAAAACCACATGAAACCCTTGCTAAAGTGGCCCAGGTACATGTACCCGGCCCCCGGGAAAATCAAGTTTAAAAGGCTGGTCAGGATGGGATCCTTTCTAAACTCGGAGCTGACCTCCCGGGAGGCTTTACTTTTATCATCTTCCGGGGCAAGCAGCGATGATCGACAGTAGCGGCATTTGACGGCGAAACTAATAATCTTTTCACCGCAAAAGGGGCAGCGTTTATAGGTCACTTCTTCCTGATCGCTACCAAGTTCCGGCTTGCCGGTACACCCCCAGCTGGTGCAACCGCCGGTTTTTTCCCAGCACCGGGCATGGTAATTGCTCATGCACATACGGCAGCGAATAGATAGTTCTTTCGGTTTAAATTCCTGTCCGCAGGCGCTACAGTAGTTTTCTTTCATCTCTTCGTCCCTCCATTACAATTATACCACAAGCCAGTTATCAGACAGCCCGTTAATTTTTCACTTGCCCTTTAAATAGGTTAAGGGGATAATTATAATCAAGTAAATTGCGAGACCAGTAATCTAAAGGGGCGATAGCCATGGAAAGCCGTGATGTAGCAAAGGCAGCAATATGCATAGCAATGACTGTTTCACGAGATGAAGAAATGAAACTTAAAGAGGCCCACCGGCAAGAAGGAATTCAGTCCCTGGCCGTAGATTATGGGGGTGAATTTTTGAGTTCCCTGCAAAAAGTAGTTGAAAGGGCAGTCGTGGCTTCTAAAAGAGAAGGTCTTATTGACGATTCCAGCCATTCCGACGGCGCGGTAGCCGGGGCTACCCGGGAAGCTTTGTCGCAGATAATGCCGAAAGCCCTGGGGCTCAACGTGGGAGGCAAAGTAGGAATTGCCAGGGGCGGAACGCACATTGCCGTCTCCATATTTTTCGGAATTGGCCTGCTGCACCGCAATGATGTGGCCATCGGTTTAGGCCACCGGGCAATCTAAACTGCTGCCATGCAGGTAGAGAAAATGATCCTATCTTTTTATGATGACCCATAAAGATCAGCACGGCTTGAAATAACCGAAAAATCGATTGGATATGGCCAGGTCTTTTGAACGGGAACCGGATAGCAAAACCGGCGGTCTAATTGTTAAAGGAGAGTGAATACAATGTTCTTGAAAAAAGCGGCAATTGTCACCGCGGTTATCGTGCTGACCGGCCTGGCCGCCTCAACTTTGTCTTCATGCAGTTCACCGCTTCAATATGCTTACAGGGAAGTGCAAGAGGATTATGTAAAAACAACCCCGGCATACCCGATGGAAGAACATTTTTCTGAAGAAGAGTATGCCAGGGAAGAACGGGGGATGGTCGTAGCCGACAGAGAAGCCCCAGATTTTGATCCGGGCGTACCGGGAGCGGAAGAACCTTCTCTCAGACATGTCATCCGCCGGGGTTCAATAGATCTCGCCGTATCCGACACCAGGGAAACGCTCCGGGAAGTGCAGGCTATTACCAGGGATGCAGAGGGATTAATAGCCAGCTTAAATGTATATGAAATCAGGGAAGACCTCTACGGAGCCAGGGCCACCCTGCGCATACCAGAAAACAGGTTCGAAACGGTCCTTGAACAACTCGAAAACCTGGGTAAGGCAACCAATGTCCAGAGTGAACTCGAAGATATCACCATGCAGTATATAGATCTTGAATCACGCCTGAAAAACCAGGAAGCACAGGAAGAAAGACTGATGGAAATCCTCGATATGGCTGATACGGTAGAAGATGTGCTTGAAATAGAAAAAGAGTTGAACCGGGTTCGGGGCGAAGTCGAATCAATGAGCGCCAGGCTGACCCACTTGAAAGACCAGGTAACCTTTGCCACGATCAACCTTAATCTGCGGGAAGAAAGCGTTCCCACCGGAACAGTTTCTCCTCAGGCTTTTCACAACCTGGGCAGCAGAATCTCTGAAGCCTTTATCGGAAGCGTTAACTTCATTCTTAATGCTGTTTCAGGCTTAATCGTTATTTTTACGGCCCTGATTCCGGCCCTTTTCCTTCTGGTCATCATCGGAGCTTTTGTCTGGTTGATTGCCCGCAAACGCTTTAAGGCCCGGGCGCTAAACCGGGAAACACAGGAGGAACAACCTGTTACCAGGGAATAACAGTTCATAGCGAAATAAATGACCTAAAAGGACTTATAGGGGCCCATAATCATTCCGTTCATAAAACGGCCTTTATTTAAGACTGCCGATCTTGTTCCTCGTCGAGGATATCCCCCTGCAGGATATCTTCCCGCTCAAACAGATCTCTGGTTTCCCGCAAAAGGTCTAGAAGCCGCTGCCGCTTGTTCTCAGGAACATGGGAGAGGTAGACAGCCAGGAGCAAATTGCGCCTTTCCTCGACATCGTTGAGAACCTGGAGCCCCCGGGGAGTGATGGAAATCCAGACCTGGCGCCGGTCTTTTTCTTGCCTTTCCCTGGTTACCAGTTCCATTTTGTGAAGGCGATTGACCAGGGCGGTAACGGCGCTTAAAGTCACACCGAGCATATGGGCCAGGAATGATGTGTTGCAGGGCCCTTTGCGAAGCGCACGGAGGACTATAAACTGGGTATCGGTAATTTCATCGGCGGTGTACCTGTTGTGGAGGACCCGCACCCTGTATACCAGCCGGCTAAAAATATGATCCAGTTCTTTTATGTACTCAAGCAGGCTATCCCTAGTAATGATAATACCCCTTTCCCGGGTTTATTTAAATACAGCAAATGTTAAATGGTTTAACTATTTACCTCTATTTTATACACCGGGAAGATTAAAATCAAGGCTTAAGGGCTTTTAATATTTTCAGCCCCGCGTCCACTGTGGTAAAATATGTGGCAAGCCGTCATAGATGCCGGCTTTTAAAAAACTGAACGGCGCTTCGAAGATGGCGCCGGGTTAAGCAAGAAACACTTCCGGCAGGATAATAAGGTCATCTTAATAAAGGATAAATGGAAAGTACGGTCTAATATGAACCCGACCCTGAAGATCAGACAATTCGAAAGGCATCCTCGGTTTCACCTTGCAGCTCCCCTGCTCGCGGGAATAATAATTATCCTGGCTTTTCCTCCTTTTGAGCAGGGCTATCTGGCCTGGTTCGCCCTTTTGCCCCTGCTCTGGGCCTGTATGCTGGCAACACCGACTAATGCTTTCAAAGCGGGCTTTTTATTCGGCCTGCCTTTCACCCTGTATGTTAATTATTACCTGGGCTTTGTTCTTTATCCGTACCTTTCCACCGCCCTGGCCACTTTGGCCATGATTTTACTGGTCCTCTATATCAGCCTGTTTTACGGAATCTTCGGGTTTGCCGCCAACCTGGCCGCCCGCCAGGGCCGGGTCTGGTTTACGGCCCTGGCTCTGCCTTCCCTCTGGCTGATCGTTGAATATCTCCGCTCCCTCACCTTCCTGGCCTATAACGTGGGCTATTTAGGCTATACCCAGTGGGGATATCCATCTATACTCAATATCGCTTCCGTCTTCGGTTACTGGGGACTGCCTTTTGTGATTGTCTTTTTCCAGACCATGATCATCCTCTTCTTTCTGCAAAAATTGCGGGGCAGGAGCCTTTGCGGCCTCAGCGCCGTCTTTGTTTTAATCCTGGGCCTGGGTCTGGGCCTGCCGGCTTTTCAAGAGGTAGAAAGTAAGGATGAGCCGCTTCATGCTGCTTTGATCCAGGGCAACATCCAGCCGGAGCAAATCGTTGACCGGGACCGGGAAAGCATCCTGGATTATTATCTTGACCTGACCCGGCATGCATTGAAAGAAGCGCCGGAAACTGAACTGGTAGTGTGGCCGGAAACTGTAGTTCACCTTGATTTCAGGGCAGAGAGGGTTCATCCTGATAAAATGGCCGAACTGGGCGAAGAACATGGCATAAAGCTGCTTTACGGGGCCCGGGTCCAAAAACCAGGAGCCCTCCATAATTCAATCACCCTCTATTCCTGGGGGCAGGAAGAAATACCTGTCTACAACAAGCACCGGTTGGTGCCTTTCGTCGAATTTTTCCCGGCCGAAAAACTTCTTAACCGGATTTTGCAGCTTGACCTGCTGCTGGGCAGTTACACCCCCGGCGAAGAAATAAGCATTTTTGACCTGAACGGAACTCCGGTAGCAGGAGTAGTCTGTTTTGAGTCTTATTTTGGGGATCATATGCGTCTTTTTGCAGAAAAAGGAGCTAAACACCAGTTTGTAGTTACCAACGATGCCTGGTTTGGCGATTCAATCGGCCTGGAACAACATGCCCAGGCCGCAGCCATCAGGGCGGCAGAAACAGGAGCCGGTGTCACCCAGGTCGCCAACAGCGGCCTTACCATCTCCTTTGATTACCGGGGCAAAGAATTGTTCAGATCCGGCAAGAGCGAACCGGATATTTTCACCCTGCCCCTGGATATGACCCGCAGGGAAACCATCTATACCCGTTATGGCGACTATTTTCCGGCCCTTTGGGGAATTTTTATCCTGATAACTGCTCCATACCTGGCTATTAAAACTAGGCGAGAAAATTCTTAATCACCACTACGGGAGTGCCGGCATCGGCCGAACCGCTGACCAGGTCGGCCAGGCTGGCTATGACATCTTCCATGCGCCGGGGAGTGGTCCCTTCCCTTTCCATGGAGTCCTGGTCCATCTTGCGCTTCATGTTTTCAGAAAGGATGGCCTCAATTTCTTCGGCAGATTTTTTCTCTTCATGATAACATTGATCGGCAAGGTATTTGTATTTCAAGCCTTCCCTGAGGCAGTCCAGGCCATCGGTGGCCGCAAAAGCTGCCCGGGGATCGGCCAGTTCATAAATCCCGCTGGTCGGGTCAAGGTAAGCTCCGTCTCCATAAATCATAACCTGAACGTCATGGCCAAATGTTTCTTTAATCCTGGACTGCAGTGTATTTACCAGCTGTTTTCCTTCCCGGGGCGCCAGCTTGAGCCGCTCCCCGGAGGACATGTTGCTGCCAAGCAGGCCCCACTCCGAGTAAACTTCTCCTTCAGTAAAAACCTGGTCCAGAGTAATACAGTTTTCATAATGTTCGGTAATGGTTTTCCTGGTAACAACACGGGTATGAATATCAGCGGCAACAACCCCGTCGGGGTTATATTTTAAAACCTCCAGGGGGTTGTTGGATAAGTAAAGGACCGGCCCCGCTCCTTCTCCGGAGATAATATCCCGGTAGAGGTTGATGTAATCAACGCCGGTCACCGGATGCTTGAAACAGCGCTTACCCAGGTCTTCCGGGGTAATCACCTCTTTGTCAAGCTCACAGGTGAACTCGGGATCAACAACCTGGTTTCCTACCTCATCGGAAGGGTAAGAAAGCTGGATCACCACTTCTCCCCGGGGCACGGCCCGGGCCAGTCCTTTCAGGATCATGGAAAAGCGATTGCGGCTGGCGATCGGAAATACCACCGCCAGCCTGCTGTCTTCTTTTAGGCCCAGCTTTGCTTTTATTTCCCGGGCAATATCGTCAACGGTAATATAGTTGTTTTGAGCCCTGGCTACAACGGATTCGGTGATGCAGATCACATCGTTGTCTCCCAGCAAGCCATCGCCGTTGCAGGGAGAAAGCGCATTGAGGACTTCATCCACCAGGTTCATTCCCGGCAGTATTACTCCCATTTTCAGTCCGAAAGCCAGTGAGCCTATATAGTCAGGTATTTTCATGTTCAAGTACTACCTCCTTGTCAACTGGTTTCTTCTCGCCCCGCCATCATTTCCAGGGCCTTTTCGTAGTCTTCCCAGGTGTTGATATTGATAAATGATTGCTGATCCGGATCAAACCGGGTAATTTCCGGCAGAGTAATGAACCTGATTTCCAGATGGCTGTAAAACTCACTCACTTTAAAACGGCCGCGGTTAACCTGCCTTTCGATTATATCAATACAAGAGCGCTTGTAGAAGGCATGGAGAGGCTGATAATAGCCTTCCCCCACATGCGGAACAACAGCATCATAAAAAGGGGCAAACCGGGCCATGTATTGTATCAACTCCAGGTTCAAAAAAGGCATATCGCAGGCGGCGACAAACTGGAAGGGATGGGAAGAAAAGCTGAGCCCGGCGTGAATGCCCCGCAGGGGGCTCTTTTCTTCCTTCTTCATAAGGTCACCGGTCAACTGAACGGGCAAATCGCTGTAAAGTTCCGGCCGGTCGGTCACCACTGTAATCTCTGAAAATAGTTTTTCCAGGCGGCCAACCATTAGTGAAATCAGGGTGCGGCCATTAAAATCCAACAAAGCCTTGGGCCGTCCCAGGCGCTTGCTGTCGCCCCCGGCAAGAATAATGGCCCCACTACAATCATTGCTGAACTCAAGTTCTTTGTTGCCAGTCAATAGACCACCTCGCTTGCAGGCCAGGCATGCTCAAAACTACTGCTGCTCCTGCTGCGCTTTCAAACGTTTTCTTTCGCTGATCAATACCATTATAATCCCCAGTTCATAAAGAAGCGCCAGCGGCAAAATCATAACCAGCTGAGAAATAATGTCGGGAGGAGTAATGGCCGCCGATATAACCAGCATGATCAGCCAGGCAATTTTCCTGTGGCGCCGCAGAAACTGGGTCGATAAAAGCCCGATTTTTCCCAGGGCCCAGGTTAGTAAAGGCAGTTGGAAAACCACACCAAAGGCCAGGTGAAAAGAGATAACAAAAGCAATATACTCAGTTATGGTAAACTGCGGATCGAGCCGGGCATCAGCGAACTGCAGAAAAAACTGAAGGGTAAAAGGAAATACTACCTGATAAGCAAAAATAATCCCGGCTGCAAATAGAACGATAATCCCGAACAAAACAGCCAGGTAAAACTTTTTTTCCGGTCTGGTTAACCCGGGGAAAATATAGGCAGAAACCTGGTGAATAATCACGGGAGAAGAAAAAACCAGGCCGCTGAAAATGGCCAGCTTCAGGTTGGCCATGAAGGCTTCGGGAGGCGAAAGGTAGATCAGGTGCAGCCCCTCCAGGGGGAGGGTCAGGATGGCACGGATATATTCGATATAGGTGAAACATATACCTGATGCGACAAGCAAAGCGCCTGCCGAAATAACCAGGCGCAGGCGCAATTCTGAAAGATGTTCAAGGACGGACATAGTGCCGTCTTTATTATTAACCACTTTTTTTGAATACCTCCCGGCATTCCCGGCGCTGCTAAATATCCCCCCTGTTTTGATAAACCCCGCTCACTGCAAAGCTCTTCCTTACTTATCAGTTTCGGAGTTTGGGGTGGTTGATTCGTCAGATGCAGAGTTACCTTTTAATCCTTCTTTTAGTTCTACGACGCTCTTCCCGATCGCTTTGGCGAGTTCGGGTAGCTTGGTAGAACCAAATATTAAGAGGATTACAGCCAAAATAGCTATAATTTCAGGTGCCCCTATTCTTCCAAACATAACAAATCCTCCTCAAAAGAGAATCAAAGCATTTTATGTATACCCAGGCAATTGTAACACAAAACATGCAAAGAAGGAAACTAATATTTAGCTGCTCTTATTAGTTTCATTATCGTCAAGACTTATGCTGTCCTTGAGATCTTTAGTTGCCTTTCTGAATTCTTTTAAGCCATTGCCTATAGAACGGCCCATTTCGGGCAGTTTGTTTGGTCCAAAAATAACCAGAGCGACTACGAGAACCAGTAAAATTTCCCACAGCCCGATTTTTCCACCGATCAAACCGTTCACCTCCAATATTTAAAAGCACGCGCACACTATATTATAACGCATCTTGGTAATAAATGCGATATCCGGCCGGCAAAATATTTTACAGAAAAACCTTTACCGCTTCCAGCTCATTACCTTTCCGGCGCTGATAGCTTAAGGTAAACAAACAAAAGCGGCGCGCCCAGGGTTACCCATAACCCTCCCAGGGCATAGCGGATAAAGCCCAGAGAGGTAACTGCTGAAGGAAGAACTCCGCCCAGCCCGATAATAATGCCAAAAAGAACGGCCAGGCCCGCCAGCGCTTTCAGCAGCTGGAACGGTAAAGGAGCAGATACAGCCGATCGCACTCTCTCCTTTTCCAGGATGTAACCAAAAGAAGCTCCTCCCAGGTAACCCAGTATTTTTGGCGGATCGGCGCCGGGAAGGACAGCCACCAGTATAACCGGTATAATCAGAGAGGCAGCCAGCAAAACCGGCATAGAAAAACGTTCCAGCCAGCCATTCTCATAGGCCACGTTGCTGAGCCAGAGGAAAAACAGCAGGAAAGGAATACCGAAAGCCAGCCCGCCCAGGATATCTCCGAGAAAATGGTAGCCGAGGACCAGGCGGGAAAAAGCGATCATTACAATAACGATAAAAGTCCAAACCCAGAAAGAAGTTTTTTGAATCCTGACGGCAAGGTATCCCCAGACCGTAACAGCGGTAAGGGTATGCCCGCTGGGAAAAGCGTAACTGCCCGCAGGGTGGATCACACCTTCAATGGGGGGCCTTTCCAGCAGGGTTATATCTTTGATCAAGTTGCTGTAAGTTGCTGAACTCAAGAGGACAAAAGCGCTCCAAAAACCAAGGGTTTTATTAACACACCAGATCAAAACGCTGAACAGGATCATAAAAAACTCGTCGTCGCCTAAAAAAGTAAAGAAACGGAATAAGGGTTCTACACCGGGCACAGCACGCCACTGTTGGAGGGCGGCAATAAAGTCCACACTGCGCGTAAACTGCCAGGCAAAAATCAAGATCAGCGCCGATAGGACAGCCACCACCCAGGAAAAAATGATCCAGAACCGCTCTCTTTCAGGATGATCAGAAAAATAGGGCTTCCTTACAGGCTTATCGATAGCAAAAACCTCCATTCATTTATTTTTATTACCAGCTATCGCCGATTTCAAGATCCGGATCGATCTCCAGCAAGTAATCTGCCGCCTGCTCAAGGAAAGGTTCCGGAACCAAAACATGGACCTCCAGGGCCTGCCCGCCGATAACCCGCATCGCTCCGGCATAAGGGCTGCTGTCCGCTTTCCTGGCCGGAATTCCCTTCTCCTGCAGAAAACCGCAGATAATATCCGCTTCCACATCGTTGTGGGCTTCAACTAAAACTTCCCAGTTGTTATATTCCGTCATAAAAATAACCCCTGTTCCGGCACCGTAATATATACAGGCACTGTTAGCATTAATATATTCTTTCAAAGAGGTCTGTACTCCTGCCGGCTTAGCCGGTCCCGGCTATAATCCGGCCCGCTTCCTTCATTTTAACAGTAAGCGGCCTTTGAACAAGATAAATTTGACAGGGTCAGCAAAGCGAATTATGATCTGATCAGTTCTGATGCAGAGGGTCAAAACTGCGGGACGGGGGAGACAAATGAAAGAAGACACACCGGGGAACCGGAAAAACAAGAATGTACAATCGCTGGAAAGGGCGCTCACTTTGATCGAACAGATGGCTGAAGCCGGACGTCCTGTTACCATCAGCGAACTTTCCGAAAAAACCGGCCTGAAAATCAGCACCGTCCACCGGCTGCTCAGCACCTTGTTGAACCGGGGTTACGCAGAACAAAACCCGGAAACCAACAAATACCAGCTGGGCTTAAAGCTGCTTGAGGTTTCCAACAGGATATATTCATATTCAGATATCAGGACCATAGTCAGGCCCTTTGTAGCCGAGCTGGTTGAGCGGTGCAACGAAACGGCCAACCTTGCCGTCCTGGATGATACGGAAATCGTTTACATCGATCAAATCGAATCGCAGAATTATATCATCGTCAAGATGTTTGCCCAGGTGGGCAACAGGGGGCCGGTGCACTGCACCGCTTCCGGAAAAATACTGCTGGCTTACCGGCCCGAAAAAGAGATCGATGACATCCTCTCCCGGATAGAACTAAAACGCCATACCGACCAAACCATTACAGAACCGAAAAAGCTTAAAAAAGAGCTGCTCCTGGCCAGGGAACAGGGTTATGCCCTGGACTGGGGGGAGATGGAAGAGCACGTCCGCTGTATAGCCGCCCCTATTTTTAATTATGAAAACAAGCCTGCAGCCAGCATCGGAGTTTCCGGCCCTGACAACCGCATCACCAGGGACTATATCAAAGATGCCCTGGCCGGCATTGTTACAGAGATTGCGGCCAGGGCCTCCGCCAGGTTGGGTTACAACAAAAATATAAACAGGCCGCCAACCCGGCAACCATGAAAAAACCAGCAGGTTCATTTGCTTTCCGGACTGGTTGCAAAGCGCGACCTTGCAAACTTAAACCTTCATCCTCCGTTCAGGTGGGCCCTGTTTTTTGGCCAGGTCAAAAATACAAACTGGTATAATTTAAGAGGCGGGTTGTGAGATAATTATTATGGAGAAGCCTGTAAAGGAGAGCCCGCGGTGGTCATCAGTAAAGGCAAGTTAAAGGAACTGGCCCTCTCTGCAGGGGCAGACCAGGTGGGTGTAACCACGACGCAACCGCTTTGTTACATGAATGAACGCCTGGAGAAAAGAAGAAAAGAAAAAAGGATTACTCCTTTTGAAGAAAACGATTTAGCTCTGCGTCTTTCACCCTCATCCCTGCTCCAGGGGAGCCAAAGTATAATAACCATAGCCGTTCCTTACGCTGCTCCCGAACATCCCGGCCCCGCGATATCCGGAGGGGCAGTGGGAAAAGTAGCGCGCTGCGCCAGGAGCCTGGATTATCATATCCTGGTTGAAGACCTGTGCCGCCGGGTGGTGGAAAAATTGCAAAAAACAACCGGCCCGGGCTTTAAATACCGCATATTATGCGACCGCAGCCCTTTGCTTGAAAGGGAACTGGCCCGCAATTCGGGACTGGGCTTAATCGGAGAAAACTGCCACCTGATAAACCCTGCCTACGGTTCTTATACCGCCCTGGGCACGATCCTGCTCGATCTGGACCTGGAGCCCGATCGGGCAAATGCAGCCAATTGCCACCAGTGCGGCCGCTGCAGGCAGTCCTGTCCAACCGGCGCCCTGATCGGCCCTTACTTAATAAACCCCTACCTGTGCCTCTCTTACCTGACCCAGGCTCCGGGCATTTTCCCCAGGAAGATGCGCTCCAGGCTGGGCGGGCAAATTTACGGCTGCGACATCTGCCAGGAGGTCTGCCCTCATAACGAAACCGTGAAAAGTTCTCCAATTCCGGAAGCGGCCTTTTCTTTTTTTCCGGCTGAACCCCTCCTGCTACCCCTGCTGCGCCTGACCCAAAAGGAATTTAAAACTACAATCGGCCTTACCTCGGCAGGATGGAGGGGTAAAACCACCCTGCAGCGCAATGCAATAATTGCTCTTGGCAATTTAAAGGATCCTGAAGCGGTAAGGCCGCTGGCTTTGATGCTGGAAAATGATCCAAGAACGGTGATCCGGATTCATACTGCCTGGGCCCTGGGCCGAATCGGAGCTGGAAAAGCGCCGTATGCCCTGGAAAAATCATCCCAAAACGATCCCGAAACTGAAGTCAGGGAAGAAGCCAAGCTGGCCCTTGGGGGCAGATAAATTAGGCCCAAATCACACCAGGCAGGGCAGGAATCAGGGCTCAAAGAGCCAAATAATAATTAGGCGAGCTTTGTAGTATAAATCTCTTTTCTTGAAGATTAAAGGAGCAGATAGAAATGAACAATTCTTTCCGCCTGACCTATATCAGGGGCATTCCGGTAGAAATACATGTAAGCTGGCTTTTAATTTTTTTCCTGCTGAGCCTTAGCCTGGCCCAGAGTTACTTTCCTTTAATGGTCGAAGGATTGAGCAGCCAGGTTTACTGGGCAGCAGGAATAATTACAACCCTGCTTATTTTTGCTTCTGTTTTGACCCATGAGCTTGGCCACTCTTTTGTGGCTATCAATGAAGGCATTCCCATAAAAAAAATTACTCTTTTCATTTTTGGAGGAGTGGCCCAGATGGAAGCGGAACCGGAAACTCCCCGGAGCGAATTGAAGGTGACGGGAGCAGGCCCTATGACCAGTTTTGCCCTGGCCGCAATTACCGGTGGCCTCTACTATCTGTTCCTAACACCCGGGCAAATCATCGGCGAAGCTATTTTTTTTGTGGCCCGCATTAACCTGATTATGGCCGTTTTCAATTTAGTCCCTGCCTTCCCCCTGGACGGCGGGCGTTTGTTCAGATCAATACTCTGGTATTTTGGCAAAAACATCCTGAAAGCTACCAGGATAGCGGTTCTTTTCGGCAGTCTCCTCTCATTCTTCGCCATAGGCTTCGGTTTTGTAGTAATCTTTTTCCAGGGAGACCTGTGGGGAATCTGGTTAATTTTTCTGGGCTGGATGATCTACCAGGCCGGACAGTCCAGTTATTCACAGCTTGTATTCAAAGAAACCTTCTCCGGCATAAGAGTTTCGAAAATAATGAGCACCGACCTGAGGACCATTTCGCCCGATGCCACTTTGGAACAGCTGGCAGATTATTTCCTGAACTATAAATACGGCGCGTTTCCCGTTGTCTACGGCTCCACTACGCACGGTATTGTCACCCTGCAGGATTTAAAAGAAGTGCCGCGGGAAAAATGGCCTCATACTACAGTGGCCCATATCCTGACCCCGCTTAAGGAAACCCTGGTTATTAAACCGGAAAGTGACGCCGCCGAAGTAATGATGAAAATGGCCACCCAGAACACAGGCCGGGCCCTGGTCATGGAAGATGACGGGGAGCTGGTCGGGCTGCTCAGCCGGACCGATATGATGCGCTTTATCCAGATGCACATGGTGCTGGGAGAGGAATAATAATCTGCCAATAATCTGCCATGGCAACAGGCATACAGGGCCTGTTCGAAACTAGCAGCCTGCTTGTCATTTCCGGCAGGCTGTTATAAATAAGCTGCAAAAGTAGATGCTGCCGCAAATATTAAAAAAAGGAGAAACAGCAATGACTTCCCTATTAGTACCGATAAAAAATGGTTTTTCCAAAAGCCTGAACCTGATCTTGCTCCTGGTTAAAATAATTATCCCTGTGTCCTGCCTGGTAGCGCTACTCAAGCATTTTGGTATTATGGAATTAATAGCTGGCTTTTTCGCTCCGGCCATGGCCCTGTTCGGCCTTCCCGGCGAAGCGACGTTGGCCCTGCTTCTAAGCTTTTTTGTCAACTTCTACGCCGCCCTGGGCGCCATTACCGCTATGACCCTTACTCCCCAGCAAATGACGGTCCTGGCGGTAATGATCGGCATCTGTCACGAACTACCTATAGAAACCGCCGTCAGCAGTTACACGGGACTGCGTATTCCGGCGGCAGCAGCCCTGCGTATTATTACCGCCCTGTCTGCAGGCCTCCTCTTAAACCTGATCTATAGCCTGGCCGGGGGAGGTTTATAAAATGGAAATCATTTCGCTGCTAATCAATACTATTATTGAGAGCCTAACCAGTATAGCTCAGCTCAGCCTGATCCTGATACCAATCCTGATCATGATCGAAATCGCCCGTCACTACCAGGTAATAGAAAAAATGACCGACAAGATCAAAGGCGCGCTGCGGTTCCTGACCCTGCCAGGGGAAGCAGCCTTTCCCATGCTGGCCGGCATTTTCTTTGGCATTGTGCTTGGCGCCGCCCTGATCATCGAATATTCCCGGGAGGGCTATTTAAACAAGCGCGATTTGCTGCTGATCGGGATATTTCTCAGTATCTGCCACTCGGTTGTTGAAGATACCTTAATCTTTGCCGTATTCGGCGCCAACCCGGTGGTGCTTTTAACCACCCGTTTGATCCTGGCCATTATTATTACCAGGGCGGTCGCATATTTGCTTGATCGTTCCGGCACAAAGCTGGCTTAAGCTTCGAAGGCCTGGTGTTTTGCGAATATCTCTGCTATACCTTCGGACCAGGACAGGAGCAGTTCATCACCCATAAACGGCGCTACCAGCTGTAGGCCTAAGGGCAGTCCGTTTTCAGCTTTTCCGGAGGGGATGGTTACGGCGGGCAGCCCCGCATTAGTCCAGGGCAGGTTCAAACCGGGATCCCCTGTTGATTCAATGCCCTCCGGCGCCGGTCCCGGAGCGGCAGGAGTGACCCAGAGGCTGACTCCTTTTTCCCACATCACCGACTCCAACTCTTCTCTGAGTTCCTTCTGCTTCTTGCGGGCGGTCTCGAGTTCTGATTCAGATACATTTTGCCCTTTTTTGATCAGTTCTGCCGTGCGGGGCCGGTAGAGATCGGCAAAACGGTTGTACAGGTCTTCATGTTCCCGGGCCATCTCTCCCGAGATCAACTTGCGGTGCCAGGAAGCTATACTTTCGATATCATCCAAAATGCTTACTTCTTTAATGACATATCCGGCTTCCCGGAGTATATCGAGCTGCTGCCGGTATGCCTTCATCCCTTCCGGCGAGACCTGCTGTTCCAGGTATTTGCCCCTGGGAACACCCAGCACAGGCTGGTAAGTGACGCTGATCTCCTGCCAGTTATAGCAGAGGTTTTCCGCGGCCAGAATCATCCCCCTGACATCCTGGGTAAATAAACCGACATGGTCGGCCGAAGGGGAAAAGTAAATTAAGCCCCCTGCGGGGATACGCTTAAAACTCGGCTTGAAACCGACAACCCCGCAGTAAGCCGCCGGCCTGTTTATGGAACCTATGGTCTGGGTCCCGAGGGTAAGCGGGCTGAATCCTGCTGCCACGGCTGCAGCTGAACCGCTGCTGGAACCGCCGGGAGTGTGCCCTAAATTATGGGGGTTCCTGGTCGGACCCGGTTCAAAGTAGGCGAACTCGGTGGTAACCGTCTTTCCCAGGATCAAAGCCCCGGCCTGGCGCAAGAATGTGACACAATCTGCTTCGGGCCCGGCAAACTCTTCTGGATCTATCCGGGTGTTGGCCCGGGTTACAAATCCATCTACATGGAAAACATCTTTAACTCCCACCAGGGACCCAAAAAGCGGAGGCCTGCTCTCAGGATTGGGGTAAATGTTTTGCAGCGCTTCCGCCTCGCCAAGCAGCCGCTCACGCCGTCCTGGCTCCGGAAGCAGGGTTTGCAATTCACCATCAAGTTTATCAATGCGGTCACATTGCCTGTTGATATAGTCTTTTAAACTAACCTTCTCATTGATTAAATCCTCCACCGCAGCGTAAAGGGGTGCCGGTTGAAGATACATATATTTTATACCTCCTTCTAAAAAATGGTTTCAAAGTAGTTCTTGCCTCCTGCACACTTGAAGTTGCCACTAAAACAAGTCCTGAAGCAAATTGCCGCCAAGATAGCGGTCACTGACTGTTTAGCCGCCAACCTGGCAGATGGCCTATTATAAAAACCAGAGGTCGAATAAGTGAGCAACCGTGCCGGCCATAATGCAAAAAACCAGGTGCAGGGTCATCCGAAGCAGGCTAAATTTCACACCCAGGAACCCGCATTCAAATGGAATCCTTGACAGTCCCAGCAGGGTCCACCCGGAAAGCATGGATATAGTTGTCCCCAGGCCCGCTCCCGAACCATAAATGGTGGCAATAATCGGGTATGAGGCATAAGGCCCGAAAGCCATAATCATACCGCCAAAGGTCCCCAGGATCACTCCTGTAAAACCTGCCTCCTGGGCTAACCAGCGTTTGATAAACTCTTCCGGAATCAATACCTCCAGGAAACCCGACAACAGAAGGGCGAGAAGTATCACCGGCAGGGCGATAATAAGCTGACGCAGGCCTGCCTGTATCCCTTCCATATGCCTGCCATGCTTAATGTTCAGAAAAAATAAGATTCCCGCTATGATAAAAAAAATAATGGTGGTCACAACCATCTCTATTCTCCCTCTTCCCAGGAAGCTCCGGCCACACCCTGCGGGAAAAACCGCCAGCTGATCAAGCCCATAATAAAGGGCACAGGAAAGGTCAATATATTACGCAGGATGGCTATCCAGGGGGTAATCAGGCTGATTTCAAGCGGTAGCCTGGTAAAATCATAGGTCTGCTTGCCGGAAACGAAAGAAAATAAGAGATAAAAAGAGATCCCCTTTCCTTTAAACCCGGCCAGGAAAGGATAAAAAATATAAGGACCGCCGGGAAACAGGCCTCCGGCGATGGAACTGATGGCTATTCCCCTGCCCCCGGCATATTTTTGCATCCACCCCTTAATCATATCCGAAGTAACCAGGGTTTGCAGCTGGCCAATAACCAGGAATGCGGCAAATATCATTAACAAAGCCTGGGAGGCCGTCATGCCCGCAGTTAAAAACCCTTCTGTAACCAGCTCGAAGCCACCGGTTATATAGGCAATTGCCAGCAAAATCAGGGTTACAACGGCCAGGATGATGGCTGTATTCCTCATCAAAAAACCTCCTTACTGGTTTTCAAGCTGTAATCCGGCTAAAAATGCTTTCAGACCGGGAGCCAGATCGTCTCGCCTGAGCGCATATTCAATCGTGGCCTCAAGAAAACCAAGACGATCGCCAACGTCATAGCGCCGTCCCTCAAAGGTATAAGCCCATACCGGGCGTCGGGCGGCCAGAGTGTTCAGGGCATCGGTAAGCTGGATCTCTCCTCCCGAGCCCGGTGGTGTATGTTCAAGAATGCTGAATATCTCCGGGTCTATGATATAACGGCCCAGGACGGCAAGGTCGGTCTTAGCCTCTTCGCGGGCCGGTTTTTCGGTAAGGCGGGTGACTTTTACTACGGATCCTTCCGGATCATCGGATTCTACAGCCCCGTACTTATGGATTTGATCAAAACCAACCCGGCGTACTCCCAAAACAGTGCTTTCTTTCCGGGCATAAATCTCGGCCATTTGCCCGATACAGGGCACCCGGGCATGGATCACATCATCACCCAGCAGCACCGCGAAAGGTTCGCTACCGACAAAACGGCGAGCGCAGTAGACTGCGTGCCCCAGTCCCAGCGGTTCTTTCTGGCGGATATAAAATATATTGGCCAGGTTGCTAATTTTCTTCATGTCTTTTAGGTCCTGCGTTTTATTCTTCTGTTCTAAAACCAGTTCCAGTTCAATGCTCCGGTCAAAATGATCCTCAATAGCCTGCTTATTGCGGCCGGTAATGATTAATATATCTTCGATGCCCGCTTCAACCGCTTCTTCCACCACATACTGGATAGTTGGCCTGTCAACGATGGGCAGCATTTCCTTAGGTTGGGCCTTGGATGCCGGTAAAAAACGGGTTCCCAAACCCGCAGCCGGTATAACCGCTTTTCGAATTTTCATCCCGGAAGTTCACCCCCTGGTAGATTATAAAAACCTGTAATTGTAAAATTCTATAACCCGGGTTTGTTTCCCTTCCTGAAGTCGGTATTAACTACCTGCACATGGGTTGAAGGATTTAAAATAAGGCGGGCGAAGTATTAAATAACCGGGATTAATTTCAGTTCCTTAACAAAACAGACCTGTAATTAATCTTTAACAGGCACCAAGTAAAGGCTTGAATTTGCAGTAACAGCAAGGGCTGAAACAGCCTGGCCAACAGGATGTCAGCCACCGGCGAGGACCGGGGATGACAAAAGTCAAGGAAGGCCCGTTCGAAAGGCCAAAGCTGAGTTGTTGCATTTTCGGCCTCAAAGATTAGGAGGTTTTAATGATGAAGACCATGCGGGCAGCCCAATTAACGGAGCCGGGTAAACCTCTGCAGCTGGTTGAAGTCCCCGTACCAAAACCAAAGCGAGGGGAAGTACTGCTTAAAGTAAAAGCGGCTGGTATTTGCAGTTCCGACTTGCACTACCAGGATGGAAGAAGCAAGGTAACCAGGCTGCCAATCACGCTCGGCCATGAAGTGGCAGGTGAAATTGTTGAATGCGGTGAAGCTGTAAAAGGGCTCGCGGTCGGTGACCGGGTTTCGCTTTTTTACCTGGTCACCTGCGGAGAATGTATG
>SL_5KL_010_SEDDRAFT_10000483_pt1 | contig 25422 bp, 18 predicted proteins | sample SodLakKL_010_SED_FD_9118 | JGI IMG/M metagenome (IMG submission 9118) | reverse complement strand
AGGAAATTGTAGAGTTCCCTGGATGCATTGCTCCGGTTGTATGCCGAGGCATAGATGTCGGTGGCGCGGGCATCGGCCCGTCCGCGGATCATCTCTGCTTCGCGGTGTGCTTCCGACTGGATCTCTGCCAGGTCGCGTTCTTTCTGACCTTCTATGCGACGGGCTTCGCCTTCGCCTTCGGAGCGAAACTGGTCGGCGATCCTGTTACGTTCGCTGATCATCCGGTCGTATACCCGTTCGCGGACTTCTGTGACGTAGTTCATCCGTTTGAAGCGGAAATCGAGTATCACGATGCCCAGGTCGGCCGTGCGTTCGTTGGCGCGCTGAAGCACCTGGGATTCGATCTCTTCGCGGCCCACTGAAATTTCTTCCAGGTGTTCCAGTTCTTCGAGGTAGTCTTCATATACCTCCGGAGTCCGGTTGGTGGAGCGCACCAGGTCCAATAACAAATGGCTGGCGATGGCGTTACGTGTCTCCCCGTCGAGGATGTCGTCGAGCCGCGACTGGCCGGAACGTTCATCGCGCAGACGGATAAAAAACTGCAGCGGGTCGGCGATCTGCCAGCGCGCATAAGTATCAACGTGCATGAAACGCTTGTCCTGTGTGGGTATTTGATTGGGGTCGCCATCCCATTTCAGGAAGCGCTTATCGAAATACTGTACTTTTTGGATTATCGGGACTTTAAACTGTAGGCCGGGTTCTGTGCGGGCTTCTCCTACAGGCTTGCCAAATTGTGTGACAATGGCCTGCTGCGTCTCATCAAGGATGAACATGCTATTGAGCCCGGCGATGATGATGATGATGGCGGCTATGATAAGGGCTATGTTTCTCTTTTTCATGTGTTTATCGTTAATGTCAAAATGTCGAAAAGTCTGGTTAATGGCTTTTGGCTTTTAGCTTTTAGCTTTTACTCCGGCAACTCTTTCCTGATGCCGTCGAGGTTGAGGAGCGGCAGGACGTTGCTTCCTTCTTCGTCTACAATGACTTTGTTTCCAAGCTTGGGCAGGATCTCTTCCATGGTTTCAAAGTAGACGCGTTTTTTGGTCACTTCCGGTGCTTTCACGTATTCTTCATAGATGCTGTTAAACCTGTCGGCTGCTCCTTCGGCGCGGTTTACACGATTCAGGGCGTAGCCTTCTGCTCGCTGGATGGTTTCTTCAGCCTCTCCGCGTGCACGCGGAATCACCCTGTTGTACTCCGATTCGGCCCTGTTGATGAGGGTCTCCCTTTCCTGCTGAGCCTCGTTCACTGCGTTAAATGAAGGCTTGACTGGATCGGGCGGATTCACATCCTGCAGCACCACCTGGTCGATGCGGATGCCGTTTTCATAATCGTCGCACATCTGCTGGAGCAGCACCTCCACGCTGGTGGCTACTTCTTGCCGTCCGACGGTCAGCACCTCGTTCACCGTACGATCCCCCACGATCTTTCGCATGGCTGCCTCCGACATGTCGTGCAGGGCGTCTTCGGCATCGCGGACCTTAAACAAATAGTTATAACTGTTTACGATGCGATACTGGACGACCCACTCCACGTCGGCGAGGTTCAGATCTCCGGTAAGCATCATCGACTCATCGCGGTATTCGTCTTTGGCATAACGGGTACGCACATCTGCTTCAATTGTACGGAACCCGAACTCCTGTTTTAACTGGCGTTGTACCGGAATCTTGTATATTCGCTCCAGACCGAAGGGCGCGATGAAGTTCAATCCAGGGTCAAGGGTACGATTGTATTTCCCGAGGAATATCACCACACCCTCTTGTTCGGGCCCGATGGTTTTTACTGAGGTGAGCACGGCGATCAGCAGGATAAGCCCTAGAGCGAGCTTTTTGCCGTGTTTTTTTAGCCATTCCAGGTTTCGGCGAAACTGGATTTCCTGTTCGTTCATGATGGGTTTTTTTGGAAATTTAGTTTAGTATAATTAAGCGCAATGTAAGAAAATTTTGGCATTATCCTGTGTGCAGCCGGGCTTTACCTGAGTCATGCTCTCAGCGATTTCACCGGTGAGTGCCGTGCACCTAAAAAAACCTGATAGACAATGTGGTCAGGGAGGCAATTCCCAGTGCCAGCCCAAGCACATTGATAAAGGTTAGGGTGGGTGCGGCTTCATCTTTGATCAGTGAGTGTCCGTTTTTATTTTTTTCCGGCCTTCAGCAGCTTGCCCTCAACTTCACATAACTTTCCGGTGTAATTACACCCAAAACACTGTTCTCGGCGGAGAAGCTTTGCAGGGCGTCTTCAAAGTCTTTGAAACCTGAGTTAAGCGCCATTTGAATGGTGTTTTTATCCGTCGTGAGTATTTCCAGGATGTGCATGAGCTGTTTGAGCTTCTCAACCACCTTCCCGTGACTGGCGGTTTGCCGCAACAGGTAATAAGCATTGCTTACAATGACAGAAGTAACATATCCGTTGATTTTTTTGGATTCGCAGCAGGCCAGGTTTTTGGCAGCGTCATCGGAAAAAGGCTTCTGGTCAAAAAAAAAAAATCCAGGATCACATCGGCATCAATTCCATTTGATGCGACCGCCGAGCAGGCCGGGCAGCTGACTTTTCAGCCAGTCAAAGACCGGATGCGCGTCGGGGCCGTTGACATTCGGGGTTTCTTTTTCCTGAATTTCGTCACCAATATAGCAAAACAAGCAAATCAGAAGCCAGCCTGATTTTATTATTCTTTGATGATTTTAAAAGTAGCAGTCCCTTTTTCACTGATCATCTGCAGGAAATAAATGCCTTCGTCCAAATGACCCAGATCAAGATCATGAGTGGCTTTAAAATTGCGGGATTCAAGCCTATGTGTTTGCTGCAAAACTCCTGCAGTGTTGTAAATGTTCAGAATGATCTCATCATCCAGAAAAGGGTCATCAATATTGATAAACAACCGATTTTTAAACGGGTTTGGGTAAACAAAACTTTGCAGTCCATTTGAATGAATGTCCTCAGCAAAGGTGGCAGGCTGAAATACGGCCTTGATTTCAATGTCTTCCCACACCTCTATGTTTAAGGGATTTTCATCAAGATTACCAAAGGAGGTTTCCCAACGATAGAAAGACCAGGAGTCTTCAGGTATGGCTTCAAATACCAACTCTGTGCCCTCGGGGACAAAATACTCATCTTCCCCGGGTAGCACATGTCCATTTCCTTCAACACTGATAATAACCGCATAATGAGGGTTTTGAAATTCATACGCTCCCATATCTATGTTGTGTCCGGAGAATCTGGCATTTCCCAACAAATCAAACACATACACCCCCAAAGAATCAGAATTTTCATAACCGGCATCAATCGAAGGAGAACCTGCGGAAAGGGCATAGGGATGCTCCCCCTCGTTTACAAACATGGCATCTTCGTCAATATTGTCTTCATAGACCATGTTTTCGTCATCGGCACCACCCTCAATCCCATCCATGCCATCTTGTATGTTACAATTAATAAAACCAGGTGCGGATATGCCATCCCAGATAAAAACCTGGTTTTCCGAATCAGGATAAACCGTATTGTTCCGTATAATGCTGTTATAAAAAGTAGGATCAGACAACACATTAAAAGTGATCAAAAACACACCACCTCCGTAGGCAGAATGATTGTCGGCGATGGTATGATTAAGTATAAGTGCCTGGGAGTCCAGGAAAAACATTCCCCCTCCAAAATAGATGGAGCTGTTGTTTACGATCAGATTATTGGAGATGGGCGTTGAGAGCTGTGATCTGCGAAAACTTATTCCCCCACCCATGGCAGCATGATTGTTCTCTATCCGATTGTTGTAAATCAATGGAGTGGATTCCTCAACAACAATTGCTCCTCCAATGCCGCTGGCAGTATTATGGGAAAAAACCGACCAGGTAACTTCTGCCCTGCTTGCATGTAAAAAAAGCGCACCACCATCTGCATCCTCAGCAGGGTCGTCCTCTATTTCATTATATGCAGTATTGTCATGAAAATGATTGTACTCCAGCAAAGCATTGTTCCCTTCCAGGTACAATGCACCGCCCTTGCGATAACAATGATTGTTGCGAAAAACACTATTTCTGATTTCAACGTCATGCATGCCAATGATACTTATTGCGCCACCATTTTTAAAATCGAGCAAAGAAGCTTTTGAGTGCTCAAAAATGCAGTGCTCAAAAACAGAAACCACAGAGGTATCTCTTTCAATATGGTTTATGAATCGAATGCCGTTCCATCCTCCCTCAGCGATGTCTGTTTGATGTAAACCTAAAGTATCGGAACGTGTAAACAGGATGGGTTCAGATTCCGTTCCCTGGGCTTGCAGCGATCCTTCAACAATAATATGATAATATCCATGGAAATATACAGTTGTGCCAGCATCTATTGTTAGCACTTCACCTGGATGAATGTGTGTGTTTTCATGAACATGCAAGGTGTCCGTACCCCCTTGTGCTGATAATGACGTCATAATGAATGACATCATGAATAAAACATAAAATGTATCCGTAAGTTTCATGTGTTATATTTTTTCAACTAATTGTTATTGAGGTGTTTATGTTCTTGTCAAAAGTTCAGGGGTTGTGTTGCAACTGTCAAATTGTCGAAATGTCAAAATGTCGAAATGTCGAAACGTCCCAATAATCATCCTCCTGTGTGTCAGAAATCCTGTTCCCGAATGGTCGGGATTTACAACATTGGCGTTTGGCTTCGCCGAGCTCGCAAGTGCTCGGTTCATCTGTTTATAATTTTTATATTTCGGTCAGATGGAACTCGCCATGCAATAAACACCGTCGTGTGTGTCAATTTATTTGGCATGGCTCGTTTCATGTTGTTATCAATGGTTTCAACATTAGCTGGCCTCATGCGGACAATCCAAGAGCTGACGGTACAAATATATTCGATTTAAGACTGCAAATATAATGGAACAGAAGTTTCGCACACATTTTACCGGCATTTTCAGCAACTGGCCCGGCTGATTCCACTTCTATACCATAACTATCCCAATGATTATCCAGGTTTGAAGTTGCGGGTGAAAGGCAATCGGTCATTATTGGTTTACAATGCCGTTTACAACACCGGCGTCACAAGGAAACCTTCCTTCCTGAGCAATTCAATAACGCCCTCTTCTCCGGGCAGGTGTCCTGCTCCCACAGCAATGAAAAGGCTCTTCTCCGGCATAACGGGTACCAGGTCTTTAACCCACTGTTTGTTTCTGTCGCTGAGGATAAGGTGTTCCCATTCCTTCATCATCACATTTGAAATCATTACCTCTTCCAGTGCCAAAAGGTCCTCTGCAAGATAGGCCTTTTTCATGGCCTGGAATTCCTCTACGCCTTCCTGGTCGAGCATCCTGAGTATTTCCTTTATCTGCAAATCGGTGGGTATTTCATCGAAAATCCCCATTTGCAGGGCGGCTGTTTCAAGGTCAATGATCTCCCTGCCATCTTCATTGGCCAGCCCTGCGAAATAAACCTCAGGACTTTCCAGTTGCTCGCAGGGGAAAAGTGTCATCGTAAGCATCGAGATCAGCACAAAGGGCTTCATTGTGCCCATCTGGTCCAGTCCGGCACCAAAGTTTTTGGTAAGCACCCGGTCAATCTTCTCATAGTCCTCTTGAGGCAGGGCCTTATAGATATTTTCAAAGCCCGGATTGAGCGACAGCTGTTGCATTTCGGCCAGCACTGCAGGGTTTGTGGGATCGAGCTCCAGCACCAGGGCGTCGGTGTTTTGGTAGGCTTTCAGCACCTGTTCAGAAATGTGAAAATCATCCGGGCAAAGGATGTGCATGGTGCCATACAGGTAAGAGGCTTGCTGCAGCCCATTTCCTTCAATTTTCCATAATAGCTGTGCCGAAACCGGGTTGATGAAAACACTGATTATCAATAAGAAAAATACAGTTTTGATTTTGTTCATGATGGTTGTTTTTAAGAAGTGAATAATTGCATTTTTCTTAATAGTGACAAAAACAGGGTGAAAATTACAGGGGGGAAGGAATCTTTTCGGAAGCTTTCACATCCCACCCCGAACTCATCGGCAATCGATAATGGCAAATCGACAATCGGTAATCGGCAGTCGCCTAATCTTCCAGCTTCCGCCAGGAACTGGAAGCGTCTATAAGATTAAGCCAGCCGGTCAAGGATTTTTTCAATTTGGCTGACCAGGTAAAACGGAAGGCTGATAAGTTTGAACGATTTACCGGATTGCGTTCTCAGATCTTCCACCTTCATTGCTCCGGAATATACCCGTAGAGCCTGGTTGTGTGGCGCGGCATCCATAAACATATGCAATGAACGCAAACGTCCGCTGGCGCCGTATTTTACCTCAACAGGAATAAGTTTATCTTCATAAGGCAACACATAATCAGTTTCAGCTTGTGAGTTGCGTTCTTCCCTGACCCAGAAATTTAGCCGTGTGCGAACTGAGTGATTCAGCGCTGTTAATTCCTGGGCAACAACATGCTCAGCAATTTTCCCCTGGTAAACTTCATCTATGCGAGGGGAAATAAAGAGTTGCTTTTGCGTGCCGGATGAGTAGTTAACAAGTCCGGTATCAAGCAAGATAAGCTTTGGCGAGCGACGGTGCTTTTCTTCTGCCGGAATTTTTACATGGGTAATTGGATAAACCAATTTGAGGAGCATTGTTTTTTCAAGCGTTCTGAATGCTTCACCCATTTCCTTTGAACGGTAGTTTGAACCACCAAACTTATCGAAAGCAATCCTTTGCCCGGCATACTGAAAAGCTGAACCGATGATATGGCGCAAAATGTTTTCCTTAAGCGGGGTGTCGGCATACTTTTCAACATCATCCTGGTATGAAATGATAAGCCGCTCATAAATCTTTGGCAGGGCATTCAGATCCTGATTTTTTACATAGTTGGTTAAAACCTCCGGCATACCACCAATTATGGTATATTTCCTGAACAGTTCCATGAGTTTATCATGCGCATATTCAGGTATTTCAGCAGAATCAATTAACTCTTTTGACTTTTCTTCGTCGGCGGCAAGCAGAAACTCCCGAAACGAACAAGGCCTCACGGCCAAAAAATCAACCCGGCCAACAGGAAAGGAAATTTTTTTGTCTATTAGTGATTCAAGCAGCGAGCCGGCAGCAATAACGAAAAGTTCCGGGGCGTCTTCATAAAAATATCTGAGTTTGTTTACGGCTTTGGGCGAGTTTTGTATCTCATCAATAAATATCAGTGTACGGGGGACGTTTTTATTGGCGTCTTTTAAAAAAAAGATGGCTTCATGCAATTGCTTAAAAGAATAATCCTGGTTGAAGATTTTCAAGTCTTCCGGGTTTTCCAGGTTCAGCTCAATGTATTGATCAAATTCTTTGGCAAACTGCCTGACGATAGTGGTTTTGCCAACTTGCCTGGCACCGCGCAAAACAAGCGGTTTACGATCTTTATCCTGCGACCATTTTCGCAGTTCTTCAGAAAGAGTCCTCGGTATCATAACGATAATATTTTATTACAAAGATATGAATATTGTCACAAATCCAAAGACAAAACTCTTTCAATAGGCAATAAATCCAAAGATAAATTTAATGATTTGGCGAGTAAATCCAAAGACAGCCTGTTTTTTGTGGTTCGTTCACTAAAAGAAGGCCTCAAAGTTGCTATCACAAGCTTCCGGTTCTTCGCAGCACAGACTTTCCAGTTTCCGACAGGAACTGGAAGCGTCGGGTTTCTTAACCTGTATGATTGCAAATTCTTTCTATAAAAGCTGTTTTCTGGAGGCAATTCCGGCTCTTGTTCCAGCTGGAAAATGATCTCCTTCATGTTTCCATGTGCTGTTTGTAATTTTTTCCTGAATTTCGTTACCAATATAGCAAAACAAGTAAATCAAACGCCATGGATCAGAGAATCAGGGATACCTTTTCAGCGCAGATCAGTGAAAATGCCGGAATCATTCACAAGGTGGTGGCGATTTATGCCGATACCCGGGAAGACCAGGAAGACCTTTACCAGGAGATCCTTTATCAGAGCTGGAAATCGTATGCATCGTTCCGGCACGACTCGAAGTTCTCTACCTGGCTCTACAGGGTAGGCCTGAATACGGCATTGGTATTCCGAAGGAAAGACGCGCGACATTCCCATTCCCAACTGGATGAAACCATGACCCCGCACGCTGATGACAGTTACGAAAGCTGCGATGACAGGCATGCACTGATCGCTGCCATCAGGACTTTGCCTAAGGTGGAACGGATGATCATCACACTACACCTGGAGGGGTATACCTATAAGGAGATTGGTGAGATGACAGGGATATCAAAAGACAATGCGGGGATAAAAATCCACCGGATAAAAAACAAACTTTCAGAAACACTAAAAAAAATTGCATCATGAACAACTTTGAAAAAGCCTGGAAACAAATCAGTCAGGAAATGAATACCAGGGACATTTCCCCAAAAACAAACTACGGAAGGTCAACCGACAGTGCCATGCTTATTTCCCAAATCCGGAAAAAGCTAAAGCTTGGCATGGGCTGGACCCTCTTCTTTTTGCTGGCCTTGTTTGCTGTGGCGGTTATGCACCTGGGTGAACCGCAGATCCTTATGGTCGTAGGTGCCGGCATCCTGCTGATGTGGAGCAGTTTGCTGGCATCCCGGAGGTATTATCTGAAGATCAAAAACCAGCCTCATGTGGCCAGGGATACCAAAAGCATGCTCATCGACTACTATAACTGGGTAGTAAAACTGTTGCGCATGGAAAGGATATGGACCCAGTTTGCCATTCCGTGCTACTTGATCCTGGGCCTGCTTTACGGGCAGCTGAGGACCCATGGGAGCTTTGACCAGATTGTCTTTGATGGCCGAATGCTGGTCATCACCGCTTTGCTGATGGTTGTGGTGGTGCCCCTGGTGATTGTATGGGTAAGCTGGTCGCAGAAATACGCGTACAGGAAAGACCTGGAAGACCTGGAGGCTGCTATTGAAGATCTGGGGAATAACCATGAAAGCTGATCGTAGCGAACATTTTTTATAAAAACCTGGGGTCATACCTGATGGCCCGGGTTTTTTTTATGCGGTTTTATTACAAAAAGGCACGAGGGAGACAAAGTATTTGCGTTTGGTATGCTTTGGGTTCTTTGTGCTTTCGTGTTTTTTTTCTTCCATACAGGCCGTGCATGTGTTTTTGATATGTGTTTGTTATTATTTTTGTCGCGTCTGCAGAATGGTTGCATTGACGTTGTTATGCCAGGTTTTTAACATACAAACATCTTAAGAACATGAACCGCCTTTTTGTTTTTCTAAGCCTTATCAACATTGCATTGTTTGCCAATGCCCAGCCTGTTGATGCGATCGGTCAGAACCGGGTAAGCCATGCGGAATTATCCGAAATAGGCCGTTTTATTCATGAACATATGGATGCTTACGTGAATGCCAACCGTATCCCCAATGCTGTGATGGCCGTTGTTACAGCAAACGGAGAGACATATATGAAGGGATACGGCCAAAGCGATTTGCAAAGCGGAGAACCAACAGATCCCCGCAGGCATCTTTTCCGTACCGGGTCAGTATCCAAAATATTTACATGGACTGCCATCATGCAACTTTACGAGAAAGGCCTGGTGGATTTGGATACAGACATCAATACCTACCTGGATGTTGACTTTAATCACAGAATACTTTACAGGGGCGACGATGCACCCATAACCCTGCGGCACCTTTTGAATCATACGGCGGGATTCGAAGACGTATTACAAAACCTGTTCAGCTTCAGCCCGCAGCCTGCGTTGAGAGAGCAGCTTCTTGCCATAGTTCCTGCGCGGATCTTTCCTCCCGGTGAGGTAATGGCTTATTCCAACTGGGGAACTTCACTTACCGGCTATATTGTGGAGTGTGTTACAGGGCTTTCTTTTGAAGAGTATGTTGAGCAATATATATTCGAACCGTTGGGAATGACGGCAAGCAGCTTCCGTCAGCCGCTGCCTGCCGGTTTACAGGAAAACCTTGTAACTGCCTACCGCTGGGTCGATGGCACCTTTTTGGAAGGACATTTTGAGCACATGGCTGCACCTGCCGGCGGAATCAGCACTACTGCCCGTGACATGGCGCTGTTTCTGCATGCGCAACTAAACGGAGGGGAAAATGAGTACGGCCGGTTTATGGATGCTTCCACCCTGCAAACAATGCATACGAACAGCTTCAGCTATCATCCCCTTACTGCGGGGATGGCCCACGGTTTATTAGAGTGGTATAAAAACGGACAGCGCATCATCTGGCACGGAGGCAGCACCACGATTTTTGATTCCGGATTCTACCTGATCCCTGAAGCCGGACTGGGCGTGTTTATTGCTTACAGTGGTGGGAGCTATACCGGTCATGCCCGCATTCTGAACAAATTCATGGATACATTTTTCCCTCAAAAAGATGTTGATGAACGGGATTATGAGCCCCTGCTGGTTATGGAGATGGCTCAACTGGAAGGATTTTATCAGCAAAGCCGGATGATGGTGACCAGTTCCGACAAACTGCTTAACCTGGTTATGGGTAGCTTCCAGCTTCGCGCCGTATCTGAACGCGAAATCGAATTTTCTCTTTATGATGAAGAGTACACTTTTAAAGAATTGGTTCCCGGCGTTTTCAGGCGGGTGTCAGAAAAAAGCAGTTATCCCTTCGGGCCGCTCGATTACCTGGTAGTGGGCGAAACACCCGACGGCAGGCCCATGCTTATTGCCGATGGTCCAATGACGTTCATACAAGCGGGAAGGCACGAAACAGCCTCTTTTGCTGCCCTCATTTTTATCCCCTCCCTGTTTTTGGCTTTCACTGTTTTGCTGTTTCTGATCATAAGGCTTGTGGTGAAGAAAGTGCGCAGCAAAGTGCCGGGCTTTTCGGCCGAAACCGTTATCATAAACCGGTTAATGGGCGTTCACGCGGGGGCTTTTCTCCTTTCGCTTATACTGTTTATGGCCACAGCACAGCCACACCCGGTGCATCAACTGCCACAATCCTTTTTCGAGCCCAACCGTGCCATGGATGTTTTAACCGGCCTGGGGTTATGGGTAACGGCTATTCTTTCGGCGGGGCTTCTGGCTATGATGATATGGCGTGTCAGGGTGGCCGGTTTTCGTCCTTTGCCATCTTTCATTGTTCAGGGAATATACACGCTATGGGCGGTTGCGCTTGTCTGGCTAATGCAGTTTTATAACCTGATTGGCTTCTGAGACAGACAAACCCGGATCATTTTCTTGCTACGCAAGCCAGTCACGGAGGCAACGGACCGCCGTTCCCGTTGCTGGCTTGAAACACAGGCAGCACTGCTAAGCTCCTTTCAGGGCCCCTGAATACATGTAATTGCATGGATTATGAAAGGCAAATCGTGTATCCGGAGAAATGCCCGTATGCTATTCGGTCACCAGTTTTCCTTTCATGGTGGCCCCTCCCAGTTCCGGTACCATTATTTCGTATTTCAGCACCTGGTAGGTAACCTGGTCAACCCAGATGGTCTGGCCTCCGGGGCTTCCATCGGCGTGGGTCAGGACGATCCGCCAGGTTGATGTTCCGTCATCCAGTTGATCTGCGTGGGTGTGCATGCGAAACAGTTTTTCGGACATGGCGTTCATGTCCACATTTCGGAAAACGCCCGAATATCCGTCGCTCAGGGGCAGGGTGGCCAGCTGTATTCCCTGGGCTGGCCCTTCGGCGAACAGCGGACCCTTCAGGGCGACATGCACCGGCATTTCCTGCTGGTCCATGCGTAAGATGCCTTCCACCTTGTCTTGCACATAGGAGACATCGATCGAAACCTGCCCCTGGCTTACCTGCCGTGAAACAGGCTGCAATGTGGACGCCACCAGGGTCATCACGTCGGTTGCCTCTCCCATGGGTGTCTGGCTCATTTCGGTGATCTGCACCTTGTCGTCCCGGGGATCGATCACCACGATGGTTTCCATATCCAGTCCCATGGCTTCGAGAGTCACCCGGTATGTAAACCTGCCTTCGGGAAGGCCGCGGACCGGTGTAAATACATGGCGGGCTTCTTCTTCGCTGATCTTTTCCGGCAGGGTCACTGTGCTGACATCCACGGTGATCTCTTCGAGGCGTTTGGCCACGTCATCGGGCATTTCCTCCTGGTAACGCTCTCCAACATGTTCTGCAAGGAAGGCTTCCATGGCAGCGATAAAAGCCATGTTGTTCACAGGACGGGCGAAGCCGTGCCCTTCGTCGGGGGCGTTCAGATAGGTGACCGGAAAGCCACGGTCGCGCAGTGCAACCACGATCTGGTCACTTTCGGCTTTCAGTACCCGCGGGTCGTTCTGTCCCTGCACCACCATAAGTGGTGCCGCGATCCGGTCGGCTGAGAACAGGGGCGACTGCCGTATCAGTTCGGCTTCGCCTTCGGGGGTCGACGGATCGCCCATACGCTCGTGGAGGGTTTTGCGCATGGCTTCCCAGTAGGGGGGTATAGAGTTTAAGAGGGTGATCAGGTTGGACGGGCCCACGAAAGATACTCCGGCAGCATAGAGGTCGGGGGTGAAGGCCAGGCCTGCCAGCGTGGCGTAGCCGCCATAGGAAATGCCAAAGATAGCGATCCTCTCAGGGTCTGCAATGCCCTGTTCGACAAGGTATTGAACGCCCCAGGTGATGTCATCCTGCATCAGGTCGCCCCACTCGAAGTTGCCTGCATTGAGGAAATCCTTACCATAACCGGTGCTCCCCCTGAAGTTGGGTTGCAGCACGGCATACCCCCGGTTGGCCAGGAACTGCACCCAGGTACTGAATCCCCAGTAGTCGCGCGCCCATGGACCGCCGTGGGGAAAAACCACCACCGGCAAACTGGTCTCGCCAAAGCCCCTTGGCATGGTAAGATAGGCCGGTATCTCCAGTCCGTCGGATGAGGGGTATCTGATGGCAAGCATGGGCGACATGTATTCTGATGGTAAGGCTGCGCGGGGGGTGTACTGGTAGCGAAGGGTCATGTCGTCCGTATCGTAAATGTACACTGAGGTAGGATGGGTGTCGGAATAGACCGATACCATGAACAAACGTTCGTCGGATGTGCCTGATCCAAACGAGATATGCATGTCTTCGTCCAGTTCAGACAGAATATGGTGGTAATGTCTTTCAACCTCTTCATCTTTGAAGTAGATACGCATCCTGTCGTCAACATAGATGGTAGCGATCACTTCACCTGTCTGGTCTGACCGCCAGAGGCCTCCGAAGTCGACACGGTTTTCGGGATCTTTCTCCACGAAGGTTTTTTCCAGGGTGTTGATGTCCATGACATAGAGTTTGCTCTTGTCGCGGTCTGCACCTTTATTTGTAACCAGGTAGAAGGCATAATTGCCGGGCAGGAAACCCGACGGGTAGGCTGTTTCCAGCATGGACCATTCGTAAATGAGGGTTTCATCGCCATCATCGTCCATCCTCCATAGTTCGTTTGCTCCATCCTCCCTCGACCTGCTGGCCAGGCGAAGTTGGTCGTTGCGGTCGAAGATCCAGGAAGTGTACCGCCTGGTGTTTTCACGCAGAAGGTTCAGCTCACCGGTTGAAATGCGTAGCGAGTAGAGATCGTGCCAGGCGGGATCACGTTCATTGAGCCCCACAAATATCATGTCGTGGTCGTTGCGGGCGATATGGGATATCTGGGCGCGGACTCCTTCGAGGTCGGTGATGTTCCTTGCTTCGGGGATCATGCCTTCGCTCGCATCCGTGGGGTCCAGCGCATATATATTGTAATTCTCATCACCACCCTGGTCCATCACAAAAAGGATATAACGTCCATCGCGCGACCAGAAATACCCCATGACGGGCCGATCGGTGCGGTCGGTTAAAGGAAGTGCCTCATCGAAAGGGGCCTCGATGGGCTTTACCCATATGTTTCTTGTCCCTTCGTAGGGGCGCATAAAAGAGAGAAACTGTCCGTCGGGCGACAACTGTCCTCCGCTGATCTCAGGGTCATCAAAGAAAAGCGCCCTGTCAAGCAAGGGTGGTTCTTCGGCGTGTACCGCCGGGTTATATGCCAGCAGCATACACAGGCCGGCAATGAGCAATGCAATGGTTGTTCTTGTTTTCATGGTACAATGTGTTTGGGTTTGTTGTGTATGGTTAAAGAGATAGTCTTCAAACTGATTCAAGTCAGATGCACTGCCGGAATGTGTCACTTAGGCGGTGATGACAAGAATGGTTGCTGTGATCCCGCTGGTTGTCAGCAAACGACAAAGATACAACCAAAAACTTTTTTCAAATCAAAATTATCTGATATTTTGCTGTTGACGGCTATACCATGTTGTTGTTTTGTGTCTTCATTGTGCGGATCAGGTTACCGTGGGTCTATGTAAAAGGCACGAAGATGCACAAAGGATCTACTGTGCTTTTTGTTCTTTCTGCTTTCGTCACTGATTTTATTTGACTATCCGATTTGCTATTAGGTCGGGCAAACCGCAAATAACAGGATGCCTGTCATATAAGCTGGCCTGTAAACTGCAAAATTTGTTTGAGAACCGGTTGCCCGGTACATTTTATTTCCGTATTTTTATAAATATTAAAATCTGTTTTTGCGCAAAGTACGAACATACAAAAAAGGGATCCGACGGCAGACAATTTCAGGCTTATTTACTTAACCTTTTCATTTTTAAAGTGTTGTGGCCAATATGAGCATATTTAAGAAAAACGCATATTTGTTGGTGGTCTTGATAGTGTTTCTGTCAGCCGCTGCCATGCTGTTTGCCCCGGAGGCATCTTCAGCCATCGAAACCAGGAATGCCAGTCAGGTAAGGCCTGTTTACCTCATCGAGGTTGAAGGCGTGATAACCACCGGCCAGAAGAATTTTATCGGGCGCCAGGTTGAAAGTGCCCTGGAAGTTGAATCGCAGCTATTGATTGTCAGGATAAACACCCCCGGAGGCTTGGTTGACGCCACCATGAAAATTAACGAACTGATCATGAATGCTCCGATACCGGTAGCGGTCCTTGTGGCGCCTTCGGGAGCGATTGCCGGGTCGGCGGGTACGTTTATATTGATGGCTTCCGATATTGCGGCTATGGCACCGGGCACGACGATAGGTGCGGCTCAGCCTGTTGCGCTTTCACCGGGGGGCGCCGCTGAAGCAGACGACAAAGCCGTTACGTTTTATACCTCCTACATGCGCAATACGGCAGAAGAAAAAGGGAGGCCCGGGGATATTGCAGAAAGATTCGTTACCGAGAACCTGTCCCTTGGCTCGGGGGAATCGCTGGAAAAAGGCATGATAGAATACGTGGCCGGCAGCGTGCAGGAATTGATGCAGGCTCTTGACGGGAAAGAAATTGAAAAGCTGGGCGAGGTCCATGTGTTGAATACTGCTGATGCGCCTGTCAAGCAAGGCGAAATGACCCTGGCAGAAAGATTTCAGAACTGGCTCGGCAATCCACAGATCGCCTTCCTGGTTTTGATGGCCGGATTCTTTGGTATTTATTTGGGTTTAAGCGCTCCGGGCACAATCGTTCCCGAGGTAGGCGGATTAATCCTTGTCATTATGGGAATATATGGAATAGGCTTATTTGATGCAAACACTACGGGCATTATACTGCTCATACTGGGCCTTGGCCTGATCCTGGCAGAAGTTTTCACTTCCGGCTTCGGTGTCCTGGGTACGGGGGGAGCAATATCCCTTGCCATAGGAGCGATCATGCTGCCCATGGAGCCCCTGATGGAAACCGACTGGTATGCCAATTTTATCCTAACTGTTGGTGGTGTGGTGCTGGGGCTGGTCCTTATTATGGTGTTTGTGGTACAGCGGATCATAAGAAGCCGTCGTCGCTGGACCGGCGGAAGTGAGCATTTTACACCGCCGCAAAAAGGGGTGGCGGTCAATGACCTTGATCCGGAAGGCCGGATCAAAGCCAGGGGAGAGTATTGGAGTGCCCGCAGCATGGATGGTTCAAAAATCCCGGCCGGCAGCGAAGTAGAGGTGGTCAAGGCAGAAACGCTGATGTTGTGGGTACAGCTCCCGAAGGATGAAGAAGACAGCCATGAAGGCAAAAACAGTAAATGACCCCCTGTAAACGGCAAATAACAATGCACACGGTTTGGGAAACAAGAATATGCAGGCTTTCAGCAAACAGGGAAGTGTACGATACAGCAAATAACAATGTATAAAAATCAGCAAGAACTGCGGTTATAATCAGCAAAACCCACGGGTTTTAAAACAACGCAAACCCTGAACCCGAGCAATATGGATCAGGAATCAGGCTTTATGAGTACAACCTGGTTTGGCACATTTGACAAGCATTAATTGGTTATTCACGATACAACAAAAAGGAGGACGCTTTATGACAGAATTATTTACCGATGGCAACATATGGCTGCCGGCTGTAGTTGTCATAGTTATTTTCATCGGGCTGGCAATTAAAATTGTCAAGGAATATGAACGATTGGTGGTGTTTCGCCTGGGACGGCTGATAGCCATTAAAGGCCCGGGGTTTATCCTGATTATCCCCGGCATAGACAGGGTGAAGCGGGTATCTTTGCGCGTGGTCACCCTGGATGTGCCTTCCCAGGAGGTCATCACAAAAGACAATGTAACCACCAATGTAAACGCAGTGGTCTATTACCGGGTGGTTGACCCCAACAAGGCCATTGTGAATGTGGAAGATTTTGCCACGGCCACCGCACAGCTGTCTCAGACCACCCTGCGTAGTGTGGCGGGGCAGGCGGAGCTGGATGAGCTCTTGTCGGAAAGAGAAAAGTTAAACATCAAGATCCAGAGCATCCTGGACGAAGCAACGGATCCCTGGGGTATCAAGGTAACGACGGTCGAAATCAAAGACGTGGTCATACCCGAGGGTCTGCAAAGGGCGATATCCAGGCAGGCTACTGCTGAAAGGGAACGCCGGGCGGTCATTGTACAGGCAGAGGGAGAAAAACAGGCGGCTGACAAGATCCGGGAAGCGGCAAGCATTCTCAATACCGAGAAAGGAGCCTTTTATGTGCGGCTGTTGAGAGCGCTTCCTGAAATAGCAAGTCAGCAGGGATCGCTTATTGCCTTTCCGCTGCCCGTGGAGCTGAAATATTTGTTTCCTGAAGCACCCGCAGAAGAGAAAAAAGATGAAGGCGGTAAGAAGAAAGGGAAAAAAGAGTAATTGATTTTTCCCAGGCAGGGGCAGGACGACGTGTTATCCATATATGACGGTAACAGCAGCGACGCGCCCCTGATTATGGAAGCCACCCGGCAGGGTGTGCAAGGCTGGATACCGTGTGTAAATGAACCAGCCATTCAATCCATTTTTCAAATCAATAAAAGTTCAGATTAAATCTGTATACAATGAGGACAGTTGTTTATTTTTTGCTTCTGGGTACTATCCTGTCGGCTTGCGGGCATAACAATCAATACAGGATCAGGGGAAGCTTTACCGGGCAGGTTGATGAAGAGTGGGTATATATGGTCAGGTTTATGGAAAGTGACCCCAGGGTGGATTCAGCGAGGATCAAAAACAATGAGTTTACCTTTGAAGGTTTTGCTGATATTGTCGAGGTGTATGGTTTAAGTTATCATCCCGATAGAGCGTCTGAGGTTGCACCATTTTTCCTGGAGCCGGGAAAGATTGAAATTGTAGTTGATCCTAACGACTGGTTTACCGGTACGGAGGTCCGGGGAGGGAAAATCAATAATGAGTATAATGTCATTGAGTTGATGGGATTAAGCCAGGAAGATGCCGTTGAATATATCAAGAACAACCCGATGTCACCGGGATCCGTATTTTTACTGGCCATGGTATACCGTAGCATTGAAACGCATAAAGTAGGCGATCTGCTGGGCTATTTCCCTGAAAAAATGCATCAGGCAGCCATCTATGAGGAAGCGTACAGTTATTATCAGACTCAGCTGGCACTGGAAGAACAAATGCCTTCATTTCGTTACAAGGCACATGCGGAGGAAATGGACGTGGAATTTGGGGGAGAGAGCGTCATTGCAGATCTGGCGGAACTGAATGACGGCAAGCCTGTTTATTTGAAAATCTGGGGCACCTGGTGTGCCCCCTGCAGGGCAGAGTTCCCTTCCATCAGGGATATTGAGACGCATTTCCGTGAGAAAGACCTGGAATTTGCTTACATATGTATCCAATCGCCAGAAGAGGAATGGAGGGAAATGGTCACTTCAGAAGAACTCAGGGGACAACACTTTTTGTTTAGCAATGAGCTGACAGCAAAACTGGCTGCAGAAGTCAATCTCAGGACGGTGCCAAGATACCTTCTTATCGACAGCGAGGGCAATATCATTGATTATAATGCCCCCAAACCAAGTGATGAAAAATTATCTGCTTTGCTGGATGATTTGATACATTGAAAGCTTACTTGTTACCGGAAGCCACCTCTTTGAGGCTCAGCACATCGTAATGATCTTTCGGACGACCCGATTTGACTTTTGATTCAATAAGGTCTTCAAAGGAAAGCACACGGAACTTTAAAAGTTTGTGTTTATTCAGCTCGCAAATGTCAGACTTGGCATAAGCCTCTTCAAAGCTTACACCAAAATTCAGATAGGTAATCAGTTCAATTTTAAAGACAGGACTGATGTGTATGCTGATGTTTTGCTGCTGTTTGTAAACTGAATCGGGGAATTTTTCAAACTCGTAACCCAGCTGTTTCAGGGCTTTTGTTAATTTCTCCAGATTTTCGGGGCTTGTATCAATCCAAAAATCTATATCGGCAGAATGCCTCTGCACGCCGTGAAAGTTCACTGCGCCTCCTCCCACCAGGATCATGCGCACATTATTGTTTTGTGCTGCATCGAGGAATTCTTCCACAATTTCATTCAGCTCCCTTGCTGAAAGCGGCATGATCTCTCGTTCATTCATGGGGGAAAATGTGAAAATTGTTGTCCTTTTCCTGTTTTTTTGTGGGATAAAGGTTCTGATAAAATGCCGACATCTTCAGAAACAGCGCAAATCTGTCTTCAGGCCTTCGCCGGAGGTCCTTGTCAAGGCTCTCCTTTTTGGATTCCGCCTTGGTAGTGAAGCGTATTTGACGTCTTCTCATTATTGCATCTATGATAATACAAATATAATGAAGTTCTCAACAAGTGAAGTGGTATTTTGTGCATTGTATTGCCGTCTTCCTCTTCCCGTTGGATGATGTTGTGGTTGCGGAAGGTCATCATGTCGAAAAAAGTCTTATTATGTTAGAACCACCTCAGGTTACGTTATAAACACTTAACCTGTATTATTATTGCAGGTTAAATCAACGGAGTTTGAGTTAATAGAAATTTCCAGGCAGGCATCACCTTAATGGTGAGACCATTTTGTTCAGTGGTTTCTTCTTCATCTTCGGTAATGATCCATCCGATTTGCAGGTGATAGGCCTTCATGGCTTCAACCAAGCCATTCAGCTCGCGCTGCCTGATTGCCGAATCACCAATGGATTGGCATACCTGTAAAGCCATGATCACCTTCCTATTATTAACCACCAGAAAATCACATTCGTGGTTTTGTCGATGATAATAAATGCTGGCACCAGACCTCCTAAGGTGTAAAAAAACCAGGTTTTCGAGTTGTCTGCCAAAGTTTTCACTGAACTGAAACGAAACAATACCGGCCATACCGCTGTCAATGCAATAGATCTTTTTGGGATTGGCCAGTTGTTTTTTCAAAGAATAATCGAATTTATTGATCGGAAACAAGAGGTAACAATCCTCAAGATAGCCGATGTATTCTTTCACCGTGATGGCATTTGATAGTCCAAAGATGTTTTTCAGACTATTGTAGCTGGTTTCTTTAGATACATTGCTGATCAGAAAATGTGTCATTTCCTTCAAGAGCCTGGCATTTCTGATATTAAACCGTACGATTACATCCCGGTAAAGGATGTTTTCGAACAGGGTTTGCAGATAATCTGCACTTATATTTTGCAGAAATTCAGGAAAACCTCCATTGAAAACATAATTGCGAAAAGCTTTTTTGATTAATGTGGTCTTTAAAGGAGAGTAAAAATCGTTTGTTTCGATGCTTATCTCTCTAAACTTACAATATTCGGCAAACGAGAATGGAAATATCTCTGTTTGCAGGTATCTGCCGGTAAGATGCGAGCCCAGCTCCCTGCTCAGCATATTAGCGTTTGAGCCTGTGATGAACACTTTCTGGCCTTCGTTATGCAGGCGCCTGACAAACTTCTCCCAACCCTCAACATTTTGTATCTCATCAAAATACCATATCTTTTCTATATCAAAAAGCTCATGAAATGCCTCGTACAGCTTTTCGAAATCAGCGGCTGTGAAACCGGTTAGCCGGTTATCATCAAAATTCAGGCTATAGTTTTTTTCCTTGCTGCTATCCCTGATCTTATCCATCAGGGTTGACTTACCACAACGACGAACCCCCGAAAAAATCCTTACGAACGGATCAGTAACTTTTTCTTGTTGCAAAAGATGTTGATCGCGTTCAATGTAGCGAAGTTCAATCCGTGATTCCTGTTGCGCTACAATAACTTTCTTGATATCCTGCTTATTCATTTCACTAATTATTGATTAGCAAATATAGCAAAAAATGCTAATCATTGATTAGTAAAAATTTTTTTAATCAAGGTGGCTCAGTGTACTTTGCAATCTTCCAGTTCTTTGCAGCAAGACTTTCCAGTCTCAGCAGGAAACCGGAAGAATCTATATGTCAAGTTGAATGTTTTTAATCATGAAAACTGTACATAGGATGGTGATGATGTGAAAAGCGGGAATGATGAATATTGATGGAATGACGTTCACGCCGCTTAGGGCCATGGCGATAATTTTGGCTGTCAGCGCGGTCATCAGCACCGACAGAAACCCCAGGTAGATCGTTGCGTAGAGGTAGCCCGGTTTCTTTTTCCGGTAGAGCATCAGTCCGGCCACAAAGCTTATGGGCAGCAACAACCCCAGGTCAAAACCCTGGACGATCAGCGTGGTGAAGTGGTTCAGCTCCGCTGGGTAGATGCTGCCATCAACCAGGGGAGGCACAACGATGCCCAGCCAGAGCAAGGCAATCGCAACTGCGTTGACCATCAAAAATCCTCCCACGATTTTTGCGGGTGTTTTTTCGGAAAACCGGTAGCTGCTCATTTGTTCCAGGTTTCGGGTTAAGATGAACAATCCAAAAAAGGACAGGCCCATCAGGGCTACATAGCTCAAAAACATGAAGTTGTACATGCCCATGGCGGTGTAAAACAGGTAGGTTACAAAAACATAACCGAGCACACCACTTAGCAGAAACTGTAAACGGATGGATTTTCTCAAATATCCAATCAACGAGAGTAATAAAAGCGGAATGGCAATAAACAAAGTCACGTAATCATGGGCGATGCCTTGTATGGCAACATCCGAGGGCATGTGGTGGTATAAGCCCTTGCCGTATATTTCGATGTCAAGGCCCCGGATGGACTGATAGATAAAAGAGCCATCGCCATAGTTCCAGAAAATGCCGATTATGGCTGCCGCGCCGGCAAGCACCACAATGGCGAGTACGATAACCGGGATGATTTTTCTTTCTTTCATGGTTTGCGTTTATAAGAAGGTTCTGTTCCGCATGCAAATATCCTAACATTTAATTAATAAGGTCACCAAAAAACATAATAAACGGTGATTATAAATATTTTTAATCTGTTTGTATTTTTTTCCAATTAAAGGTAATCAACATGTTGTGTTTTTTGTTTCTCGCAGAGGGCCGCTGATGGTTTCGCTGAGGATCGCAGATGTAGAACCCTATGGTTGACTATCATCCTTCTGTGTGTAAAAATCCTCCACGGGCGTTTCGTGTAACCTTTTGGGTTCTTTGGTGAATTAGTCTTTTTTTCAGCAGAAATGCTCCGCCTTTAGCGTACTTACAGCAGGTTGCATTTTCAAAAGAATATCCTTATATTTGTGTGGTTGTTAGATAAGAATCATTCTTTTTTAATAAATCTTGCTGATGAATACAGCCGATGCTATAGAAAAGATCAAGCAGAAAGGCTTGCGGGTCACGCCCCAGAGAGTGGCTGTTTTCCAGACTGTGTGGGAGCTGAACAACCATCCCACCGCCGAAGATATCATTCGTAACATCCGAAAAAGTCATCCGAGCATCTCCGTGGGAACCGTCTATAAGGTACTGGATACGTTGGTGGCAAGTCAGCTCCTTGAGAAAGTAAAAACGGATAAAGGCACCATGCGCTACGATCCGATCTTATCTGACCATCATCACCTATATTGTAAGGTAACGGATAGGATAGTGGATTATGAGGATCCTGAGCTGGACAAGATGCTTGAAGCGTTTTTCAGCAAGAAAAAGATTGAAAATTTTGCAATTTCTGACATAAAACTGGAAATAACAGGAACATTTAAAACCAAAGCACATGGAAAACAAAAAAATGGGTAAGTGCCCGGTGATGCACGGGGCAAACACCGCAAAGGAAAACGAAGTGATGGAATGGTGGCCAAAAGCGCTTAACCTGGACATTTTGCACCAGCACGATGTCAAGACCAATCCCAATGACAGGGATTTTAATTACAGGGAAGAGTTTAAAAAGCTGGACCTGGAAGCCGTGAAAAGTGACCTGAAAGACCTGATGACCGACAGCCAGGACTGGTGGCCTGCCGACTGGGGCCATTATGGCGGCTTCATGATCCGCATGGCATGGCACGCGGCCGGCACATACCGTGTGGCAGACGGACGCGGCGGCGGCGGCACCGGCAACCAGCGTTTTGCACCGCTCAACAGCTGGCCGGACAATGTGAACCTGGATAAGGCGCGCAGGTTGTTGTGGCCCATAAAGAAAAAGTATGGCAATAAGCTGTCGTGGGCCGACCTGTTCATTCTCGCAGGCAACATGGCGTACGAGTCGATGGGATTTAAGACCTTCGGTTTTGCCGGCGGGCGCGAGGATATCTGGCATCCTGAAAAAGACATCAACTGGGGAAGCGAAAAGGAATGGCTGGCGCCCACCAAAGAACGTTACGGAGACGACCAGGATCGCGACTCGCTTGAAAATCCGCTTGCTGCCGTGCAGATGGGGCTGATTTACGTGAATCCGGAAGGGGTGGATGGAAATCCTGACCCCCTCAGAACCGCAAAGGACGTGCGCAGGACTTTTGCGCGGATGGCCATGAATGACGAGGAGACCGTGGCCCTGACTGCGGGCGGCCATACTGTAGGGAAGTGTCATGGAAATGGGCCTGCTGAAGACCTGGGGCCAAAACCGGAGGCTGCAGATTTAGAAGAGCAGGGTTTTGGGTGGAAGAACCCCAAAGGCAAGGGCCATTCCGAAGATACCGTATCCAGCGGAATTGAAGGTGCCTGGACCACCAACCCGCACCGGTGGAACCACGATTACTTCCGCCTGTTGTTCGAACACGAATGGGAGCTCACAAAAAGTCCGGCGGGCGCATGGCAATGGGAACCCGTAGACATGAAGGAAGAGGACAAGCCCTTTGATGCCCACATCCCGGGAGTGCGCCGCAACCCTATCATGACGGATGCCGACATGGCCATGAAGATGGATCCCGAATACCGCAAGATCTCTGAACGCTTTTACAAAGATCCGGAACTCTTTGCAGATAAGTTTGCACGGGCATGGTTTAAGCTTACACATCGCGACCTGGGTCCCAAAAGCCGCTATCTCGGTCCTGATGTGCCCAAAGAAGACCTGATATGGCAGGACCCTGTTCCGGCAGTCGACTACACCCTTTCTGATGCCGAAATTGAAGACCTCAAGAAGAAACTCCTGGAGAGCGGGTTAACACACGTTGAGCTCATCAACACCGCCTGGGACAGCGCCAGAAACTTCCGTGGTTCTGACTACAGGGGAGGGGCCAACGGAGCACGAATCCGTCTTGAGCCGCAAAAAGACTGGGAAGGCAACGAGCCACAGCGCCTGGAGAAAGTGCTCAGGGTGCTCAGCGAGATACAGGCTGGCCTGGATAAAAAGGTCAGTCTCGCCGACCTCATCGTGTTGGGTGGTACGGCAGCTGTTGAGAAAGCGGCCCAGGAGGCAGGCGTATCCGTCAAGGTGCCTTTTGCCCCGGGCCGCGGTGATGCCACGCAGGAAATGACAGACGTAGAATCTTTTGAGTTCCTGGAGCCCGTTCACGATGGCTTCAGAAACTGGCAGAAAAAAGAATATATTGTCAAGCCGGAAGAATTGCTTCTTGACAGGGCGCAGCTGCTGGGGTTGACAGCTCCCGAAATGACGGTGCTTATCGGCGGCATGCGGATGCTCGGAACCAATTACGCTGGCACCAAACACGGTGTGTTCACCGAAAAGGAGGGGGTGCTCAGCAACGATTTCTTCGTGAACCTGACCGATATGAACTACTCCTGGAAACCGGTTTCAGAAAACCTGTATCACGTCGTCGACCGGAAGACAGGTGATGTCAAATGGACTGCCACACGTGTGGATCTTGTCTTTGGCTCCAACTCCATCCTGCGCGCATACTCAGAGTTCTATGCACAGGACGACAACAAGGAAAAGTTTGTTCAGGATTTTGTCGATGCCTGGGTAAAGGTCATGAACGCCGACCGGTTCGACCTGGAGTAAATAGGCGATCGCCCCGGAACCGGAAGCTTCCAAAGGGACTTCCAGCTTAAGGTTAATAGATTCTGTGTGTCTTTCGTGCCCTTTGTGGTGAATACTCTTTTTCACCATAAGGGGCACGCATACATAATTAAAAATATTCCGTATATTTGTAATTAATATTTATAATATTACGCCAATATATGAAATCACGTTCCTTGTATACGGTACTAAAAAACAAAAGCAGAAACCGTTTTGGTAGAATTATTATTCTTACCGGGGCAAGACAAACAGGAAAAACCACCCTGGTAAAAAAGGGGTTCAGCGATTATACATACCTTTCCATTGAAGATCCCACCCTGAGAAGTGAATATATGCAACTTACATCGTCGCAATGGGAATCGTTTTATCCTAAAGCAGTGCTTGATGAAATTCAAAAAATGCCTGGCCTTTTTGAAAGCATCAAAGCAGTTTATGATCAATATGAGGAGACACGGTATATTCTTTTGGGATCGAGCCAATTGCTGCTTCTGCAAAAAGTAAGAGAGAGTCTGGCCGGCAGGTGCAGCATTTATGAAATTTTCCCGTTAACCATTCCTGAACTGGCCACCTCAAAATGGAGTGAAACAGTAAATGAATCTTTGTTCCAGAAATATCTTAACCACAAAAAGTTACCCCAGCTTCATCCATCATTTAAGTTAAGTCCGGATTACGCACGCGCTAAAAATTTGTTTGAATTCTATCTTGCATTTGGCGGTTACCCAGCCATTTCGGATAACACTTTATCGGACAGCGAACGCGATGAATGGCTGCACAACTACATTCGCACCTATCTGGAAAGGGATATCAGGGACCTGGCAGAATTTAAAAACCTGGAGCCTTTTTTGCGAATACAGCAGACCACGGCTTTGTTAACCGGAAAAATGTTAAACTATTCTCAATTGGCCAAAGAGGCTGATATTACTCCAAATACTGCCAAAAAGTTCATTACTTACCTTGAGCTAAGTTACCAGACAATTTCACTTAAACCATGGTAC
>SL_5KL_010_SEDDRAFT_10000481_pt1 | contig 25454 bp, 19 predicted proteins | sample SodLakKL_010_SED_FD_9118 | JGI IMG/M metagenome (IMG submission 9118) | reverse complement strand
ACATTTTGACCTTTTGACATTAATTTTAAACAGATGAACCCAAATCATTTACAACCCGCGAAAAAGGCCTTCAGCCTGTTATGGCTCGCGCTGGCCCTGTTGATGCCCGGCATGCAGTCATGCAGCAATCCGTCATCTCCCGCAGACACGGACAACGAACTCATCAGGAATCAAATTAACGAATATACCGAAGAGATAAACAGGCTTTCACAAAAAGTGAACGAACTCAGGCAAGAGCTCAATGAGCGGGGAGAGAGTCCGGCTGCTACACATCTTGTTCCGGTTACTGTTACAGAAGTTAAGCCCACGGTGTTTACCGACTATTTCAGGACCAGTGCCACCGTTGAGGCGGTGAACAAAGCTGTTATCAGTCCGGAGACAAGCGGCCATATCCGCAGATTATATGCCGGCAAGGGAGAACCTGTTGCAAAGGGCCAGGTTGTAGCCCGTTTGTCAACAGACGTGGTTGAGGGCCAGATCGAAGAGGTGAAAGCCAGGCTGGAATTGGCTGAAACGGTATACAACAGGCAGAAAAGGCTTTGGGACCAGGAAATTGGCAGTGAGATACAATACCTTGAGGCGAAAAATCAGCTGCAGCGGATCACTAAAAACCTTGAAACCCTTCAATCGCAGCGCGAGATGTCGGTTATGAGATCACCTATTGACGGTTTCGTGGACGAACACTTTATCAAAGAAGGGGAATTAGCCTCCCCTGGCACACCCGTTATGGAGATCATCAACCTTGATATGCTTTATATCAACGCAGATGTTTCCGAATCCTACCTCCCTTATGTGTCGGAGAATAGCACGGTAATCCTTCGGTTTCCGGCTTATCCCGATGTTGAGATGATAGTGCCGGTGCACAGGGTGGGGCATGTGATAAATCCTGAAAACCGCTCATTCCGCTTGCAGGTAAGGGTACCGAACGAAAACGGCCGCTATAAGCCCAACATGATGGCCAATATGAGCGTTAAGGCAACGGAAACGGAAGATGTCGTTGTAATCCCGACCATGCTTATTGGATATGATACCCAGGGGCATTATGTCTTCACGGCGGAAGAAGTTGAAGAGGGCACTGCGGTGGCTCGAAGGAGATATATCGAGCGTGGAAAAAGTGCCGAAGGCAAAACCCTTGTAAAGAAAGGACTCGCCGCCGGTGATCTGCTTATCCGGCAGGGACATCTCCAGGTTGCCAGTGGCGAAGCCATCCGGATCGATTCTTTTGAGTGATATACGGGATTGACCCCATCCCATAATTTTTAATAAAAATGGATGAACGCAGCAAGGAACAAATGGTGAGAGAGTTTAAACCGGCCACCATTGCACTCAAGAACAAAAACACCGTTTTTCTTCTTGCCTTCTTGATTACCCTTTTTGGGATATTCTCTTACAGAAACCTCCCCAAAGAGCTTTTTCCCGAAGTAGAGATCCCTACGGTGCTGGTTCAAACCCTATACCCCGGAAACCCTCCGGCAGATATGGAAAACCTTGTTACCCGCCCGCTCGAAAACGAAATCCATACCATATCCGGAATCCGGGAATTACGATCTACATCATCGCAGGACAATTCCGACATTTTTGTGGAATTCGAAACCGGCACAAACGTACAGGAAGCATTACAGGACGTGAAAGATGCGGTTGACAGGGTAAAAGGCGACCTGCCTTCCGACCTTCCCTCCGACCCTGTCGTGATCGACATTGACTTTTCCGAGTTCCCCATCATCAACATTAACCTTAGCGGCGATTTCAGCATGAACGAGCTGAAGCGTTTTGCTGACTTTTTGGAAGAAAAGATCGAAGATGTCCCGGAAGTGTCGCGAGTAGAGGTTACAGGCCTGGAGGAGAGGGAGATACAGATCAATGCCGACCCCTTTAAAATGGAACTCTATCAGCTCAGCTTTGATGACCTTGAGACGGCCATTGCCACTGAAAACATCTCCATGGCTGGCGGGTCTGTCCGTTTTCAGGATGGCACACGCTGGGCAGTTCGCACGGTTGGCGAGTTTACAGATGTATCCCAGATGGAAGACATCATCGTAAAACACGAGGATCAGCAGATCGTATACCTGCGCGACGTAGCAGATATTGCAGACACATACGCAGATCCAACCAGCTATGCACGACTTGACGACCAGCCGGTGGTAAGCCTCCAGGTAATAAAAAATTCGGGTGACAACCTGCTCTCGGCAACAGAAAATATCAACCGCGTACTGGAGGAAGCGCGCCGAAACAACGATCTTCCCGAAGATCTTACTGTTACCATCACCAACGATCAGTCTGAAGAGATCCAGATCCAGCTATCCAACCTCGAAAACAGTGTGATCATGGCTGTCATACTGGTAATTCTGATACTCTACCTGTTTCTCGGGTTAAAAAATGCCCTTTTTGTAGGTATTGCCATACCTCTCTCCATGCTTATGTCTTTTATGATATTCGGGATTGCAGGCCTTCAGATCAATATGATCGTACTGTTTTCGCTGATACTTGCCCTGGGGCTTCTCGTTGACAACTCTATTGTAGCTGTCGACAACATCTTCCGGTATGTGGAAAGGGATTATTCCATCCTGGAGGCTGCAAAACGAGCTATTGGCGAAATAGCCACCCCTATCATCACGTCCACGGCAACCACGCTCTCTGCCTTTCTGCCCCTGGCATTCTGGACAGGTATTACCGGAGAGTTCATGAAATACCTTCCGCTTACCCTGATCATTGTTCTTTCGTCCTCACTGTTTGTGGCACTGGTTGTAATCCCTGTATTCTCCCATACCTTTTTCAGAAAAGAAAACAGGGGACAAACCACAGCAGGCCCGCAAAATGCCGGAAAGCGCAAAACACGGAGAAAGCTGGTTATCACAGCCGTTTTGCTACTCCCGGGAATCCTTTTTCATGTCACGGGCTATACTTTGTACGGGAACCTTTTTGTGCTTGCTGCCTTCCTTTTCGCCCTGGGTCATTTTGTTCTTTCCCGGCTGGCAAAATGGTTTCAGCTTGTACTGCTGCCTTTCCTCGAGAAGCTCTATAGAAATACGCTGCACTTTGCACTCAGGGGCCGTAACCCCTATAAGTTTGTAGGGATGACCTTCCTGGTGCTGATCCTGGCCATCGTCAGTTTCGGGCTGCGCAACCCGAACGTATTATTCTTTCCTGACAACGAGCCACAGTTTATCAACATCCTGATGGAGTTGCCCGTGGGAACAGATATCGACGAAACCGACAAAAGAGTGCGTGAGGCAGAGGGCAGGGTAAACGAGATCATCGAACCTTACAGGCATATCGTAAAGTCTGTGTTAACTGTTGTAGGGCGTGGTGCCGTGGGAGAGATGGAGATGAATGCCGGCGAAACACCAAACCGGGGGTTGATCACGGTTACATTTGAACAGTTCGAGAAGCGCGGCGGCATTAACACTAACGACATCATGGCCGAGCTAAGTGATGCTCTGACGGGGCAATATCCGGGGATAGACTTTATGCTGGAGAAGAACATGGCAGGGCCTCCGTCGGGCCGGCCGATAAACCTCGAAGTGAGCGGCCCGGATATTGAAAGGCTAATGGCCATTGCCGACACAATTAAAAGCCGCATCAGCCAGGCAGGCATACAGGGTATTGAAGGCCTCAGCAGCGACCTTGACAGCAACAATCCGGAGATCCTCATCCATATTGACCGCGAGGCGGCCAGGCGTTTCGGCCTTTCCACCTTCTCCATTGCCAACACGATCCGTACCGCCCTGTTCGGGCTCGAAGTCTCCACTTTTAAGGTGGGCGAAGAGGAATACCCCATTCAGCTGCGGCTGAAGGAAGAATACCGGCATAACATCTCCACCCTGATGAACCAGCGCATAACGTTTCGCAGCCAGAGTACCGGACAGATCATGCAAGTTCCTATTTCTGCCGTTGCCGATGTCGAGTACAGCAAAACTTACGGAGCAATAAATCGCATTGACCGCAACAGGGTAACCACACTCAGCTCGAACGTCCTTCCCGGGTACAATGCCAACCGTATCAACCAGCAGATCATGCAACTGATGGAAGAGATGGACCTCCCCAATGGCTACGAATACGCCTTTACCGGGGAACAGCAGGAGCAGGAGGAATCCATGGAGTTCCTAATCAGGGCACTGCTTATTGCCGTTTCTCTCATTGCCCTTATCCTGGTCACGCAGTTTAACTCTGTCTTCAAGCCATTCATCATCATAGGAAGCGTGATATTCAGTACGGCAGGTGTCTTTCTTGGCCTTGCCCTGTTCAACATGGACTTTATCATCATTATGATGGGGGTGGGTATTGTCAGCCTGGCGGGCGTAGTAGTCAACAACGCCATCGTACTGCTGGATTACACAGATTACCTGCATGCCCGGAAGCGCCAGGAGCTGGGCACGGAAGAAAACATGTTTCTCGACCCCATGGTAAGCCTTTCTCTCATTGAGCAGGCAGGCCAAACGCGTTTCAGGCCCGTTGTGCTTACCGCCATCACCACCGTGCTGGGCCTTTTTCCCCTTGCTATCGGCCTGAACATAAACTTTGTCAGCCTCTTAACCGACTTTGACCCCCAGATCTATTTCGGAGGTGACAACGCCAGGTTCTGGGGCCCCATGTCGTGGACAGTCATTTTTGGCCTGACGGTAGCCACGTTTCTTACGCTGGTGATCGTGCCCTGCATGTACCAGATCATTCTCTCGACGCGCCGGAAAATCAATAGGCTGATCCAAAAGAAAAGCTGACCATCCCGGGGGTGTACCCAGCGGTGCAGGGTCTTCTTTAAAAAAATCCCAAAATCCAGGGTGTCCGGAATAAGGCTGCCGGTCTCCGCATTCAAAAATATTTCGCCGGTTTGGATGTTCTCCCTCAACATTTTTCTTATTTTTGGCCAGTATTGGTGATATTGACGTCTGCCAAAATCATAATAACTGGTGTTCTGCCGCACATCCATTCATAACCAAAACCCTTAAACAACAATTACATCATGCAAGAAACTGCGTCTGCAAAAGAAACCGGCAGGGTTCAGGCCCCCGACCTATCCCGCTATGGAATTAAAAATGTTCAGAAGATTTACTACAACCTGTCCTTCGAAGAGCTCTTCAGGCACGAAACCGACCCGTCGCTGGAGGGTTATGAAAAAGGATTTGAAACCAATAGCGGAGCCGTAGCTGTTGACACCGGCATATTTACAGGCCGCTCGCCCAAAGACAAATATATTGTCCAGGAAGACAGCTCCCAGGAAAACATCTGGTGGGCAGACGGCAAAAACAGGTCCGACAACAAACCCATATCAGAAGAAGTTTGGCAGTCGCTTAAACAAACCACGCTGAATCAATTCCATGGCAAAAAACTCTATGTTATGGATGCTTTCTGTGGCGCGAATGAAAATACAAGGATCAGGATACGTGTGATCACAGAGGTAGCCTGGATGGCTCACTTTGTAAAAAACATGTTTATCAGGCCCTCGGACGAAGAGCTGGCGAATTTTGAGCCTGATTTTGTAATGCTCAATGCCTGCAAGACCGTTAACAAAGACTGGGTCGAGCAGGATCTGAACTCAGACGTGTATGTGGCTTTTAACCTTAAGGAAAGAAGGGCAGTGGTAGGAGGAACCTGGTATGGCGGCGAGATCAAAAAAGGGTTTTTCTCGGTAATGAATTATTATCTGCCTCTTAAAGGGATGGCTTCGATGCACTGCTCTGCCAACATGGGCAAGAACGGCGACACCGCAATATTTTTCGGGCTTTCCGGAACCGGCAAAACCACCCTTTCGGCCGACCCCAAGCGCTATCTTATCGGTGACGATGAGCACGGCTGGGACAACGAAGGTGTTTTTAATTTTGAAGGCGGGTGTTATGCCAAATGCATAAACCTAAGCAAGGAACAGGAGCCTGACATATATAATGCCATCAAACGGGATGCCCTCCTGGAGAACGTGGTCTATGATGAAAAAACCGGTGAGATAGACTTTGCAAATACCACAAAGACAGAGAACACCCGGGTGTCGTACCCGCTGTATCATATTGCAAACACCGTGAAGCCAGTCTCCAAGGGAGGCCACCCAAAAAAGATCATCTTCCTGACCGCCGATGCTTTTGGCATATTGCCTCCCGTGGCAAGGCTGAACCGCGATCAGGCCATGTATTATTTTCTCAGCGGCTATACAGCCAAGCTGGCCGGCACTGAACGGGGCGTCAAGGAACCCATGCCGACTTTTTCATCCGCGTTTGGGGCGGCTTTTCTCATGCTCCATCCAACAGTTTACGCGCAGGAGTTAGCCAAAAAGATGAAAGAGCACGGGGCAACTGCCTACCTCGTCAACACCGGGTGGATCGGCGGCCCATATGGCATTGGTCAGCGAATAGATATCGGCAGTACACGCAGGATCATCGATGCCATCCTCGATGGCTCCCTGGATGAAGCAAAAGTTGAAGAACTGGCGCCCTTCGGCCTGATGATCCCCAAAGAGGTAAGAGGCGTGGACGGCAAGATCCTGAATCCTAAAAACACCTGGAAATACGAAACAGCTTACATGAAGCAAGCCGATGAACTAGCAGAAAAGTTCATTGCCAACTTCAACAACTTTACCGATACGGAGGAAGGCCAGCGTTTGGTGGCAGCAGGCCCGCAAAACAAATTCATGAAGCAATACTACAAATATTATGAAAAGAAGATCAACCGCCTCCAGCAGCAACATGCAAAAGAAATAAGCCGCCTGAAAGACCAGATCTACATCCTTCAAAATTCATTTAACGAATACATCTCATTTAACTCGATAAATACCGACTACAAAAAACGAAAGCTAAAACGGCATGTGCCTGTTGTATCGTATTTCAACACAGATGATGAGGGGCAGATCAAAAAATGCCACGACATAGTAATTCATATCATGAAAGAGGCCGGCTTTGACTTCTGCTCATACGAAGAAAGCCACATCGGAGTGAACGAATATATGACAAAATCACAAGACGACCTGACCCTGAAGGAGGTGTATGACAGAATTGATGAGGTAGCAAATTGCATGAACGGTAACGGATGCTCGAACGAGAAACTGCAAAACCTTAGCCAGAAATTGAGGGATGTAACACAATCCATTCCTGAGTTCCTGGTGAAAGCCGGCTCAGTGCTTACCGTAAAGCTGACAGATCACGAAAATAAAAGCCGCATGAGAACACATAAACTGCCTGTATCGGCACAGATCCATATCGATAAAAATCCATCCCTGCTTAAAGATCCAGCCACTTTGATGCAGGAGATCAGTCTTTTCTGATAAAATCATTACCTTTGTAATACCGGCAGTTCCGTTTGTTTGACCTTAACCTCTCTGCTTGCATTTTTTACACAAACAACGAACTGCCGGTATTTTCTTATCTGCTGCGCCCTTCCGACACAAAAAAACGTCATTTACTTATAATTTTTTTGTAAAAATCTTGTAAATCTGCAAAAATGTTGTATTTTTGAACATTGACCTAATTATTTTTACCACTAAACCAATTTATTATGGAAACCGGTACCGTTAAATTTTTTAATGAAAAAAAGGGGTATGGATTTATCGTCGACGATAAGACAGAAAAAGATGTTTTCGTGCACCATAGCGGGCTTTTGGATCCCATCACAAACGACGACCGGGTCTCTTTTGAGATATCGGAAGATGAAAGGGGGAAAAAGGCTGTAAACGTAAAGAAAGCTTAAGGGTTATTATCAATACCTTAGACTGGTCTGAGGCTCCGTTTTTATACAAAACGGGGCTTTTTTTTGTGGAAAATTGTACTTTTGGAAACCAGGGGATGCGTTGTAAGGCTTCCAAAAATAAAGTCAGGACATGTATATCATAGGGATAACAGGCACATTGGGTGCAGGAAAAGGGACAGTGGTGGAGTACCTGGTTAAAGAGAAGGGGTTCACACATTATTCTGTGCGGGGGTTTTTGCGCGGGGAGTTGGAGCAACACAACATGCCGGTCAACCGTGACACCCTGACCGCTATTGCCAATACCCTGCGTGCTAAGCACGGACCTGCCTATATCGCTGAACAGTTGATTAAAAAAGCGAAAGAAACAGGAAAAAACTGTGCCATAGAGAGCATACGCACACCGGGAGAAATTGATGCGCTGCGAAAACATGAAAACTTTTATCTGCTTGCCATAGATGCAGATCCCAGGATCCGCTACCAGCGTATTCGCAAGCGAAACTCTGAAACCGACAAAATACCGTACCAGGTTTTTGTCGAAAACGAGCAACGCGAGATGCATACCCGGGACCCCAACAAACAGAATCTGGCAGCCTGCATCCGCAAAGCCGATCACGTTATTCAAAACAACGGCAATATTGAGCAACTGAACATTCTGACCGAAAACTTCCTGGATAAGATCGGATTTTACAGGAAGCAATGATTGCTTGGATACAGATCCCGGGTATAGTAACCGGCACCCTTGGTGAGGATGCAGCATAATGGAGCGTTGCTGCAAAAGAGGAGCAAACCATGCACGTTAACAGTTAATTGGATTGGAGTTGTTTTCAGGTTATAAGGATAAACGAATCAGAACATGAGTAAGCCAGGCTATCAGCGTCCGTCTTGGGACGAATATTTTATGGAAATTGCTCACACTGTCAGCAAGCGGGCAACCTGCGACAGGGGCAGAAGCGGTTGTGTGATTGCACGCGACCGGCAAATACTGGTAACCGGCTACGTTGGTTCTCCGATCGGACTGCCGCATTGCGACGACGCCGGGCATCAGATGAAAAAGGTATTGCACGAACACGGCCATATGACCATGCATTGTGTGCGTACCGTTCATGCCGAGCAAAATGCCATTTGTCAGGCAGCACGGCTGGGCATCAGCATAGCAGGAGCAACACTTTACTGCCGCATGACACCGTGCCGGGTATGTGCCATGCTCATCATTAATTGCGGGATCATACGGGTGGTATGCGAAAAAAAATACCACGCAGGCGAAGAGTCAGAAAAACTGTTTGCAGACGCAGGAGTGGCCCTTGAGTACGTTACCACAGACATCCTTACCTACAAAGACCAGAAAGAAGCAGAAACTGATACAGGAAACGACAGACAAAAAGGTTGATAACTGGCACTACACCTGAAAGACTATTGATTGGCGTCATATTCTTCGTTAAGCAGGCGAAGCACTTCCCGGGTAATATCATGAGCATCGCGCGCATACAGGATCCCGCCTCCTTTGGCATATCCAAGTATGAAGTCGTATCCCTTGTCTTCGTTGTAGCGCTCCAGGAAGTCGCTTATTTTGTCAAGAAGTTCGCTATTCATTTCGAACTCCTTGCGCGCTAATCTGTCCCTATAGGTTTCGTTAAGCTGAATGAGGTCCTGCTGTTGCTGCATAAGCTCCTGTTCTTTCAACTGGGCCTCTTCCATCCCGATGGTACCGGCCTGAATTTCGCGCTGGAAGCGTTCCACGGCCATCTGAAAATTTCGCTGCCGCCGGTCCAGGTCATTCTCAAGGCGACGCTGTTCGGCTTCAAAATCGTTGCGAAGCTCAATGGCAAACATATAATCTTCCATCAGCACTTCGTTATCAACATATGCGATGGCATTAAAGGCTTCATCAATTTTCCGTTCAATGGTGCCTTTGGCAACCGTGTCTTCATCGGTACGTGTGCTGAAATGCATGGCATAAAGTGCAATCAGTCCGAAAAAAAGAACGATATTGATGATCATTCCTTTATCCACTCCTCGTTTGGAGCTCCCCTCCCGGGTGGGCTCCAGGGGTTCTTGCTTATTATCCTCTGACATGTAATGTGGGTTTTGTATGCGTATCTATGCAATAAAAAATAACAACAGTGCCCGCAGGTTTAATTGCCCATTTCCGACAAAAAGCGTATCCTCATGAGCCGCACCTCCTCTTCGGTAAATTCATCTTCACCAAGCTCTTCAAGGGCTTCCTGAAAACTATCCGTTTCCGCGGTAGTAAAATAATCAAAGATCTCGTCCTGCTTGTCTACATCCATTACTTCATTAATATAATATCGGATGTCGATTTTCGTGCCGGAGGCAACAATGCTCTCCAGCTCCTGCAGAAGCTCTTCAAAGTCAAGACCTTTGGCATCAGCAAGGTCCTCCAGGGATACTTTCCTGTCAATGTTCCGTATCAGGTACACTTTGAGCCCCGACTTGTTCACCACGGATTTCACCACCATATCCATGGGGCGCTCTATCTCGTTATCTTTAACATAACGTGAAATCAGGTCAATGAAGGGCCGGCCGAATCGTTCGGCTTTGCCTGACCCGACACCGGTGATCTGTTTAAGTTCGTCCAGCTTTATGGGATATTGTATTGCCATATCTTCCAGCGAAGGATCCTGAAAGATCACAAAAGGAGGAAGGTTGTGTTTCCTTGCTATCTGCTTGCGCAGATCCTTGAGAAGAGAGAACAGCACTTTATCGGTTGCACTGGTCTTTTGGGCTATTCCTCCCATGGTGTCTGCTTCGTCCGGACTGTCATAATCGTGGTCCTTGCTCATCATGACCGATGACGGCTTTTCCAGGTACTTTTTCCCCTTCTCGCTTATCTTCAGCGTCCCATAGTCCTCTATGTCTTTTTCAAGCAATCGTTCGATCAGTGCCTGCCTCAGCACAGAATGCCAGAATTTTTCGTCTTTGTCAGATCCCTTGCCAAAAATCTCCAGTCGGTTGTGCTTGCAGGATTTTACAGCTGTGGTGCTCTTACCCATAAGTACATTAATTACATGTTTTGGTTTAAATAATTGCTTTACCGCAATCACGGTTTCTAACAGCTGGCAAATATATTCTTTTCCTTCAAATTTTTCTTTCGGATTTAAACAATTATCGCAAGATCCGCAATTCTCTTTTTCATAGACTTCGCCGAAATAGTTCAACAGGGTTTTCCGTCTGCAGATAGATGATTCGGCATATGCAACCGTTTCCATAAGCAGTTGCATACCAATTTCCTGTTCTGCAACGGGTTTCCCTTTCAGGAATTTTTCCATTTTCTGGATGTCGTCATAAGAGTAGAAAGCGATGCAATTGCCTTCTCCTTCGTCGCGCCCTGAGCGGCCTGTCTCCTGGTAATAGGCTTCGAGGCTTTTGGGGAAGTCGTGATGGATGACATATCTCACATCCGGCTTGTCGATACCCATCCCAAAAGCAATGGTTGCCACGATCACTTCTGCATCTTCCATCAGGAACTGATCCTGGTTTGAGACGCGCACGGCCGAGTCCAGCCCGGCATGATAAGGCAGTGCCCGGACGCCATTTACCTGGAGCGTAGCAGCCAGCTCTTCCACTTTTTTGCGGCTGAGACAGTAAATGATCCCGGATTTGCCTTCCTGCGTTTTTACATACCTTATAATATCACGTGTGATGTGGTCTGTTTTCGGTCGTATCTCATAATAGAGGTTGGGCCTGTTAAAGCTGGAGATAAACCTGTTGGCATCCAGCATGCTGAGGTTTTTCTGGATGTCCTGTTGCACTTTGGGGGTCGCGGTAGCGGTTAACGCTATGACAGGTACGCGTTTTTCGAAAGCATCGATGATGGGGCGCAGACGCCTGTACTCCGGCCGGAAATCGTGCCCCCATTCTGATATACAGTGTGCCTCATCCACCGCGAAGAACGAAATGTTGAGGGTTTTAAGGAACTCCACATTTTCCTCTTTGGTAAGAGATTCGGGCGCCACATACAGTAGCTTGGTCGCTCCGCCGACAAGATCACTTTTTACCTGGTTCACCTCTGCCCTTGTCAGGGATGAGTTGAGCACATGTGCAATGCCATCAAAAGCGGCAAAGTTCCGTATGGCATCTACCTGATTTTTCATCAGGGCAATCAGGGGTGATACAACAATGGCAGTACCCTCACCTATCAGGGCCGGAAGCTGATAGCACATAGACTTGCCACCGCCCGTAGGCATGATCACAAAGGTGTCGTTACCATCCATTAAACTTTTGACAATGGCCTCCTGGTCACCCTTGAAGGCTCCGTATCCGAAGATCTGCTTCAGCAGCTCACGCAACGATACACTGCTCTTTACCTCCATTACCGTAATACTTCTGTTTTGTTGCCTTCAGGTCGCTAATACGGCGGCCAACAGGCTGGGTTGAACGATTCATAGCAGATTATTCCCCTGTTTTGAGAAAAATCACGTAGGTTTGTAATGTAAATATAGTATTAAAAACCTATATGGGCAATAATTTTGAATAATCCTTTGAAGATGAACGAAAATACAGGCAAGAAAGTGCACGAACACAACAGAATGAAACTATACACAAAGGACCTTGTTAAAAAGTACAAGAAACGTGTTGTGGTTAACCATGTATCCGTTGAGGTTAGCCAGGGCGAGATTGTGGGGCTGCTGGGACCTAACGGAGCAGGCAAAACGACAACTTTTTACATGATAGTGGGCCTGATAAAACCCAACAAGGGGTCTATCCATCTCGACAAAAAAAATATTACCACCGAGCCCATGTACAAGAGGGCACAACTTGGCATCGGATACCTGGCGCAGGAAGCAAGTGTATTCAGAAGTCTGAGCGTAGAGGATAACATCCGTGCCGTTCTTGAGTTTACAGACAAAGGCAAGGAAGAGCAACAGGAAAAACTCGAAAGTTTGTTGGATGAGTTTGGCCTTCAGTATATCCGGAAGAGCAAGGGTATCACCTTATCAGGGGGGGAACGGCGCCGCACCGAAATCGCACGTTCGCTTGCGGTTGACCCAAGCTTTATTTTGCTTGACGAGCCTTTTGCAGGCGTTGACCCAATAGCGGTTGAAGACATTCAGAATATTGTTTCCCAGTTAAAAACCAAAAACATCGGGGTGCTTATCACTGATCACAACGTACATGAAACGCTCAGCATTACCGACCGCGCATACCTGCTTTTTGAGGGGTCTATACTAAAGGCGGGGACGGCGGAAGATCTGGCCGGTGATGAAGAAGTACGAAGACTATACCTGGGAGAAAGCTTTGAGTTAAGACGATGACGTTACCAGGAGGGCCACGGCATATGCCGAGATGCCCTCAGCCCTTCCGACAAATCCCATATGTTCAGTGGTGGTTGCTTTGATGCCTATCTGATCCCTGGCCACTTTCATGGTGTCAGCAAGGGCTTTTTGCATTTCAGGGATATGCGCTGAGATCGCAGGTTTTTGCAGGCAAACCGTGGCATCCACATTGCCAAGCTCGTAGCCGCGGCTGCGTATCAGCTCCATACACTTACCCAAAAGCCTTTTGCTGTCGAAGTTTTTAAATTGCGGGTCGTTATCAGGGAAATGAAATCCGATATCCCTCATCCCTGCTGCTCCCAGCAGGGCATCCATTATAGCATGTATCAGCACATCGGCATCGGAATAGCCATCAAGGCCTTTTTCGGAGGGTACGGACACGCCACCTATTACCAGTGGCCGGCCGGCTACAAGCGGATGCACATCATAACCAAAACCGGTACGGACCATCAGAGGATCAGTTGTCCCAGAGGTTCTCCATGTCAAACATCAAAGAAAACCTCATGGAGTTTTCCAGGGGGTTTCGCTGCCCCACGGGCACGAGATAGGAGAAATCAAGTCCAAAAACATTGTATTTCAGACCCAGCCCGAAGGTAAAATACTTTCTGTTACCCTTCGACTCGTGCTCATGAAAATAACCGGCACGAAGCGCAAATTGCTGGTCATACCAATATTCGGCACCGGCCGAAATGGTGATCTCGTTGAGCTCTTCACTGAAACCTCCCGGGGCATCAGTAAAAGAGCCAAACATACCAGATATCACCGAACGATCCGGATCCTCGCCGGCGACAATCTCGCCATCTTCGCGAATAGGGGGCGTAGGCACCATCAACTTGTTGAAATCCACCATCAGGGCAATTTCGTTATAGTTGTCAAGCTCGAAGTTCAACGAGGGTCCCAGGCGCAGGTTAATGGGAATAAAGTCGGCGTTGATCTCATCGGTATATGATATTTTGTTGCCCATGTTGGAAATATTGAGCCCCCATGAGAATTCCGTGGGTGTATCCCAATTTAGTGGCCTGTTGTAATATAGTGCCACATCAGCAGCCAGGGCAACACCGGCACTTGCACCCTCCAGCTGTCCCTGGGTCAGGTCGCTGTATATAAACCGTGCAGCGATAGCTCCAGCTAAGTGGTCGCCAAGAATACGTGCATATGCCGCATCAAAAGCAAACTCGTTGGGCCGGTAGGTGCCGAGATGAACACCTGTTTCGCTGGTCAGGTTAACATCTCCCAGGGTGAAATATCTCAACGTGAGTGCAACTGTTTGCAATTCATCAAGCTTCCGGTAAAACGAAAGGTAAGAAAGGTTGATATCGGGCACCAGCGAACGCATCCAGGGTGTATAACTTACCGCAATTCCCATTTCCTGATCCATGAAAGCATATTTGGCAGGGTTCCAGTGCATGGAGTTGATATCCGGGCGTGAGGAAACACCTGCATCACCGAGGGCACCCGCACGGGCATCAGGGGTGATCATCAGGAAGGGAACAGCTGTCGTGATAGTATTGACATCTGCTGCACCGTAATCAACCCCACCTTCTTGTGAATGCCCAACACTGACAGCCAGGGCAACAAATAATACAGATAATTTGATCGAAATAAAAGATTTCATTGAATACATGCTATTGTTTAGGTTTTACGTTCTGAATTTCACTGTGTTTGCAAGAAGAGACCACTAAAAATCTTTGTTTGAAAGACCGCAAATATAACGTTTTTTCAATTAGCTTATTGTTTTTCCATTCAGCATTTATCTGAATATAACCAGTCTCTCTGCCTTCCTCGACCTTTTCCCGTCGGGTGTGTTTATGGTAACACGGTACACATACACGCCGTTGCCCAGACGCCGGCCGTCGTTGCTTACCCCGTCCCAGTGAATGGGAGTCGCCCGGTATCCCGGGGAGACCACACGTTCCTCGATTGTGTTCACAAGCTGCCCCTGTAGGTCGAAAATGTCGATCCGGACGTCCAGTTCGTGGAACGCCTGGTTGTGCTTGAAGGTAAACCAGGTGTCGTAGCTGAATGGATTGGGGTAATTCATCAGATCCTCGAGAATCACATCGCCTCCGCCCGCAACAACAAAGTCGATGGTGGCCGTCGAGGGGTTATTGTGCGTATCCCAGGCACGCACTGTCAGATTATGAGGCCCTTCATCCAGGTTACGGAAAGGATATACTACACGACCGCTTTTATATGTGTCCATGTCGGCCTCATAGTAATGGGTCAACCGGATGGGGTCGCTGGAGTCGTTGTGAAACGCAACAATATCGTGACCTATTCCGCCAGCCATGTTGATACCGCTTTCATCATAAAGAAGTGCAAGGAGGATGGGGTTCTCGTCAGTGTAATCGCCCGAAACAAAAGTAGTGTCGTTCATGTAGAGGTCGATCTCAGGACCCTGGTTGTCAGGAATAAAATCGTCCAGTGTCCCGCCGATAACAAAATCCTCATAATAGCCATGGCCGTCTTCGTAACCGTCATCGACATAATAGCTGATTCTTCCGCTTCCGTAGTCATAGGCAATATTACGGGGCACAATGAAACTGAAGGAGAAGCTCCCGTTTACAACACTGGCCTTGCCTTTGTACAGCACGGAGTTACGCATTGAAAAATCAGCAGGATTGGAGCCCGTATTGTTTCCAAGGGTTCGGAAAGTCTGTTTCTTGTCATAGATGGTAGGATAGATCATGCCATTGTAGCCGGTCAGTTTGTTTCCAGCCTGGTCGGTGACATAGCCATCTATGGTAACTTCCTGGTAGGCCCTGATCGTATCCGGCATATTTTCAGTGACCACACGGTGCTCCGGGTATGCCATCTGCATCGACGGATCGCCCAGCAGTACAAAGTTGCGCAGCTGCATAGGGATGGAAGCCCCCCCGCTGAGGTTTTTGGCAATACGGATCAGGTCACCCGCACGGTGAGGATTACCGGCTTCATCCCGCTCAAAAACGGTATTCATAAAATTGTTGTTGAGGGTCAGGTTGTTTCCCGACCAGGCCAGCCTGGTGGTGGTGTACATGGCAGCAGTGCCGCCCGAGGGCTTCAGCACAATTCGGACGCCCGCAGAAAGATCCTCGGGGTCGGGCTGGTCGAAACTGCTGAACTCGCAGGTGGCCGTCATAAACACCGGCATGTTGTAACGGTTCTCCCAGGTTGCAATGTCTTCAAAAGTAAGCACCCGCTGATGGGCAAGTCCGCGCACCCCTCCATGGCCAATGTAGTTGATCATCAGGGCGCCCTGGTTCACGGCCTCGTTGATGGCCTTGTTCACATCCGGATAACGCGCGCCGCCGGCCATGGTAACTTGCCGGTATGCATCCAGGTAGATCTTTTCGACGTTATATACAGGATAGTTCTCAATAAGATTGTTGGCAAGAAGTTCCGCATCATTAAAGTGCCGGTTGTTATCGCCGTCGTCGGCAACAAAAACCACGCGATTGCGCCAATCGGCATAATTGGAGATGGTGCCGATAAATTCAATGTCTTCTTCATCCGGGGCCATTCCCGCATACCTTTTTTCGTATCGTATGATCTTGTCTACCATGATCCCGGCCTCTTCAAGTGTTCTCACGGGCAAGCGGCCGATGCCCAGGTCGAGAAGGCCTTCCGATCCCCCTCCCTCATGGGCCGACAACAAGCCGAAATAGTCGTCGGTCATATAAGTGGTACGGTTCGACAACGAGGCATAGCTCTGAAAGGTAGGGATCAGGTTGCCGCCATAGCCAAATATGTCTTTGTTGTCGTAGGTGCCGTTGCCGAAAAGCAACAAATATTTTGGCATGTCTGTTTCGCTGCGTGCCCGTTCGTAGAACATGCGCATGAAGTTACGGATGGCAGTCAGGTCTGCAGAGCCTGAGGAGAATTCCTTGTACACTTGCCTGGTGGTCACCACTCCCACGCTCAGGCCGTTGGTTTCCCTGCGGAAATCAGCCAGTCGTTCGGCTGCAGGCAACAGGGTATCCGGCACCACGATGAACATATCCTTTGGCGACATGGCATGCAGGTTCTGGTTGGGCACCTCACCCTCAAGAATGGGATTGAGGAAAAGACTTTCATCAAAGGCAATGAATGTCCGCAGGCTGTCACCGGGCAAGCGGAAGCGCTGATTGTTCCCGTTCTGAGAAGATTCCTGCTCCCTGATGGCAAAACGGTCGGTTACATCCCACACCCTCACGCCGGAGGGGGCGTCAGAAAGGACGTATTCGGCCACCTCTCCGGGGCCCACATGATCCAGCTGACGGAATTCCATCTGGCCTCCCGTGAAACGAAGCTGGCGGTCTGCATTCACGGTAAGATAATTCAACCAGCCGCGTGTTCCAGAGCCCGGACGGTTATATGTCAGGCTCACCGTAACGGCATCCTGGTTATCAGCGGTAAACTCCAGGTAGTCATTGACAGTCCTTACGTAATACCCGTTATAATCGGCAGGATTAATGGATTGGATAAACATGTTTGCCTGCTGGCTGCCTGCACTCACGGTAAAGCTGCTCTGCACAGGGGCGCGGGCAGCCAGATAAGCCTCCACGGTGGCGGTATGACCGCCTGCAAGGTTTGGGAAGTCAAAGCTAAAGTCCCTGCTAGTGGTGGCATCAAAGACCTCACCAAACCAAACGCGCCCCGATCCAAGCAGGTTGTCAAGATCACGCTGGTGAATGGCAAAATCACGGAATGTAGTCACCTCGGCAGTGGGTGCCTCAGTGATTTCCGGCTGACTTTCGATGCGCTTGCCGGGGCCCTGGTCTGTGGTGATGAAATAGCAGGAGTTTGATGAGTAAAGATGCTGACGATGCCGGAAAACAGGGACGTTCTCAGCGCCGTTGTGGATGGTGTCGAGGAACCAGGTGTCCGGAGAGCGGCCATAGAAAAGAACATAGTCGTCAGCCCCGAAGGTACCTGTTTCAGAACCAGATACGTAGATGGCATTCTCAACGAGGTCATCGTAAAATGGAGCATCGTTCGCTTCCGGCAGCATGCCGCTGCCGTTACCGAATAGCCTGATGTTCTGTTTCTGGACCGATGATGGGTCGATGCCAAGATCTTCGAGGTCGTCGTGATCGAGCCGGTGAATTCCGGTTTCTTCCACGCAGAGCTTGTACCAGCTTCCTTCTGCCAGTACCGAGTTTTCGGCATACCTGTTGTCGGGGATGTGGTGCCTGAGTTCCGGATCGTATGCCAGGGTTTGCTGCAGATCGAATGACACGAGCTTTTCGTAGCGGTCTTCCGCTTCGAGGTAGCGGAAGGGATAGAACTGCAGCATGTCGAAAGTCTGGCCGCGGCTGCTGCCCCGTGAAATATCCGGCACGATGCTGTCGCGGCTGAAACCCGACTCACGTATAATCAAGTCTTCAGCGGCGGACAACGGTTCAAACACCTTGTTTTTTAGTGCAAATTGATGGGAAAAGTGCGGCACGTCGCTTTCCACACGGTATACATACCTCGGAATGGCGGCCAGGCTGTCGCCATATACCGCCCCGTGGAAGGAGATCACCCTGACATACTCATCCTCGTTTACGGGAAACTGCTGCGGCGATTGCCAGGAGAGCGTGTGCTCCTGGAGGCCGCCAGGCATGGAAAACCCAATGCCGTGACCTGCCAGCATGGCTGGAAGAAATATGGAAAGTAAAGTTAAAAGTCTTGCGAACGTTGTCATTTTTGGAATTCGGAATGCAAAATGAACGGTTTTCCTTCCTGAATTAACAAACAAAATTAATGAAAGTTTGAAGTTTGCCGGCCATCCATTACCAATTCATTATACAACGTGAGCCGGCAGCCAGATATTTTGGAAGCGTCCAAAAAAGGAGTGCCTGTGCAGATTGTAATGAAAATACCGGAACCAGCCTGCAAAGCACGCCGAAATACGCCGTAACAAGCTCAGTGAAGCAATGCTTTTTCAGGCAAATTCGCTACCTTTGACATGATAACCAGGAGGGAACAATGCTGTCTCCTCAATATCAACCTGTTTCTTTGCGTTCAATAAACATGAAACACCCATGTTGTAAATCCCGGACATTCGGGAACATTGTTTCTGACGCTCAGCGGGATGATTATTGGGACGTTTCGACATTTCGACATTTTTACAGTTGCAACAAAACCCCCCTGAACTTTTGAGAAAAACATAAACACCTCTATAACAATTAGCTGAAAAAAAAATCAAGCAGATGAAAATCTTACAACCCTTTTCCCGGATTGCCTGGTTGCTGCTGCCCCTGCTACTCCTGGCTTACGCTTGCGAGGATGACGATGCGGAGCCGGATGGTCCCGAATGGATCCAGTGGAAAGAGTTGTTCAGCGGGTATGCAGCCGGGAGCAATGTGGCTCCGCTGTTCAGGGCGCATCCGATGAATTACGACTCGCTGTATATCGTATTACATGAAAACACGCCGAACGAGCTTGACCCCGACAACAAACGGTATTTCATATACCTGGAGATGTTTGGCAACGGGAGCCAACCCACTGTAATCACAGGTCTTAGTTACCCCGCCCAGGGTGCGCGTCTCGCTCGCAGAGAAGTGACCAATCATGATTCCATCGTGGAATTCGAAAGTGACCTGCAAGATTCATATATTAACGGAAGCGCAGTAATAATAGAAGGAATTTACCAGAAAACATCTGAACAGGGAGTGCCTGTGCTGAAACTTGAATTTGTGCAGCACGCGACCGGCTGGCCCAGCCCTCCCAATGCAGAAGATGGGTTTGGCAGCACAGGCGCTGGGGGCTATTCAAATAACAATATACATACATTCATGTTGCTAGTGCCCGATGAAAACGAGGATCAACAATAAAACCAGTTATGTCCAGACTACCCTTGTTTTTTGCATGCATCACCGTATTAGTGAAATCAATAGATATTCACGCTCAGATCTCAATTGAAACTATAAACGTACTTGAGGATAATTCAACCATCGAAATTTTTTATGCAGTTGATCCCCAAGATGATGATATTTCTAAAATTGAGTTGATCATATACACCACCTTAGAAGGATCACCACCCGGTGATGTCCTTGGTGTTTATGATCATAGCACAGATTCATCACCAATAACATGGAATTTGACTAATTCACCCTATGAACTGGATAAACAACTGTTTTTTCGATTAAGAGGGATGGACGAAGAGGAAAACCTCACTGGGAAGAACTCTTTAATTAGTTCAATCGTTTTTTTTGAACAACCAGAGACGGATATATTGGGTTGCGATATAGAAATAAGATTTGACTGGCTCAATTTCATCCAATACAAAACTGTGAACAGTCTTCCCGAAGAACCCTATTTTGACAGGACAGAGATCCTTGTATACCATCACGAGGATGGGGCATGTGATTTTGAAACTTATAAGAGTATTAGCGTCGGGGAAAGCCCTGACATATGGGATAATCATTTAACCCTTCAGGTTTCCGAAACCGGCGCACTGGACTTCGGAGAAACATACTGTTTCAGGGTTCGCTCATTCAGGGAGGATAATGACGGCAATACCATTTCCGCCAAATCCAATGTGGAAAAACTTTCATTGGATGCAGATTTTGAAGTTCCGGAAAAGCCATTTATTGAATATGTGAGCGTCGTTGGTAACAACGAACACATCGAACTGGGCATACGCATCGATGACGACGACACGGAAAGTTTTATTTATGAAGTGTTCCGGGCTGACAACGATGATGCAGATAATTTCACTTTCGTTGGTGATTATGATCCCGCTGCTGCTGTTTTTGTTGATGATACCCCCCCGGATATTGACAACCAAAAGTGGTATTATTATGTAACGGCAAGCAACCAGGAATGCCCGGACGAACTTAACGCCCAATCCCAAATCTTGTCTTCAATTTTTGTGAATGCTGAATTTGACGACTTCTTAACCGGAACCGATGAGTTTAGCATCAGCATAAGCTGGGAACATTACACCCCAAATGGCTATGAAGATAATTTTCAATATTCTTTATACCGTTACATAAATGAGAATGAAGCAGAAATCGATGGTTTTTCTTTTGAAGATGGGTCATACACTGATTATCTAAGTTCGAGCGAGATCGATGGAGAGGTCTATTACCAGATCCGGGCAGAAGCAGACCTTAATGGTCAAAGCAGCGATGTCTTGTCAAACAGGTCCTATGTCTCTTTCAGCATTCTTGACAAAGAGAACATCTCCAGGGCATTCAGGCCCGACAGTGGTGTCTTTAAGGATGGTCATTTTGTTAACAGAACGTTTTGGGTGGATTTTGACATCCCTCCAGATCAGGATCATTATTCACTCAAGGTTTTCGATCGCCACGGATTTCTTGTACACGAAGAAACCGTCTGGATGCAATATGAAGGCTGGGATGGCACCCTTCCCAATGGCGAAGCAGCACCTGCCGGCCCGTATGTTTGGGAATTGCGCTTCAGGGAGCCGGGAAGTACCGATACCATATCCGAAAAAGGCGTCGTCAACCTAGTGAGATAATCCATGCTGCATATGATTATATCATAATTATCGTTATGAATTAAAATCTCTTTATTTTTAGGATTTGAAATGGGTACATCAAGAATACATATTTGCTGGCTTTTGGCGCTGATGTTCTTTTTCAGCACTACGCTAAAAGCAAGCGACCCTGTTTTTTCCCAGTTTTTCGCTGCCCCGATGTACCTGAACCCCTCCTATGCCGGCTCTACGGGTTGTGACCGGATTGGCATGAATTACCGCCACTGGAACAGCATCGACAATTTCCATGTCATTAACTTTTCATACGACAGGTACTCCGAAAGATTGCAGGGCGGGCTGGGAGTCATTGTAACCTCCGACCTCAGTAACACCCAGGTTATCCAAACCAACATAGGCCTTGTCTATTCCTATCATGCGAGGATCTCGGACGACTCCTTCCTGAACCTCGCTGTACAGGCAGGATACATCCGCAATGACTCGAGGCTCAGGTCCGGCGATTTCTATGATCCCTCCGAACCCATTCCTGATAATTTCCGGGGGCACGACGTGGATTTTTCGGCCGGAGCTATGTATTTCAGCAACCGGGTGTATGGCGGTGTGGCAGTGCATCATCTGAATGATCCCAACATGAGCCTCTTCGAAGGAGAGGAATATCACAGGGGTCGGAAATATACCGCTCACCTCGGAATGTACTTTGAGCCGCAGGCAAGATCCTTCAGAGCGGGAGACAGAGAGAATTATTTTTTCTCACCAAACCTCATCATCCAGCGTAATTCGTACCACGAACATTTCAGTGGCGGAATTTACCTGGGTCGAAAGCCTGTAATGTTAGGAGCATGGTTGCGGCACCACCGTTTTCAGCCCCGGACCGGCAATAATACCGGCACATCTTCCCTGAACACACTGGTGTTTCTGGTGGGTGTCAACATGGGAGACTACCGGGTGGGATTCAGCTACGACTATCCTTTCGGGTCAACCGAGCTCTCTAACCTGATGACGGTTTTGGAGCTTAGTCTTGCATATCGCTTCAATTGTCCACAAAGAAATATGAGAGGGCGTATAATAAACAATCCGAATTTTTAGTTATTTTTGTGACCTGAAATCATATAATAGTTATGATAATGAAGCAGAACACCATTTGGCAAAAGGCTAAGGCAGGTATGCTTATACTTGCGGCAACGGTAATTTTTAATGCCTGCGGGCCTGGCAGGCAGGATGTTTCACCTACCACCGGCTGGGCTTATAACGATCCGGAGACCGGCAATTTTGAGGTCCTGCCCCACCAGGAGCAGGAAGTCGGACCCGGGCTCGTGTTTATCGAAGGAGGTACTTTTGTGATGGGACGGACTGTAGATGATGTGATGTTCGACTGGAACAACATTCCCCGCCGCGTCACTGTCTCCTCCTTTTTTATGGATGAAACAGAGATCCGTAATGTGGACTACCTCGAATACCTTCACTGGACTAACCGCATTTACGGCGACGTACTTCCCGAAAAATACCGCAATGCCCTGCCCGACACCCTTGTTTGGCGGGATCCGCTGGCATACAATGAGCCTTACGTGGAAAATTACCTGCGTCATCCGGCCTTCAAAGATTACCCCGTAGTGGGAGTAAGCTGGGTGCAGGCTTCGGAATATGCCAGATGGCGTACCGACAGGGTCAATGAAATGATCCTTGTCAGGGAAGGATATCTCGAATATAATTTTGATGAGCAAACTGTCGACAATCACTTTACCACCGACCGTTACCTGGCAGGGCAAGATGTTGCCGGTGAGATCGGAGATGCCATTGCAGAAGGGATGCGCAGGGCCCGCTGGGAGGATGGGCTTATGTTGCCACGCTACCGGCTGCCAACAGAAGCCGAATGGGAATATGCAGCCCTCGGCTTGATAGGGCATACCGTTGACGAGCAGGTTCTAAGCAGAAGAATGTATCCCTGGTCGGGCACAGGCCTGAGAAGTACCGCACGCCGCACCGAAGGCAAGTTTCTTGCCAACTTTCAGCGTGGCCCCGGCGACCTCAGCGGAATTGCAGGATATCCCAATCCGGGCGGCGACATCACAATGCCCGTTAAATCATTTCCGCCCAACGACTTCGGCCTGTACAACATGGCCGGTAACGTCAACGAATGGGTCAAAGACGTATATCGCCCCCTTAGCCACGAAACAGTTGCCGACTTCAGACCCTTTCGCGGTAATATTTTCAGAGTGCCCGAACTCGACCCCGACGGCAACCCCGTGTTCGACGAAGATGGCAGGATCATGATGCAACCCCTTGAAGACTTCAACGAAGAAGACGAACCAAGAAGAGACGATCATCGACAGGGAGACTTTATATCCCATCGCGACGGCGACGACCAATCAGCCATTGCAGAGGGAATGGATGTATATGCCAGCAACATGACCCTGATAAGCGATTCCATCAGAGTATACAAAGGAGGAAGCTGGCGCGACAGATCTTACTGGCTCTCCCCCGGAACACGCAGGTTTCTGCACCAGGAACATTCCAGAAACGACATCGGATTCAGATGTGCCATGGACCTGATCGGACCCGGCCCGGGTAACTGATCACACTCCTGTTAGCATCAAAGTCCCCTTAACTGAGCATGGTGCTGGCCGGAGAAAAAATTAAGAACTAAAAAAACCCCGTTTGCCAAAGCAAATGGGGTTTTTTTTATCTTGCAACACCAAAACGAAAGCATAAAACTATCCGAAGATGGGCAACGAAATTGTGAAAAAGCTGCTTCGAAAATTTTCTGACGGGCACAAACCATGCATCGACAGCCGTGAAGCTCAAAACGGCGACATCTTTTTCGCGCTGCAGGGAGAAAACGTTAACGGCAACCGCTTTGCCGCAAAAGCCCTTGAAAACGGATGTCACCTGGCGGTCGTGGATGATCAGAATGTGGCAACTGGCAAGAACTTTCTTCTCGTGGATGATGTATTGGATACCCTTCAGCAAGTTAGCATGGCCTACAGGCAAACGCTCACCATACCTTTTATTGGCATCACCGGGAGCAACGGAAAAACCACCACCAAAGAGCTGATGCATGCCGTGTTTGCCAGCAAATACAGGACATTTGCCACTTCCGGGAACCTTAACAACCATATTGGCGTGCCGATAAGCCTGCTTTCGATAGATAAAAGCCACGAAATTGCCATCATCGAAATGGGGGCTAACCACAAGCAGGAAATTGCAGCGCTCAGCAAGCTGGCTGACCCAACACACGGCCTTATTACCAACATCGGCAAAGCCCATCTTGAAGGCTTCGGCACCCTCGAAGACGTAGCAAAGGCTAAGTTTGAACTTTTTGACCACGTGATTCAAACCCGCGGCCAGCTGTTCATTAACCTGGATGACCCCCGGATCAGCCAATATGCTGATCAACCCGCAATGGTGAGCTACGGGAGCAATGACACCGCCCACTGCCAGGGGGAGATCATCCAGGCATCACCCAGGCTGCAGGTGCGCTTCCGCGTGAACCAGGACTTTGGGCAGGCAACAGCGGGCATGGAAGCCATCATACGGACCCGGCTCACCGGCGGCTACAACCTCGAGAATGTGCTGGCCGCCGTAACCACCGGGCTCTTCTTTGGCATCACACCCCAACAGGCGAAAACGGCAATTGAGGCCTATCATCCCCAAAACCACAGATCACAGCTGCTCCAGACAGCCAACAACCTGGTGGTCATGGACGCTTACAATGCCAATCCGTCCAGCATGGCCGCAGCACTGGACAACTTCAGCAACCTTAAAGACAGACCCAAAGCCGTGATGCTGGGAGACATGCTCGAACTGGGCCAGGACGCAAGATACGAGCACCAGGAAGTGCTCAAAAAACTGCAATCCCTTCCCATCGAGCATATCATCCTTGTGGGAGACCACTTCATGGAAGTTGCTGAAAACAGCCCAAACACAAAGGTTTTCCCTGACGTGCGAAAAGCCGGTGAACACCTCGCTGCAAATCCGCTTACCGGCTACCAGATCCTGGTCAAGGGCTCCAGGGGCATTGAAATGGAAAAGCTCCTTCGTTGGCTTTAGATGGCATAGAGGGTTAGTTGAAGAAGTAAGAAGTA
>SL_5KL_010_SEDDRAFT_10000480_pt1 | contig 25470 bp, 22 predicted proteins | sample SodLakKL_010_SED_FD_9118 | JGI IMG/M metagenome (IMG submission 9118) | reverse complement strand
CTATCTTTTCTGAAGCCAATTTGAGATCCACAGATTTTTGAGGAGCAATTAATTATAATATCCGTTTAACTGAAGTTAAAATTTCAATAATTAATTTTGCTGAAAGCCCCTTAACCAATGTGCTTGCTATATGATGGATTTTTTTAACTACATCTCCAGGGGTTTCGATTAATAATCTTTTTTCTTTTTGGTATAAAGTATTCCATTCTGAATTATAATCACAAACAATTACTTTTCTCATAATATAAAATCCTTATTGCGTCGTAAAAAGATCAATATATTTTTTATAAGCAAAAATTTTATTCCGCTTTCTATTGCTTAAATTACTTAATATTCCAATTTTACAAAGTTTATCAAGCAATCTACCGCTGGTAGCAACACTTATATCAAGTTTTTCAGCAACCTGTTCAATATTAACAGTAGGATTATCAAATAATCCTTCATAAACGATCAAAGCGTTTTCTGCAGTTCGCCCTAAAGCATTAATTTTTTTTAGATCCTCTTCGCGAAGAGAACTAATATTTCTTGCAATATCAACTGCTTCCTTAGAGGTTTCAATTACCCCCGTCAAAAAAAATTTAATCCAATTTTCATAATCGCCTTTAGCATGAATATTATACAGACAATCATAATATGCTTGTTGATTTTTCTTAATGAATTTTGAAATATAAAGAGTTGGCTTTTGCAAAATATCATTTGCAGCCAGATAAAATACAATTAATAATCTCCCCACTCGGCCATTACCATCCCAAAATGGATGTATCATTTCAAATTGACTGTGAATTAAAGCTGCCTTGATAAGTGGTGAAAGATTGTCTTTTGAATATAAAAATTTTTCAAAATTATCTAAACAATCATTTAAGTAATCGACCGCAGGTGGAATATAGGTTGCTGAATTAATGGAATAACCCCCAATCCAGTTCTGCGAATTCCTGAATTCTCCGGGAGTTTTATTATCACCTCTTACACCATCCATAAGAATACCATGTATTTCCCGAATAAACCGTAAAGACAGAGGCAAAGAACCTAGCCTTTCAAAACCATAGGTTGTTGCTTTAACATAATTCTCAATCTCTTTAACATCATCAGGGACCTCCTTGTTCATTCCAGCTTCAGCTTTTATTAAATCAGAAAAAGTTGCTCTTGTCCCTTCAATTTGTGATGATAAAGTAGCTTCTTTCCTAGCAAACATATATACAAAATAACCAGGAGAAATAAGTGTATCTGTAACTTCATCCAGCCTGCCAATAAATCTATTTGCTTCAGATATTAGAAATATAATTTCATCATCATACTGAATTTTAGGATTTTCAGGCGGCAAAGGTGCCGGTACAAAACAAGTATAATCAGCAGTTCTACTCCCAACTTTAATTTTGTACCCTGCTCTATTTTTCATAAAATCTTCCTTTCAATTCAGCCTCTATTTTGATTATATATTATCTTTATTTGCATTTCAATATCCTAACTGCAAATAAATAAAAATTATTTGCAGTTTATATAACTATTTGAAAATATAAAAGTGGGTTTGGCTCTTATTTTTATTTTAAAAATGGGAAAACCATTTTTATAAAGGATAAAGCACCGTTAGACACCGTTATGTTTTCCAAAATTCACTCCAGTCATTCCTGAATTTGTTCCTAATCCCATTCCCGATCATTTCCAATTTTTCCCTTCGTTTGTTCAATAAAGTTCCTTCTTTGATATCCGGTCCATTATTCTTATCAAACTTCTTAACAATTGTAGAAAAAACTAAATTCCATAGGCTAGTCCCCGGGGATTTACTTTGCCCCAGCCCTTTCCTCCGGCCGGGGATAGAAAACATCCTCATCATAAAGAACATGCTCCAGAAATATTTCTCCTGCATCCGGCCCCCAGATTCGCCGGAAATTACGAAAGATATTATAATAAAGCATCAGGATGGGCTTAATATCTCTAAAGTCAAGAATATCATAATAAAATTTTTCTCTCCGCAGCCACTGCCGCAGGTCATTCCAGCGCTCCCCGGGGCTTTTTCCCTTTTCCGTCAGGGCGAATAAAACCCAGCCCAGATCCAGAAATTGAATTTTGCCCCGAATCCCCTCCTGCTGCCTGTTTAGGGGCCTTATTTCTCTTTCCAGGAGAAGATCCAGGTAGGCTCCCGCCAGATCCACTCCAGCCTGATGACCCAGTATTATTCCCGGAGCTGGACGGGGATTAACATCAATTAAAAACAGCCTGCGGGTCTCTTGTTCCCGCAGATAATCCATACTTAAAAACCCGGTCCAGCCGAAGTGCCCGATAATTCTGCGATCCATTTTTTCAGCCTCTGAGCAGTTCTCGGTCATCCGATAAGAACTGGTTCCACCCGAGGGGGGAGTCATGCGCAGGGATTTGAAAGCAACATGCCCCAGCACTTCACCATCCAGGGCCAGATTAACTGTTGAAATCAAATCCCCCTGGATGAACTGCTGAATTAAGGGCAGACGGTTTTCCAGTTTATATTTTTTCACCACCTGCTGATAGATTGGCCATATCGTTCCTGGATCTTTTACCAGTTCCTGTCCATTACCATTGCGTCCGGTACGGTGCTTGATTATCACCGGAACATCCAGTTCTCCGCATATCCTGCGGGCCTGGACCATGCTCTCCGGGGCAAAAGTTTTTTCCGGACAGGGAACGCTGGTCAGCCTTGATACTTCCTGCAGATTGGCCTTGTTGTGCAAAAACATGATATCAGAAAAAGAGGGGCTTATCATTCGAGTCTGGCGGTTAATTTCTTCCCGGTAAGCAGACATGAGATAGGCACATTCCATGGTCGGAACATAGATATCATAATCCCCCTGCTTTATTTCTTCTCTAATTGCCCCGGCAAATTCCCGGGGTTCTTCCCGCAGGGAAGGAACCACAATCCTCTTCTGCACGGCCCGGGAATAAAAACCGTAGGCGCGGGGATCGGGATCAGCTCCGGTAACTGCAATACCCATATCCTGAAACCTGCGGGCCAGGAAAAGGCTGGTGGGGCTGATCATGGTAGATAAAAGTGCTTTCATATAGTATTTCCTCCCTTAAGACCTTATCCGGTATTTCTGGTCCCCGACCCAGAATTCCTTTCCCTTTTTAAAAGCTTTTGGGATAAAATGCAGGTTTTTTCCCGCGGGTAAAGAAAAACTAAAAAAAGATCCCAGGAGGAAGCCTTATGCTTATCCGCCCAGTTCAGCCCGAAGACAATGAACAACTGATTAACCTGGAAAAAACTGCAGGCCAGGGGGAAAAACTGCGAATAGTAACCGAGCGCAGCAATTATTTTTTTCGAGCCCGGAAATTTAATCAGCCCATCTTTTACCTGGCTGAAGATGAAAAAACGGGTAAAATTCTGGGAGTTATGGGAGTTGGTCCCGCCACGGTAAGTCTGGCTGGAAAAAAGAGGAAAGGGGGCTTTATTTTCGACTGGCGCTCCAGTCCGGAGATTAAAAGCCTCAATCGGTCCATGTACCGCATCTGGATGGCTGTTATCCGAGAAATTAAGGAGCGGGGGATAGAATTCGTTTTTGGATTCGTTAAAGAAGATAATTATCGGTCCCTGAATGTAATAAAAAAAGCCGGGGCCTTCCCGGTTGGAAATAAAATTTTTCATGTTCTACCCCTGCACCGACCCTATGCTCACCGCAGTGGTTCATTTTTTCTGGATAAAAATATTGATCCCTGGGAAGAATACCTGACCTCCCGCAGCCAGTGGGGTGAATATGACTTATTTCCCCTGTATGATGCCCCCGAAGACTTCCCCACCGAAAGGAATAACTGCATGGTGGGTAAGATTCACGCCGGCTCCTCCACGGCTAAAATATGGAACACCACCCGTGAATATAATTTCCGGGTCCTGGAAATACCCCGGGTTTTGCAGCTGGCTCGTCCCGTTTTTTCAAGATTATCACGCTTTCTGCCCCTGCCCCGGATCCCGGGGCGGGGAACTGTCATAAAAAACTGGTTTTTATATGATTTCTCAGTTGCCCGGGAAAAGGATCTGCCCCTGCTTCTGGAATGCGCCCGCCAGGAAGCAATTAAGGAAAACATTGATTATCTTGTTTTCTTCCGCGATGCCCAGGACGCTCCCCTTATTTTTCTCCAGAAAAAGGCCTGGATTAAATTTAAATATAACACTATTTTCCTGCCTTTTAAGGAATTGCCCCGACCCCAGAATCCCACCTATTATGATACTGGTTTCCTATGATCAATGAAGGTTTTATATTATTCCCTTAATTCCCTGAAAATTATCCAACAGCATATTTCTCATTCCTCGGCTGTTGGGCATAACCCCGGGGAGGTCTTTTTTCTAAAGCCTTTTGTACGAGGGCTTTTTTTATTCCCATCCCCAGCTATAGAAGGGACGGGGAACATATCCGGTGGCGGGAAACTTCCCGGTCCACCCTTTCCCGACTACCCCGGGCATAACAGTATAAACATTGGTGCTGACAGGAATTATAATAGCCAATATCAGTACTGTTTATACAACCGCAGGCCGGGCGCTGTCCTTTATCCCGGGTCCCGGCTACCTTCAACCCCCAAATCCGGGCAATATACTTTTCATCTATACATTTTCCTGCCTTTACCCCGGTTCTCTCCAGGTCATCCTGGGCACAGCCTGCGACCTCCATATCATTATCCGCCCCAATCCGGGCCAGTTCTGCCAGGAATTCCTTCCGCCAGGGTTCAATTTCCTGCTGATTTAGGGGATTTATTCCCGCCTGCTGAAGCCGTTTTTGGGCCCGGGAATAGGGGGAGAAAAAACTGATAATTATCTGCCGGGTATAACCTTTTAACTGCCCCGCCAGCTGAGCAAATTTTTCCCGGTGATAATTAGAGTTCATTCGGGACGTAATTATAATGGGATCATAACGCCATATGACCTTATCCGGACCGATTAACCCTGCCAGCTGCTGCAGGGTTTTTATTCTTTTTTCCAGCCGGGGCAATCCCGGTTCCAGGTCAGAAGAATAGGGGTTCAGCGTATAAAGAAAGAAATATCTAAAACCCCGGTTATCCAGCTGCTCCAGTTGGGGGAGCAGGGGTTCAGGGTTTTTGGTCCAGAAAACAAAAAGACTGATCTTTTCCGGACTCAAATCAATTTTTTGCACCTGATGGGGATTGAAAGGATTGGCCACCTCGCAATAGGAGCGTTTCACTTTATCCATAAACCAGGGGGAATAAAAAGCGGGAATATCAGTTCGGCGGCTGGCACTGATTATCATCAAAACCCTCCTTTAGAGAATGCGGGCAATGGTCAGGAGGTTTTCCGCCACCTCTGAATTCTCCTGCATGTTTTCCGCTATTTCCTGCAGGGCTTGATGAATCTCCCCGGCCATTTTTTCATTGGCCGTTACCTGTTCTCCGATCTCCCGATAATGGTTTTCAATTTCTTTCATAATTTCCGATACCTCTCCCGCCGAAGCCGAAGTTTTATCGGCAAGATCCTGAATTCCTGAAGCCACAACGGCAAATCCCCTGCCCTTTTCTCCGCTGCGAGCCGCTTCAATAGAAGCATTAATCCCCAATAGATTGGTTTGAGAAGCCACCTTTTCAATCAGGGCCAGGATTTCATCGGTTTTTTCCAAATATTCCTGGGCCTGAACCGAACTTTCCTGCAGCCCGGCCTGGGATTTTTTCATCATTTCCATGGTCCCACTTACCTCCTGACAGCTACCGGAAACCTGCTGAGCTGCCGCGGCCACCTGTTCGGCTATTTTCATCAATTGATTCTGGGTGGAAAGATCAAAAGCAATATCCAGGGTCCCGATAACCTTTCCCCGACCATTCTTGATGGGCACCGTGGTGGTCTTAAGGGGAATGCCATAGGCTTCCTCTGACAACTCCTTGCTTTTTATTGCCCCGGTTCTCATCACCTCGGGAACAACTCCATCAGCACTCACCGGATCACCGCTTTTTATACCCGGATCAAATTCTTCCCCGGGATAAACCATCAGGAATTTTTGCCCATCAGATACAGCCGCCAGGCAGTCCAGGGGAAAAAGGCTGTTCAAAAAACCGGCGGTATAGGCAACCGCCTGCAAAATTTCTTCATCGTTTTTAAAATTAAACTCCATGCCCCGCCCTCCTGTTTCTGATTATTCTAATCTTATTTATTCCATCAAAACTCTATTTTCCCGGGTTCTCCCCTCTCTCCAAGCCGGGAAGTCAAAGCCGGTCTTCTTTTTTCAGGATGGGCAATTCAAAAGAGAGGGTTTCGGGGTACTTGATACCTGCCCCGGTATTGAGAAGCAGGACCCGGTCCTGATTGTTGATAACCCCCTGCTGCAAAAGTTTTTCCAGGGCAGCCAGGTTGGCTCCACCTTCGGGGCAAATAAAATGGCCTTCCTTTTCCGCCATTTTTTGCACCGAATTCTTAATTTCTTCTTCCCCCACCGCCAGGGCAGTTCCCCCTGATTCCCGCACCGCCTTTAAAACCAGAAAATCGCCCAGGGCCCGGGGAACCCTGATGCCAGCGGCATCAGTCTGAGGATTGGGCCAGGGCTCGGCTGTCTTTTTGCCCTCCTGAAATGCCTTTACCAGGGGAGCACAACCTTCAGCCTGAACCACAACCATTTTCGGCCTTTTATTTCCCTCCAACCAGCCTATTGCTTCCATTTCCCGAATGGCCTTCCATATTCCAATAATGCCCACCCCACCTCCGGTGGGATAGAAAATGTAGTCGGGGGGATCCCAGTTTAGCTGCTCCATAATTTCATAACCCATGGTTTTTTTGCCTTCGATCCGGTACGGCTCTTTCAGGGTAGATACCTCAAACCAGCCGTACTTTTCTGAACCCGCGGCTATAATTTTCCCGCAGTCGGCAATATTACCCTCCACCAGGTACACCGAGGCCCCGGCTACCGCACATTCAGTGGCAGTAATGGCAGGAGCATCCCGGGGCATGGCTATATGGCTTTTTATATTTTTGCGGGCAGCGTAAGAAGCCCAGGCCCCGCCAGCATTGCCTGCAGTCGGCATAGCAATTTCCGTTATACCCAGTTCCACGGCCCGGGAAACACCTGCTGCTGCCCCCCGGGCCTTGAAGGAGCCGGTTGGGTTCAACCCTTCATCCTTACTCATAAGGTGGTTAAGGCCCAGTTCCCGACCCAGACGGTTCAGGGGCAGAATGGGAGTAAAACCTTCCCCCAGGCTAACTATGTTTTCTTCTTCCAGGACGGGAAGCATTTCCCAGTAGCGCCACATATCAGGCCGCCTTCCATTTAAATCTTCTTTTTGGAATTTTCTGGCCCCGGTCAGATTATACCCGGCCAGAATGGGGCTGCCGCAATCACATAAATTTACTACCTGATTGACCTCAAAGCTTTTTTCACAGCGGGAACAGTAAAGATGAGAAAAATAGCTCATGTACATTCTCCTAACCCTAAGTTTATTGAAATACCTTGCTGCCAGTTCTGCCCCGGGGGAATAAGGGTTTTTCATATCCGAGGAAACTTTTCCCCAAAACCCCGACCCCGGTCAATTTTTTTTCCAGCGATCCACCAGGAGCTGTCCCCCTACACTTACATTTTCTGGATCCCCCGGCCGCAGATAAACCACAAAAGCTTCTTCGTTGATCCCGGTAAGTTCGCTGGCCTTGCGGGTAAAAGTTTCAACCAGTTCCCTTTTCTTATCGGGATGCAGTTCAGGTCCGTAGAAAAAAATGGTGGGCATGAAATATCCCTCCTTTAACCAGATTAAGCCGGGGCAGGCGGGGCGCCCGGCTTCAATTATCCCGGGGGCAGCAGGAAAAAACTCCCCCATTTTAAAAAAAAGGCCAGTCCTGTTTCAGTCTTTCTGGGTAAAACCGGGGCCAGTTTTTCAATTCCCTGCCCGTCCCTCCCTGGAATTATTTCCACATCCCGGGACAAAAACCTGCTGTTTTACCTTAACTATTCTCCTTCCCTTCCTGGCCCTCTTCCCCCTGGTTTACCTCCCTCCCCCCCGAAATTATATTGAGGTTTTTCCTTCTAATTAAAAGAAACCCCGAGTTTACCGGGGTTTCCTCTTTTTATACCACCTTGCGCAGCTTGGGATCCAGAAAATCTCGCAATGTTTCCCCCATCAGGGTAAATCCCAGGGTGGTCAGCATCAATACTGCCCCCCCAAATATTACCATGTGGGGAGCAATACGGATAAAGGAGTATCCGGTTCTCAATATTGCGCCCCAGCTGGGGGTGGGCGGGGGTACACCCAGCCCTAAAAAGCTCAACCCGGCCTCAAAGGTAATAACGATAGGGATATCCATGGCTGCCTGGATAAAAACCGGCCCCACGACATTGGGCAAAAGATGCCGCAACATTATTCGGGGCACCGAAACCCCTAGGGCCCGGGCGGCCATAATATAATCATGGCTTTTCACCCGCATGGTCTGGGCCCGCACCAGTCGGGCATAGGCCGGAAAACGGGTTACGCCCATAATAATGATGAGCATGGTCAGACTGGGCCCGGTAATGGCAATGATAGTTATGGCCAGGAGCAGGGCCGGAAAGGATTTTATTATATCGAACAGGATCAGAAATCCCCCGTCCAGGTAACCACCGGTGAAACCAGAGATAATCCCAAAAGCCAGCCCCAGGATGGTGGCTACCAGAATAGCCATGAGGGAAACTGCCAGGGCAATTCGGGTTCCAAAAACAACCCGGCTGAAAGTATCCCGCCCCAGATTATCAGTCCCCATCAGGTTTTCCCGGGAAGGACCCTGTAGCCTGTCCATGGGAGCAGTTGACTGGGGATCGTGGGTTGCAATAAAAGGAGCAAAAACTGCCACCAGCAAAATGAAGGTAATTATAATAACCCCTGCCAGGGCCAGCGGTTCGGCCAGAAGTCGGTTGATTACTTTTCGCATGGTTTAATCACTCCTTACCCGGGGGTCTATGAAGCTGTAGGACAGATCAGCCAGGAGATTGGCCAGGGAGTAAAGCAGAACGGCAATTATCAGTCCCCCCTGAACTATGGGAAAATTGCGGGTTCCAATGGCAGTATAGATTAAATAGCCCAGTCCAGGCCGGTGAAAAATGATTTCAATCAAAACCGCCCCACCCAGAAGATTACCAAATCCCACCCCGATAACAGCAATTACCGGAATCAGGGCTCCCCGCAGGGCATGCTTGAAAACCACCACCGATTCTTTCAGGCCCTTGGATCGGGCAGTTCGCACATAATCTTCAGTCATTTCATCCAGCATGGAAGCTCGCATTATGCGGGCAATATATCCGATCCAGCCCAGACCCAGGGCCAGAGCGGGGAGAATAAGGTGATAGATCTGATCCCCCAGATTCCCCGATTCCCCGGCTCCCATGGCCGGAAACCAGCCCAGGAAAACTGAAAAAATCAGAAGCCCCAGGAGACCGGCCAGAAAACTGGGTATGGTAATGGCCGAGATAGAAATAACTCCCAGGATACGATCCAGCCAGGACCCTTTATAGGCCGCGGCGTACGCCCCCAGGGGTATGCCCAGGAAAGAGGCTATAAAAATTGCGCTTAAAGCCAGGACAATGGTATGGGGTAAAACCTGCATGACCAGGAAGCTTACGGGCAGGTGGCTGAGGACATCTGTCCCCAGGTCGCCCTGGGCGGCATTAAAAATAAAGTTAAATAATTGAACGTAAATTGGTTGGTCCAGGCCCATCCTTACCCTAAAACCTTCAATTATTTCCGGGGTAGCCCGGGGCCCCAGGACCACCGTGGCAAAATCCCCGGGAATCAGCTGTAAAATGGTAAAAAGCAGCACCATTGCTCCCAGTACTGTTACCAGAGTCACCAGGAGACGCCGCAGGATAAATGCTGTCATGGACTCAATCCTCCTTTACGATTGATCGAGAATTCCTACCCTGGTAAATTCGTGGTCACAGGGAGGCCCTGGGGCATACCACATCTCACCCTGCCCGGGTAAAACAACCCAGGCTGCACAGGTGATATGATTGGCTTCCCTGACCGGGTGCCGGCAGATGGAAAAAGGATAGTTGACATGATCCCGGAAAAAGCCGATACATTTTTCCCGGTCAATTGCTCCCCAGTTTTCTTCCATAAAACGATTCATGCGGTTATGGCGGATTATTGTGGAGGCGGCCCGCCTGCTGCCGACCCACCCTAAATCCTGGCGGTCTTTATGCCGCCCTTCATAGTGGTTGGCATGAGCCAGAAAACGGTGGGAATAGAAAATATCCACATCGTCGGGAGTGGCTTCAATGGAATAGATTTCATCCCGGTCAGAAATCATAAATTTGAAGCATCCTGCCCGTCGGGCCCGGAACACAGCTTCCAGGGCCCGCCCAATGGTTTTTTGCCGCAGGACCTCGGAAATAATTATATAGGTGGGAACTCCCACCTGCAGTTTTAGGCGGGGCAGGGTGTTCCAGTTCAGTGATATCCCGTGGGAATTCAGGCCCGCTCCGGCTACGACCCCGGCATAATTAAAACTTAAAATGGCTTCCTGTTCATCAATTATGGACCGCATTATAAAAGGATGAGCATCCCGGCACAAATCCACCGGAATATCCCAGGTCTGTCCGGTATAAACCTGATTATCCTTACTGCCGTTGGCGGTAACCGCAAAACTGGTACAGTGGGGCGAAAAATCCCCAATTTCTTCATGCAAATGGAGCATGATTATTTCTTCGTACTTACACCCCGCTCCCTCGGCAATGCCCTTAATCTCCTCCTGTAGGGTAGGGGAATAATCCTCGACATAGGGTATATATTTTCGGACATGCTGCAAAGCCTCCCCCGGGGTTCTATTTTTTTCCACCAGGGTATAAAAATGATTTATATATGAAGCTATTTCCTCCTTTTTGGCTCTACCATGGGCCAGTCCTCGTTCATAGGGAGTTCCAGATACAGTTAAAATATTGGGCCTCAATTTTAAACTCCTCTCCTGTTAAAAATAATAAGAAGTAGGGGCCGGGGCCGCAGCCCCCGCCCCTTCATTTGATTGGTTTTAGTCCTCCAGGCCCCAGTAATGGTACTGGGGATAGTGGGCCATGAAAGCCGGCACTATACCCGGTTTGGTTACATAAACACTGGCCCCATGGGTAATCCATATACAAGCCACTTCTTCATCAATAATTTCCTGCATCCTGATATAAATTTGCTCTCTTTCTTCGGGATCTACAGTTATATCTCCCAGCTCTTTTAACTCGTCAAACTCTTCATTGGACCATTTCCAGTAATTCCAGCTGCCTATCTGCTCGGTGGTAAACCATTCGAACCAGTAACCCGGATCCAGGATAGCGGAAAAGCTGGCATAATGAAAGCCTTCAGTATCACCCCGTCCAATGGTTTCAAAGCCAGCCCCGGCTTCTACCACCTCAATACGGGCATCAATACCAATTCGCCGCAGCTGATCCTGAATAATCTGGGCCGAATTAACATGCTCCGTGGTAGAATCAGTGGTGATGGTGGTTTGAAAACCATCGGGGAAACCGGCTTCAGCCAGGAGTTCCCGGGCCCGATCTTCATCCACCTGATATTCCGGAGCATCTTCCCAGTAGCCCAGGATCCCCGGGGCCAGAATTGTATTGGCCCGGGCTGGAATACCAGCATAGGCACCGGCAATTACATCTTCCACATTTACAATATAGCGGACAGCCTTCCGGACCCGAATATCATCAAAGGGTTCTTTTTGATGATTGAAGCCCAGCCAGTGATAGCGGAGAGTGGAAAGCATGTGCATTTCCACGTTGGGATCAGCTTCGTAGCGGGGGAAGGAATCAAGGGAAATAGGAGTAGCGTTTAGATCTCCCCGATCAAAAGCCATTTCTGCAACTTCAAACTCTACCATGGGATAGAGTTCAATGCGCTGAAAATCACCTTTTTCTCCATAAAAATCTTCAAAACGCTCCAGGACAACTTTCTGACCGGGAATCCACTCTTTCCAGTAATAAGGGCCGGACCCTACGGGGGAAGTTGCGAAGCGCTCGCCTTTTTCTTCATATGCTTTTTTACTGATAATACTGCCGGGAGTATAGGGAATGGTGCTGACAAAAAGCGGAGCATAAGGCTCGGTCATAATAATCCGGCCGGTGTAACGCCCGGTTACCTCCACTTCTTTCAAAGCTCCCCAGTCTGTTGCATATTCTGAAGCAACTTCAGGGTCAATAATTCTCTCGAAAGAAAATTTTACATCCTCGGCGGTCATTTCACCATAACCGTGGTGGAACTGAATTCCCTCCCGCAGGCGAAATTCAATAATCAGGTTATCATCACTGATCTCAATGTGCTCTGCCGCATCCATCTCCAGTTCAGAAGAGTTGGGCTTAAAACGCATCAGCTTGCTGTAAAGAGCCAGGTCCTTGGCATACTCTGTTCCAGTATAATGAGCGGGATCCATGGTATTTATATCATGACCCAGCCTGTTCCTGACCTTCAACACATCTTCCGCCATTACAGCGGCCGAACCAGAAACCAGTAATAAGCAGAATACAATTGCCAGGGTAAAAAGCAAATAAAATCTTCCTCTGATCATTCCTCATCCTCCTTTGTGTTTTTAAAAAATCACCTCACCCAGTCCCTCCTATTTCTACCCTCCTTTCCATTTTTATTCCTGTTTATTGCTGGAAATCCAGGGGTAACTAAGTTAAGTTACTGTGTTAATATTCTGATACTTCATTCTTATAATATTCCCCAGATATTCCTAAAATCCTTCATCTTTTCCAATAAAATTGCCCCAACATTCACCAGTCTTTCTCCACCGCCTTCTGCAAATCTCGGAAGCGGACAGAAAAAAATGATCCTGTTAGCCTTTTTTGTCAGTTGACCGTAAAAACCGTTTCAGTTTTAAAGGGAAAACTTCTTTCAGGGAGAATTTGTTGTTAAACCATTAACAACAACTGGAATCCATCATCCACAAAGACAATGGGCCTGGGGTCACCGCCTTTTTTCTTAATAAATTCTTAACTAAAAACCAATTATTGCTTAACAACCCCCTGTTATGATGGAACCAATCAAAACAGGGGAGGTGATAAAATGAAAAAGAAAATCCTTATCCTGGGTCTGGGACTGCTTTTAATTGCGGTAATGAGCTTTGTAGCCATTGCCGGACCGAATCAAAACACCCCGGTAAATACTGCCACCAATTATTCTGCTGCTACCGGATGCGATGATTGCTCCGGAGAGCCTGTTTTACTTCAGTTGCGGCAGCAGGTAGAAAGGGAACTGCTCCTGGGTGAGCAGGGTTTTATGCGCCTCAGGCAGCAGCAACGTTTCGGAAATTAAAAATAAATTAAGAAAATGGGGCGGGGGCCTACTGGGGCCCCGCTCCAGAAAATTTAAAGGGAGGCATTTCCATGAACAGGACCACAAAAAGCGGGCTCATTTTTATTTTAATCCTGCTGACAGCCGTTATTGCTTTCCCTGCTGCTCAAGCCTATGAAGTCCATATCCTCTGCTACCATCATTTAGTGGAAGAAAATCCCCAGGGAGGCTCAGAAATTACCCTGGAAAAATTTAAAAAACATATGGAATATCTGGATGAAAATGATTTTGCCGTTCTTTCCCTGGAAGAGTTCGTCCGGCATTATCGGGAGAATAGCTTCCCGGATAATTCAGTTCTCCTTACTTTTGATGACGGCTACCTTTCTTTTTTTACCATGGCTTTTCCGGTTTTGGTTAAATATGACTTCCCGGCCCTGATCTTTCCCATCGTTTCTCACATGCCCGGGCTGCAGAGAACAGTGCAGTATTCGGAAAAAATGTCCTTCAATAATATCCGGCAGATGCAAAATGAAAGCGGTTTGATTGATGTAGGCTCCCACTCCTATGATCTTCATTATTATGAAGATGAAAATTCATCCATCATATTTCCCCAACCCGGGGAAACCGAGGAAGAGTATGAATGCCGGATCCGCCGGGATTTGACTACAAGTCGCAACCTCCTGGAACTGCAGTTGGATCAGGAAATAATTGCCCTGGCCTGGCCCTTTGGAATTTACACACCGGAAGCCCGGGTAATAGCTGCTGAAGCAGGCTTTAAATTGATGTTTGAACTGGGAAATACCCCCTTTACCCCTGCCGATAACTGGTACTCCATTCCCCGAATCCTGGCTGATGAATTGACACTGGATCAGTTCAAAGAACTTTTCTAACCACACTTCTTTTCTTATGGTATAATAAATTAATATTCTGGGAAAATGGAGCGAGTGAATCGATGGGAAAAAGCAAGAAAATTCTTATTGTTGACGATGACCTGCGGGTTCAGGAAATCCTTGCTTTGTATCTACAAAAAGAAGGGTTTACCATAAAAACCGCCGGCAGCGGCGAAGAGGCGCTGTCCCTTATCCGCGCAGAAAAAATGGACCTGATAATCCTGGATATCATGCTCCCGGGAATTGAGGGCTGGGAGGTTTGCCGGGTCCTCAGAAATGAGGGGNTACAGGTTCCAGTCCTGATGTTAACTGCTCGTACCGAGGACTATGACAAAATAATTGGCCTGGATCTGGGAGCAGATGATTATGTGGAAAAACCATTTAACCCGGTGGAAGTTATGGCCCGCATTAGAGCTATTCTGCGGCGATCTGCTCCAGCAGAAAAATCCGAAACAGTTATCTCCTTTCCCGGCTTAAAAATTGATACCGGGGAATTTCGAGTCCTGCTGGAAGGAAGAGAGATTACCCTGACCCGGCGGGAAGTTGAATTGCTGGCTTTTCTGGCCGACCACCCCGGCCAGGTTTTTTCCCGAGAACAGATTCTGGAAAANCTCTGGGGGTATGAATATACCGGGGATAATCGCAATATCGATGTCCACATCAAACATATCAGGGATAAACTTAAATCAGCCCACAACCCCTCCTGGAAACTGGAAACAGTCTGGGGGGTAGGATATCGTTTTTCCGGGGAGCGAGAATAATGCTTAAATCCATTAACAGCAAAATATTCTTTTCCTATATAACCCTTATTCTGCTGGTGCTGCTGGCTGTGGGGGTTTTTTTCACCTTTCTTATTGAAGACTACTTTATTGCCACCCATAGCCGGGAACAGGAAAAAACCGGCCAGGAATTAACCGGACTAGCCCGCAGTATTTTAACGGCAGGAGGAGAAGATCATTCTCAGATCCTGTTTCTTTTGGACCGGACCCTGGAGGCTCGAATCTGGATCGTGAATCAGCAGGGCATGATTATAAAAAGTTCCCGCCCCGAAGCCCATCTTGGCTCCGAGAGCAGGATCGCCCCCGGGGATCTGGAAACCATCATCCAGGGCAAGGTTATTTCCCGGCAGGCCAGCACCAGTTATTTTGATACTGCCATGCTTTCTACCGGAATACCTGTAGAAAAGGGCGGGCGGATTATTGGAGGTCTATTCCTTCACTATCCGATTACCGGCATTCAAAACACCCTCCAGCAGATTCAAAAAAACCTGATTTATGCTGCCATCATTGCCGTTCTGGCTGCGGGAATGATCAGTCTGGGCCTGGCTCGCAATTTATCCCGCCCTATCATGGATATTAATCAATCCGCCCTGGCCATGGCCGCGGGTGATTTCTCTCGCCGGGTCCAGATTGCCCGTGCCGATGAACTGGGCAAACTGGGGCATTCCTTTAATTTCCTCGCTACCCGCCTGGACCAGACTCTGGGCCAGCTGGCCGGGGAGAGGGACAAGCTGGCCCATACAGTGTCCAGTATTGAGGAAGGCGTAATAGCAATTAATCAGGAGGGCCAGATAATTCTCAGCAATTCGCCCGCAATTAATCTTTTTCGGCCGGATATGGCCCCCGAAGATTTCCACCTTAAAGAACTCTCCACCCTTATTACCACGCCAGAAATCCCCGACCTTTTCCAAAAGACCCTGAACACAGGAGAAAAACAGAGCCAGTTATTAGAGTTGGAGGGGCATCTGTCTATTTTTATCCAGGTTTTTCCCATTAAAAACAAAAACCACAGCAGTTCGGGAGCCGTGGCTTTACTGCATAACCTTAAAAATCTCGATGGGCTGGAGGAAATACAACGAAATTTCCTGGCCGAAGTTTCCCACGAATTAAAAACCCCCCTGACTACCATTCGCAGTTATTCTCAGGCCCTCCTGGATGGGACTGCTTCTCAGCCAGAGATCAGGGAGCGTTTCCTGCAAACCATTTGTGAGGAAACCGATAGTCTGACCGGGCTGATCAAAGAACTCCTGGACTATTCCCGGATAAAAAGCGGTAATATTGATCCCCGCCTGAAGGATTTTCCACCTGAAGATTTGCTGGCTGAAGTAATCAACACCAGGGCAGAGGCTATTAAAGATGGGGAATTAACCCTGGTCCAGGACCTGCCCCCGGATCTGCCCCTGATCAGAGCTGATCCCGCGCTCATTCAGCTGGTTATTGCCAATCTCCTGGATAATGCCCTTACCTTTACTCCTCCCGGCGGGACCATAACCATCCGGGCCCGGGTTGAAAAGGAAAAAGTCTGGATTTCCGTGGCCGATACCGGGCCGGGAATAAATGACGAGGATTTACCCTTTATCTGGAAGCGATTTTACCGGGGGCAGAAGGGCTTACAGAAAAAAGACCCCGGTTGGGGACTGGGGCTGGCCATTTCCCGGGATATAGTCCGGGCCCACGGCGAAGAAATTATGGTTTCAAGCAGGGAAGGACAGGGAACAACTTTTTCTTTCTCCCTGCCCCGAACCTAAAAAACGAGAAGGTCCACCTGCTGTTTTTTCGAACTATCTATTCCCCCCGGGTCAATTTAATGGACCCGGGTCTTTTTTATTATTTCCTCTACTTCTTCTCGATAATACTCAAAATTCTCCTTTTCGGCAGCATAGGTAATGATCAAATACTTCTCCTCCTCCAGCAGGACAAAATACTGCATCCACTGGAGTTCCTCTCCGTGCAAATCCGGCATGAACCCCGAAAAAATAATTCTATCACCGGGGTGATCATCAATAACGATTTCTTCTGTTTTCTGCAGGGAAAAATCTTCTATCCCTATCCCTTCCTGTTCCTCCTGATATTCCTCCAGTATCTGCTCCAATGAATATTCTACGCCGGTTTCCAGCATAAAATTAACATTGAAGGTAAAATCCTTCTGTTCTTCCAGCACAGGTAGTAGGACAAAGGCCTCCTCCAGATTTCCCATTCCAAACCAGCCCGAGGGATGCACCACCGTTATTTGCGGAAATTCAACCTCGGTTAATTCCTCCTTTTCCGCCCCCAGAGCAGCGGTTCCTACCAATAAGCCTACAACCAGCATTATTCCTGTTAACCAAAAAACCCTGCGAAACATTTTATTTCCTCCTTATTTTTGATCATTCCAAAGTCTATTCCCGTTATTATCCTCGGATCCGGTTCAGGGAATTAATTTTTCCAGAAATATAAGACCCAGTTCCAGGGCCCGGGTAGGGTCCACCCAGATATCAGGCTCAAAGCCCTGACCTTCCCGAAAAACTAAATCCGGTTCAAAAAAAAGAGTCACTCCCATTTCCACCTGCAGGCCGGAATGGGGCAAATGCAGGAGCCCCACATTGCCAAAATGGGAAATCCCCGCGGTATTGATCCCCATAAAAATTACATTCTCCACCTGCATCAAGAGGCGGATCAGGGACTCCCCGGCCGAGGCAACCTGATTATCCACCAGGACCAGGAGCACTCCTTCACTTTCCAGCTCTTCCGGCGGCACATAAACCATTTCCGACCAGCCTTCCTCCCGGGGAGCAAAGCGCTGCCGGACCTGCTCCAGCATATTTCTGTCTCCCCGAAAACGGTTTTCCATGAGCTTAGAAGCAGTACTGGTTCGAAGATCGGAATAACAGGCGGCCAGCACCGGTGACTGCTCGGTATAGTTCGCAATCCATTCCCCGGCCAGATAATCACTTCCTCCCCGATGGCCCCGCAGATCGAGAATTCCCACCGGGGCCTCCCTCAAGCGGGAGGCGCTTTCCAGGAAATCATCCAGTTCCTGTTCTCCTTCAGAAAAAAAGGATCGATTGGTAACCACCGGAATATCCTTTACGGTGAAGGATTCAAAAAATTTTTCCGGATATTCCCCGGGATAGGCTGGTTGCAACACCACTTTTTTGCTGGACAAACCACCTTCTTTTTCCAGGAACAGGGTCAGTTCCTGTTTTTCCCCGGGCTGCCCCCGCTTGAATAACCGGTAATAAAGCTGGCCGGCCTCATTAATAGACAGGCGCAGATATTCCTCCGGGGGCCTGTTTTCTATCGCCTGCAGATAATACCTGGCCCCTTCCTCCTGGAGATAAAAACCTTCCTCCCCCTTAAAAAACTGGATATCTTCTGAAAGAAAGGTTGCCGGGGAGGAAAAAACCGGCTGACCCTCAATGCGAAAATGCCCATCCACAATAAAGGAGAGTTGACCCAGCAGAAGCTCCTTTAGTTCAGGAACCCAGATTCGGTCCCGGGAGAAATTTTTAATTTCTTTTTTCAGGGCCTCCTGGCTGATAGCAAAGACTTCATCACTGCCCATCAGCTCATAACCAGCATAACCCGCCGGCAATACCCGGAACAAAAACTCAATATCGGCCAGGGCCTCTTCCCGGGTAATACTTCGGGCCCTTTCCCCGGCAATGCTTATTGCTTCCGGTTTTAGTTCTTCCCGGTCCTTCAGGGGATATAAAAAGGCGGCAAATTCTCTCTCCGCTTCCTCCTGCTCCAGGTAAACCCCGGGGCGATTTTCCTGCACCAGTTCTTTTAATTCAGGGGGCAGGGAAATTTTGTTTGCTCCCGGGGAGGTCAGGCCCGTCTCAAAGGTCCCCAGCAGCAGGATAAAGACAACAATAATTAAAACCCCTGAAACCTTTTTCAGCTTAAGCCGCCTCCGCCCTAGAGGCATTGAGATCATCTCCTCCTTTGATTCAGCCTGTTCTATCAGCTCTCTCCCCCGGGAAAGCAATAAGCTCCTGCCGGTGGCCCTGCTCCTGATCCACCCCGGCCGGTCCCCTTAAAATATTTCTGGAAGAGGGAAACTCTTTTCTATTCGGTATCGCACGTCAACTCTAAAAACTCCCGGGCATCGGCAGCAGCCAGGTCCAGAGCCTCCTGCCAGAATTGGGGGCGGGTCAGATCAACCCCCAGGTGTTTGCGGGCCAGATCTTCCACCTGCATCCGCCCCGTATCCCGCAGGAGATCAATGTACTTCTGCTCAAATTTTTCTCCCTCCTGCCGGGCCAGGGCATATACCCCACTGCTGAACAGATAACCAAAGGTATAGGGGAAGTTGTAAAAAGGCACTGCAGTAATATAAAAATGGAGTTTAGAGGCCCAGAAATGGGGATGATAATCCTGCAGGCTTTCCTGGAAGGCCTTTTTCTGGGCTTCTTCCATCATCTCATTTAATTTATCCCTACCCACCGGCCCCCGCTTACGGGCCCGATAAAACTCATTTTCAAACAAAAACCGGCAGTGAATGTCCATGAAAAAGGAAATGCTTTTGCCCACCTTGTCCCCCAGGAGGGCAATTTTTTCTTCCTGATCCTCGGCCCGCTGCAAAGAAGCATCGGCTACAACCATCTCAGCAAAAGTGGATGCGGTCTCAGCTACATTCATGGCATAGCGCTGGGCCATCAAAGGCAGACCCCGCATGGCATATTGATGGAAAGCATGACCCAATTCATGGGCCAGGGTAGAAATACTGGAGGGGCTGCCGGAGTAGGTCATGAACACCCGGGTTTCCTCACTCATGGGCAGGGTGGTACAGAAAGCCCCCTGTCTCTTGCCTCCCCGGTCTTCGGCCTCGACCCAGCGTTTTTCAAAGGCCTGCCGGGCAAAATCAGCCATGCGGGGACTGAAATGCTGGAACTGTTCCACCACGAACCTGGCCCCTTCATCAAAGGAGTATTCCCGGGCACTTTCCCCCAGGGGAGCCCGTAAATCACACCACCGCATTTTATCCAGGCCCAGCAGTTGAGCTTTGCGGTCCAGGAAGCGAGCAAAGATCTCCTTATTCCGATCAATGGTATCCCACATAACCTCCAGGGTCTGAGGAGCCATGCGGTTGATTTCCAGGGGTTCTTTGAGCACCGAATCCCAGCCCCGGTGCCGGTACAGGTTTAACCGAAACCCGCCCAGGTGGTTCAGGGCATTGGCACATAATTCCGCTTCCTCCTCCCAGGCATTTTCCCACTTGGCTCCCAATTCCTGCCGGATCTGAGGATCGGAACTGGCAAATAAATTGGCGGCCTGGCCTATGGAAAGTTCCCTTTTTTGTCCCTGGAGAGTAAAGGGAATTTTCATCCGGCCGGTAATAACACTGTACAGGTCATTCCAGCCGTGATAGCCATCAACAGCCAGGTCGGTAGCCAGCTTTTCCTGTTCTGCAGGCATTTTTTCCTCTGCCCGCTGCCGCCGTTCCTCCAGGTTATAAATCAGGTCTTCCTTTTCCTCCAGGATTTTTTTCCAGCGGGAATCGGGTAGGGCCAGTATTTTTTGATCCAGGGAAGTAAAAACAGATTCCAGCCCGGCTCCCAACTGCTGCACCCTGCGGCCCAGTAATTTGGCCTTTTCATCGGTTACATCCTGGGCATTGAGACAACCGATAAAAGAACCGGCCTCCCGCAGCCTGCCCCCGATCTCCTGCAGGCGGTCAATCAGGTCCGGCCAGTTCTCAATTTCCTCCTGTAATTCTTTTTCCAGGCTGATTATGTCCTCCTGAAGCTGTTCCAGGTACTGCTGTAGCTCCGGGGATTCGCTGCCCCCTGGAAAAATACTGTCCAGTTCCCAGTTGGGTTTCAGGTTATTCAGCAAAATAAATCCTCCTCTTCATTTTTTTTCACTTTAACCTGCTTCGACAGACCCCGGAAAAAACCTCTGTTTTCATAATCTGGCCCACCCCTTTCTCCGGTTTCTACCTTTTTTTCCATTTTAGAAAGGATTTCCGCCCCTCTTAATCTAATTAAGGTTTAGAAACCAAAAATGAGGGAAAAACCTTGGAAAAGAGAAATCAAAAACTCAAAAATTGCCTGCAGATGATCGAGCTCAGGCTGAAGGGGAAAAATAACCTGCAGAGAGTGGAAATTGAGCTGGATGATCAGAAACAGGTTCTGCAGGCCGACCCGGAAAATCCCCTCTACCTGCTCCGGGGCCAGGAAAGGATCAGGCTGGAAAACCTGGCTTCTTTCCTGGAGGAAAAATTGATCTCCCAGCGGGAGGGCCGGGTAAAAATTGAAGAGCGGGGTAATATCATTAACCTGCAGCTGCTCCCCGAAGAGGTGAAAATGACATTTGACACCCGGGATCAACCGGATGCCCGGTCCAAAACCCCGGAACCGGGAACCCGCCAGGACTTTATCCCGGCAGCCGAAGCCCGGGACCTCCTGCAAACCCTGGGCCTGATGACTCCCCAGGGGCGAATCAAGGCTGATCGGCGCCGCAAATTCTATCAGATCGACCGTTTCGTGGAATTGATCAATGAAATCCTGGAAGAACAAAGCCCAACCCAACCTCTGACCATTCTGGACTGCGGCTGCGGCAAATCCTACCTTTCTTTTGTCCTTAATTACTGGCTGACGGAACGACAAAGAATTCCCTGCCGGATCATTGGAATAGATAGCGATCCCCGGGTTATTGATTCTTCCCGGAACATCCAAAAGAAACTGGGTTATCATAACATGGAATTCCATCAGAACGAGATTGTGGATTTTGTTCCCTCTTCATCTGTGGATATGCTCTTGAGTCTTCACGCCTGCGATACGGCTACTGATGCAGCCCTGGCCCTGGGTATTCACCTGCAGAGCCGCTATATAATAACGGTACCATGCTGTCAGGCCAGTCTCCACGACCGTATCGACCTGCGGCCCTGGGAACCCATCACCAAGCATGGCCTTTTTCACAATCAGCTGGCCGATGTTTTTACCGATGGTTTGCGGGCTGCCGCCCTGGAAAGTTACGGCTACCGGGTTTCCGTTGTAGAATATGTTTCTCCCCTGGATACTCCCCGCAACATTATGCTGCGGGCCGTGTCCGGTTATCCTCAACCCGGTTCCCGGAAAAATTATCAACAGCTCCGGCAGAAGGTTGCAGGGGAAATTCCCCTGGAAAAATACCTGCAGGATCTCGAGTATCGAAACTCCAGCTTTTAATAATCTCGGGTAAAAATACTTTTTATCGGGGGAAAAGCGATGAAAGAACATCTCCTGGAAGTTAAAATTTTACCGCCTCCCACCCCGGTGGGGCTGCTCAAAAGAACCCGCCTCCTGGAACACATTAAGTCCGGGGCCAGTCCCTCCGGGGAGATCAACCGCCGGCTGGTTCTGATTTCCGCCCCCGCCGGCTTCGGTAAAACCACCCTGGCCCTGCAGTGGTTGGAGGAGAAGAAAAACCGAACTGCCTGGTATGCCCTGGAAGAAGGGGACAATGATCCCCACATTTTCTGGACCTACTTTATTTCTGCCCTGCAGAAGGTCGAACCCGGTCTGGGAGAATTTGCCCTGGAAAATATCCGGGCCGGCGCCATCTCGCCTGAACCCCATCCCGATCACAGCCTGTTGGTCTCCCTGCTCAATGAAATGGATAAGCTGGATCAACCCCTTTATATTGTGCTGGATGATTATCAGGTCATCGAGGATAAATCAATTCAGGACAGCCTGTATTTCCTGGTGGATAATCTGCCCGGCCAGATCCAGTTAATTATCACCAGCCGTTTCGACCCGCCCTGGCCCCTGGCCCGATGGCGGGCCCGGGGACAACTGGTAGAAATCAGGGCCGAACGGCTGCGCTTTAACCGGGAGGAAATAAAAGATTTCCTGGCCTATCACGGCCTGGAAGAAATCAATCAGGAAGATCTGCGCCGCCTGGCCCGGGGAACCGAGGGCTGGATCAGCAGCCTGCAACTGGCCGCTTTTTCTCTGCAGCAGCAGGAGGATATTTCTGCCTTTATCCAAAATTTTTCCGGAAGCCACCGCCGCATCCTTAATTTTTTAACTGATGAAGTCCTTTCCCTGCAGGACCTGGAAGTAAAAAAATTCCTCTATCAAACCTCCATTCTGAAAACCCTGGATCCCTCCCTATGTCAGGCTGTCACCCGCCGGGGCAACAGCGGGGAAATCCTCTTCCAGCTGGAAAGTCAGAACCTCTTCCTGTCCCCAGTTGATCCCGAGGGTTTTCGCTACCGCTACCACCCTCTTTTTGCCGAACTACTCCAGAAACGCCTGGAGCGGGAGGAAAGCCATAATATCCCGATCCTCCACGAGCGTGCCGCCCACCACCTGGAAAAAAACCGGGAACTCGTAGAAGCAGTAGAGCATTTCCTCGCTGCAGACCTGCCTCGCGAAGCTCTGACCATTATCAATCAGGACCCGGATACCCTCTGGAAAAAAGCGGGAAGTCACCGCCTGGCCCGCTGGCTGGCCCGGGTACCCCGGGAGCTTCTCCATCAATTCCCCCGGCTTTTTGCCTACCGGGCCATGTTTTTAATTATTCAGGGGAATTTGCGGGCCATTAAGCCCTTCCTGGAGGAAATTAAGTTTGTCCAGCCCCAGGAAGAAAAAGAAAAGCGTGAATTTGAAGGAATGGTGGCCCTGATCCGCACCTATTTTGCCATATTTCAAAATGACCAGCGAGACCTGGTTGATGTCAGTCGGGAAATCGGGGACAAGCTGCCGCCGGAAAAGACCCTGTGGCATGGTTTTGCGGCCCTGGCTTCTGGCGATGCCAGCTCCATAGAGGGGAACCTGGAAAAAGCATCAGAAGAATTTGAACTGGCCCTGCAGCTGGGTAAACAGAGCGGGCAGCATTTTGCCACCCTGCTGGCGGCCTGGAAGCTGGGGAATATCCGCTGGTATCGGGGGCAGCTGAAGGAAGCCATCCAGCTCTGCGAAGAGATGATCCAGTTTGCCCGGGATAAAGGTCTGTCCTCCATCCCCCGCACCGGCTCTATCCTGGCCCTGCAGGCAGTTATTCAGCGGGAGCAAAATCAAATGGAAAAAGCCCGGGAAAACATTTCCCGGGCGGTACGGATCTGCGGCCCGGAAAAACAGATCCTGGGCTGGAGCCTTTATTTCCATGTTTTGATTGCCTTTTCCGGAGGCAATTTAAAGCAGGCCGGAAAAATCCTGGGCGACATGGAGGCCATTCAGCGGGAAAACAGGCTACCCACCATCCTGGCAGACTATATTTCCTTCTGGCGAGCCCGCCTTTACCTGGAAAGCGGGGACTTAATCCTGGCCCGAGAATATCTTGCGGCTAAGAATATTACCGGGGCAGAGACCCCATCCTTCGGACAGGAAAATGGCTTTATGGTTCTGGCCCGCCTGGAACTGGCAGAAAACAACCTGGAAAAAGCAGCCGGAGTCCTGGACCGAATGGAAGAACATTTTACCGCTTCCCAGAGCAGGGGACTGCGCATAGAAATTCTGCTGCTCAAGGCCCTAATCTCGGCCCGCAAAAAAGATTCGGAAAACGCCCTGTCCTTTATTACCGAAGCCCTGTCCCTGGGCGAAGGTCAGAACTTTTTCCGTCCCTTTTTAGATCAGGGAGAAGAACTTATTCGTCTCCTGGCCCTGGTACCCACCCACAGCAAATTTTCCGCTTTTGCCAGCCGCCTGATGCAGAGCTTTGAAGGCCGAACCCCCCGGTTAGGAGAAAAAACCATCTCATCTTCCCCCTCTACCCGCCTGAGTGAGCAGGAACTGGAAATTCTCCAGCTCCTGGCCCGGGGCCTTTCCAGTCAGGATATTGCCGATAGCCTGTTTCTCTCCCCCGGAAATGTCCGGCAGCAGGTCAATAATATTTACAGCCAGTTGATGGTAGATAGCCGGGAAGAAGCAGTTGAGCGAGCCCGCAAGCTTGATCTGATCAGGGAAGAAGAAAAGTAAGGTTTGTCCCCAATCATATATTATCCTTAAACCGGGACCTATCCCCGGTTTATTTTTTGCCCTCCCTGTTCCCATTTTAATTCTCAACCAATTTTTGTCCCCCGTCAATTTTCTGATCCCCCAACCCGGAATGGGGGGGGGGATTGGCCTAAGGGGTTGGGGATTCTTTTTCCCAGAACATGTGATAGGCGGTAATACCCTTTTCTCTGCTTTCCTCCAGGACCCGATAACCGTACCGTTCATAAATCTGCTTATTCTTTTTATCCGCAGTGAACAGGTAAACTCCCTTAACCTCCGGATCTTCCCGGGCCAGGTCCTGAACTTTCTGCAAAAGTTTTTTACCCAGACCCTGCCCCTGAAATTTGCTGCTAACCCCAACTGCTTCCAGGGTCAGGTACGGGGCCGGGATTTCCCCGGATAATTTAAGGCTTTTGAGACCGGAAATGATGTTGCCGAAGCGAAATTTGCTGATCAGGGGCAGAATTCCCAATAATTGGGGCAGGATCAGCCGCAGCATCCGCCCCGGGGGCAGGGTTTCATTTTTCTTCAGAAGCAGGATGCCTGCCACCTGTCCTGCGCTGCGAATGAGGATAACTTTTGACCCGGCCTCCAGGTGGATTCGGGTTCTCAATAAGAAGGCCCGGTAGAGATAACGTTCGGTATTTTTCCGGGAAAAATCAAAAATATGCCGGGTAAACCCCTCATCTAAAAAAGCCTCCA
>SL_5KL_010_SEDDRAFT_10000479_pt1 | contig 25481 bp, 19 predicted proteins | sample SodLakKL_010_SED_FD_9118 | JGI IMG/M metagenome (IMG submission 9118) | reverse complement strand
TCGTGATGCAGACGCCGCCGCTTCTCCAGATCCCGCCGCAGCCGGTCGAGATTGCGCCGCGTCCAGGCGCCCTGCTCACGCCAGCAACCGCGGTCCCAGTCGATCAGCCAGACGCGGTCACACGCGTCGATCAGGATGTTGCGGCTGTTGAGATCGGCGTGACAGTAGCCCGCGTCGTGGAAGCGACGGATACTGGCTCCGACACGAAGCCAGTCGGCTGCTTCGACCGATCCCTCAAGCAGCCGCTGGTGCAGCGAGCGGGCATCCGGGACGCGCTGCGTGATCAGATCGGCGCGGCAATAAAGCCCGCTGCGCGTGAGTCGTGCCGCCACGGGACGCGGCACGGGCAGGCCCTCGTCGCGCATCGTCCGGGTGAGCATGAACTCGCGCCAGGGCCGGCTCCTTTTCAGGCCGGTCCAGAGGTAGCGGTCTCCGAGGACCTGGGCGACCGAACCACCGCGCAGGTAGTGCCGCAGCGCCCACTGCCCACCGGAACCGGGAATCGGCGGATTACAGAAAAGCACCCGGCCGCGGCCCGTCCGGACCTCTCCGGAGCAGTAGCCACGCTGCCGCAGGCTCCCGGGTTCGAACATCCACGGCTCCGGCATCCGCTCCAGGGCCTCATCGTAAATCAGGTAATCGCGGCCGGTGCGTTGCAACCTCCATTCCATTTCACACTCCGGCCCCGGATATCCGGCGCATTGCGTTGATGGAAGCAATGCGCACGATTATACCGCGGCCCTGGCCTTGCCCGCGCCGCATGCAGTGGACGCCCCAACCGCCCGCGCCCCCGTTTCTTGCTAAGCTCGCGTCTACAATCCAACCGTCAGGGGCCATGCCTGAGAACAATCCGCGCGGACGATCCTTCGGACCTGCAGGTGCCGCGCCGGCTGGAGTCCGCTGAATGGCCCTCCGGCAGTGGCGACCCGCGCTGGCGCGTCTGGGTTACAACCTCGCAATTCACCTGCTGATCCCGGCGGCGCTCCTGCACTTCCTCTGGCGTTCACGCCGTGAGGCCGGCTATCGGCTGCACCTCGGCGAGCGGCTGGCCCTGGGACCACCCCCGCCACGCCGCTCCGACTTCTGGATCCACGCGGTCTCGCTCGGCGAGATGCGCGTCGCCCGAACCCTGGTCCGCGCCCTGGCCTCCGCACGCCCCACCCTGACGGTGCTGCTCACCACCGTGACGCCTGCAGGCCGCGCGGAAGCAGAACGGATGCGCACGGCCGGCCTCCCGGTCGAGGTCCGCTACCTGCCACTGGACTCCCCCCCTCTGGTGCGTCGCTTCATCCGCGCGGTCCGCCCCCGGGCGCTGGTGCTGATCGAGACAGAGCTGTGGCCCAACCTGCTCCGTCAGGCACACCTCGCCGGCCTTGCGGCCGTACTGGTCAATGCGCGGCTCAGCCCGGCGCTGCGTGCCACCTACCGTCGTTTCCGCCTTCTCTATGGGCCGCTGCTCTCTACCCTCACCTGGGTCGCGGCACAGGGTCCGGGCGATGCCCGGGAGTTCCGCAATCTCGGCGCGACGCGGGTCGAGGTCACCGGCAACCTGAAGTTCGACCTGCAAGCAACACTTCCGGAATCCGAGCTGGACCGCGGGCATTTCGCTTCCGAAAAGCTCTGGCTGGCGGGTTCCACACACCCCGGCGAAGAGGCGCTGGTACTGGAAGTTCATCGCCGGCTGCGGGCGGTCCGCAGCGGCACGCGGATCCAGCTGCTGCTCGCGCCACGTCATCCGGCGCGGAGTGCCGAGGTCATCGCGCTGGCCCGCTCGGCAGGCTTCAGCGTGATCGCGCGCTCCGCAATCGACACCACCAGGACCTCTGCCGACGTGATCGTGCTGGACACGCTCGGAGAACTCGCCGCGCTCTACGCCCTGGCCGACGCCGCATTCGTCGGCGGCAGCCTCGCTGCCGTCGGCGGCCAGAACCCGCTCGAACCGATCGCAGCCGGGTGCCCGGTCGTGATCGGGCCCGACACCCGCAACTTCGCGGACATGGTCGTCCAGCTCCGCGAAGCCGGCGCCCTGCTCCAGGTCGCGGACGCGGACGGGCTGCTAGAGGCGCTCAAGCGACTCCTCGGGAACCCCGAGGCGGGCCGCGCGCAGGCCGCGAGGGCACGCGAGGCGATCGACGCCAACAAAGGCGCAACCGCACGTACCTTGCAACTGCTGGAACCCCTGCTTCCCGGGCCGCCGGATGCGCCCGGGAACAGGGCCCGCGCGATGCAAGATGCGCACTGAAAAGGTTCGGGCCGCCGTGTTCCGGACCATCCTGATGATGCTCGGGGTCTTCGTCCTTGCGGCCCCGGTCGTCGCGGAAGACGGCAATGCCGAGGCGGATGCCGAAGCGGACGATGAGCTGGAGATCCGCGCCCTGGAAATCACGCGTGAAGGCCTGCACGGAAGCGCCTACTGGCTGGTGGCCAACGTCGACGGCTGGTTCGGCGAAAAGCCGTTCGAGGAGCGCGGACGCGTGTCGGGCACGTTGCGCACGCGCGCGCTTTACCGCGAGGACGACGGCGTCGATACGGACTTTCGCGTCCGGCTCCAGGTCCACATGCCGAACGTCAGCGAATGGGGCTACCTGTTCATTGGGCGCGACAACGAACGGGAGCTGATCCGGGACGAGGACGAGGCGTTCCGCCGCGAGCAATCACTGCTGCCGGAGGGGAGGGACGATGACCAGACCTTCTTCGTCGGTATCGGACGCGTGCTGCGCGAGAACCTGGACCTGAGACTGGGGGTCCGCGGCGGCTACAAGCTCTACGCGCAGGCCCGCTACCGCAAGACCTGGTGGCTCACGGACGACTCGAACATCGACTACCGCCAGACCCTGTTTCTCGCGGTCGCGGAAGGCCTGGGCACCACCACCGGACTCAACTACGCGCTGGCGCTGGATGCCGACACCGCGTTCCGCTGGCGCAATTCCGCGACCATCGGAACCGAGACGGACGGCGTGGAATGGTCGACGAGCCTCGGCCTTTTCCGAACCTTCGGGCGCCAGCGTGAACTCTCCTTCGAACTCCTGGGGAAGGGCAACACGGAAGGAACGGTACTGGTGGAGGAATACGGCCTGCGCGCGATCTACAGTCGCCCGCTCTATCGCGACTGGATCATCGGGGAGCTGATCGGCGGGTATTTCTGGCCGCGCGGCGAGGAGGATCCCGAGCGCTACGAGACCCTGGCGGCAGGGCTCGGCCTCGAATTCCGCTTTTGAAGGGGCGTGAGAACGTTCACGGACGGGGAAAGATCTGTAAATCTCTTTCCCCTGAAAAATCCAGGACCTGGGACCAGGATGGCTTTATTCAGCGCTTCCCTGGCGGCGTCCGGCGCAGAGATCCAGCCCTCCGATGACGTCGCGCAGGTCCTCCAGATCGAGCGGCTTGCGCAGCACCGCGGGATTACCGGGCAGATGCGTGCCGGGAAACACCACCGGGGCCTGCCCCGTCATCAGAATCAGCGGCAATGCCGGGTAGCGCTCATGCAGGATCCGGCAGAGCTCCGCACCATCCAGCACCGGCATCGACACATCCGACAGCACCAGGTCGAAGTCGGGCTCCCGTCGCAGACGTTCCAGGCAGGCAAGGCCGTGCTCCACTGCCACGACGGTCGCGCCATCCATCTCCAGCAGACGCCGTACCGAATCCCGGCTACGCGGGTCATCGTCAACCACCAGCACCCGCAGTGTTTCCGGCACCCGCCCGTCGATTCCGCGCCCCGGGGGCTGGCTGCAGGCGAGGGACTCGCTCCAGCGGGGCAGCAACAACCGGAACTCGGAACCCTCCCCCACGCGCGAGTCGACCTCCAGCCGGGCTCCGGAGCGCAGCACGAACTCATGCACCATGAACAGGCCCAGACCGTGGCCGCGTTGTTGCGCCTTGGTCGAAAACAGCGGTTCGAACAGCCGTTCGAGGATCCCGGCATCCATGCCGCAACCCGAGTCGGCCACGCGCAGTTGAACGAGATCCTCGCTACCGGCATCACCCAGGGTCACGGCTGCCGGGCCCGGACGGGGCACCCGGGACCCACTGATATGCAGCCGCCCTCCGTCCGGCATTGCATCGCGGGCGTTGAGCGCCAGGTTCAGCAACGCCGCCTGCAGGAAGCCGCCGGTGCTGCGGGCCGCCAACTGCGGTTCCAGCGTGACGTCGAGCTTGATGCCGGCAGGCAGGATGTGCTTCAAAATGCGCACCAGCTCGGCGATCGCAGCCTCCACATCCACCCGCTCGGAGGCAAATTTCCCGGCTCGGCTCAGCGACAGCATGCCTGAGGTGACCACCTTCGCCTGCCCGATCGCGCTGTGGGTTTCGTCCAGCACCTGCGCGATCTCGGGATCCGCCCCGGGGCCGGTCACGGTGCCGTGCAGGTAGTACAGGTTCGCGTCGATCACGCCGAGCAGGTTGTTGAAGTCGTGGGCCACCCCGCTGGCGAGGTGCCCGATCATCTCGCGCTGTCTCGCCGCCATCATCTCTGCGTAGGCGCGATCGCGTTCGATCGTGCTGATCATCAGGCTGCCAAAGACCTGCAGGAAGCGAACCTCGGCAGAGGACCAGTCGCGTTCGTTCCTGACCGCGTCGAAGCCCACGAAACCGTTCAGTGCATCACCCTCCATCACGGGGACCAGGAGCATCGACTGGATGCCCTGGGCTTCGAGAAAAGCCCGCTCCGGATGGTCCGGGGAGAGTTCGGAGACACTTGGGATCACCACCGGAGCGCCGGCATTGAGTATCCGGGCGCATTCAGGCACGAGATCCCAGGAAATGTCACCGAGCAATTCGATCACCGGATGGATTCCGGGAGCCGTCCACTCGTGCGTGTTGCTGAAACTCCTGCGTCTGCTGTCCGCGTTGAAGAGGTAGGCCCGGTCGGTTCCGGTCAGCCCGCCCATGCGAGCCAGGGCCTCGTTGATCAGGTCGTCCATCCCCCGCCCCGGCCGCTGGAGGAACATCGCCGAGAGTTCCAGCAGCCCGCGTTCCAGCCGTTCCCGCTGCCGCAGGTCCTCCTGGTCATTAATGTGCTCGGTGAGATCGAGGGTCGTCCCCGAGATGCTCAGCGACCGACCGCGCTCGTCAAATCGCACCCGGCCCCGCTCACGCACGAACCGCTGCACGCCGTCCCGGGCCAGCACCCGATGTTCGATCGAGTAAACGCCGTCGGGGCGCAGGCGTGCGGATTCCAGTTCCTGCCGCACCGCGGCACGGTCCTCCGGATGCACGAGGGAGAGGAACAGTGCCAGCGTCGGTTGCACGGAGCCGGGCGTGATACCGAGGATACGGAAGGTCTCGTCACTCCAGAAGAGCTCGCCGGTGGCGTCGTCCAGACTCCAGCTGCCGAGCTGGGCGATCGCCTGCGCCTCGCGCAGCTCGGCTTCGCTGCGGGCAAGCTGGTCGACGATCGGATCCAGCGGCGTCGCGGTCATGGGACGTTCCGGACCGCCTGTTGCCAGGCTGCCCGCCACGATCCCCGGGGCTGATCGCCGGGATTCGCAGCGCGCCCGGTCATGACCGACCTGCGGTCGATACGCCCCTTAGATGGATGCGGTAGCCGACACCCCGAACCGGCAGGATCGCCAGATCGTCGACACCGGACTCGCGCAGTTTGCGACGGATGTTGGCCACGTGCACGTCCACGCTACGGTCCTCAGCCGGCTTCACCTCGCGGCTGCAAAGGGCCTCGCGGGTCACCGTCCGCCCCGGAGTCTGCATCAGGAGCAGCAGGATGCGTGCCTGCGTTTCCGTGAAACGGACTTGCAACGCGTCTCCGGCTTCGCGTGCAAGGGTCATGTCGTCGTGCTCGAGCACGTAAGGTCCGACCCGGGCCCGGGTGCGCGGCGGCGTGCTCACGGAGTGACGTCGCAGCACGGCCCGAACGCGGGCGAGCAGTTCTTCCGGATCGAATGGCTTGGTCACGTAGTCGTCGGCTCCGGCATCAAGCCCCGTGATCCGGTCCTGCAGGTCGACGCGCCCGGTCACGATGATCACGGCCGCACCGGTCGATCGCAACAGCTCGCGCGCGAGATCCAACCCGTCTTCGGACCCCAGGTTCAGGTCCAGCAGCACGAGATCGACCGGGTTCTCGCGGCAAGCCCGACGCAGCGCGGAACCGCTGGAGACGCGGGTCACCAGGTGACCTTCGCGGCGCAGGTAGCGTTGCAGTGCGCGGCCCATGCGGGCGTCGTCCTCCACCACCACGACGCGTGCGGGAGTTACAAGGGAGTCCATGCTGTCGGCTGCCGGTTTCGCGTCAGTCTTCCAGGATGTAGACCGTGCCGCAGTAGGGGCAGCGCATCTGCCCGTCGGGGGACTCGTCGATCGGCAGGTAGACGCGCGGGTGTGAGGCCCACAGAGCGGTGTGCGGCGTCGGGCAGTTCAGGGGGAGCTGGCTACGGCGCACGGTGACCGTGGTCTCTGCATTGGCCGGCTTGAACCGCTCCTGCTGTTCGGCGGTGCGTGGGTTCGGCATCGTGTGCCCTCTCCTTTCTGTTTCTGTTTCTGTTGTTGGTGGAGTCCGGGTCTCAGACGTAGGTCAGCCAGGCCTCGTGCTTCGGATGCCTGCCCTTGACCACGTCGAAGTACAGCGACTGCAGACGCTGGGTAATCGGGCCTCGCGTTCCCTCGCCGATCGGCCGACCATCCACCTCGCGGATCGGCGTGACCTCGGCGGCGGTCCCGGTGAAGAAGGCCTCGTCGGCAATGTACACCTCGTCGCGGGTGATCCGCTTCTCGACCACGCGCAGACCCTCTTCCTCAGCGAGTGCAAGGATGGTCCGGCGCGTGATGCCATCGAGGGCCGAGGTCAGATCCGGCGTGTGCAGCACCCCGTCGTGAACCAGGAAGATGTTCTCGCCGCTGCCTTCGGCAACATAGCCTTCGGTATCGAGCAGCATCGCCTCGTCGTAACCGCAGGAGACCGCCTCCTGCAACGCCAGCATGGAATTCATATAGTTGCCGTTGGCTTTCGCCTTGCACATCGTCACGTTCACGTGGTGGCGGTTGTAGGAAGAGGTCCGCACGCGAATCCGCGGGTCATGTTCTCCTCGCCGAGGTAGCTGCCCCAGGTCCAGGCCGCGACGATCACGTGGACCTCGAGGTTGTCGGCCCTCAGCCCCATGCCCTCCGCTCCATAGAAACACATCGGCCGGATGTAGGCGGTCTTGAGCCCGTTCTCCCGCACCGCGGCGATCTGTGCCGCGCTGAGTTCGTCGGCGGCATAGGGTATGCGCATCCCGAGGATCCGTGCCGAATTGAACAGCCGCCGGGTGTGCTCCTCGAGCCGGAAGATCGCGGTACCCCCCTCGGTCTCGTAGGCACGCACGCCCTCGAACACGCCCATCCCGTAGTGCAGCGTGTGCGTCAGGACGTGGGTGCGGGCATCGCGCCAGGGCACCATCTTGCCGTCCATCCAGATCACTCCGTCGCGATCCGCCATCGACATCTTCGGTTTCTCCTCAGTCAGTCTTCCCGGGCAACGCGGCATCGGACCCGACATCCCCGAACAGTTCATCCCAGGTGTCCATCACCTGCTCCCGCAGCGCCCGCAGATCCGCCGGAGGATCGGTCACCCGGGTGCTCTCGCCCGCCAGCGTCAGGCGATGGATCCGGTTGCGCATGTCGCGGTAGGCATCGGCGAGGGCGGTCCCCATTGCCTCGGTGATCACGCCCGACCTTCCGAGCACCTCGAGCGTTCTCACCTTGTCCGGCCAGTCGCACACTTCCGGATGATCGCGCGCACTGGACAAAACCCAGTATTGAACCATGAACTCGATGTCGGTAATACCACCGCGGTCGCGTTTCAGGTCGAACACCTCGGGATCGCGCGATGCGTGTTCCGCCAGCATCCGGGCGCGCATCTTTACCACCTCGGTGCGCAGCGCATCAGGATCCCGCGGTCGCCCGAGAATCCACCGGCGGAGCTCGGCGAAGCGCTCGCCCAGCTCGACATCCCCGGCAACGAACCGGGCACGCACCAGCGCCTGGTGCTCCCAGGTCCAGGCCGATCCCTCCTGGTAGCGCTTGAAGGCGTCCAGGCTGCTGACCAGAAGACCCGAAAGACCGCTGGGTCGCAGTCGGGTGTCCACCTCGTAGAGGCGACCGGCGGGTGTGAAGGCCCCAAGCAGATGAACCACGCGCTGCGCCACGCGGCCGAAGAACTCGGAGTTCTCGATTATCCGCGGGCCACTGGTGCGTGCCGGTTCCCCCTCGCTGTCGTGCAGAAACACCACGTCGAGGTCCGAACCATAGCCCAGTTCCAGACCACCGAGCTTCCCGTAGCCGATGATCGCGAAACGCGCCCGGCGCCGTGACCCGTCCGGTCCGCACCATGGCTCGCCGTGGCGCTCCACCATCAGGTTCCAGGAAAGTTCCAGCACCTGCTCCAGCAGCACCTCGGCCAGCCAGGTCAGGTGATCGGACACCCGCATCAGCGGCAGGTATCCCATGATGTCGGCCGCTGCCACGCGCAGCGTCTGAACCTGCTTGTACTGTCTGAGACGGTCCAGCACCTGCTCCTGGTCCTCCACCGGAACCTGCGCGAGTTCCTGGTCCAGCGCCTCCTTCAGCCCCTCGCGCCCCGGTGGTGCATACAGGGCCCTGGGATCGAGCAGTTCATCCAGCAACAGGGGATAGCGGGTCAACTGATCGCTGATCCAGGAGCTCGCCTCGCACAGCTTCACCAGCTGCGACAGCGCCAGCGGGTTCTCGACCAGCAGCGACAGGTACACCGAGCGGCGCGCGATGGTCTTCACGAGCTGCAGCGCGCGGGGCAGTGACGGATCCGGTGCGTCGAGTTCGGCCAGCGCACCCAGCAGCAGCGGCATCAGCCGGTCCAGGCGCTGCCGCCCCGTCTCCGAGAGGCTGCGCGTGACCGGGCTGTCGCGCAGGGCCTGGATCCCGTCGCACGCGGCCTCGGGGTCATTGAACCCCATGTCCGCAAGCAGCGGCAGCGCCTCCTGTTTATCCAGTTCCATCGACCAGAGCCGACCGATCATCCGCGTGCGCCGCCCCCCGGGGGTGCCCTCGAGGGCCTCTCCGTCTTCGCGCTGGGGTGCCGAGAAGACCTGTTCGAAATGTGCCTGTACCCGTCGCTGTTCCCGCAGCAGGGCCGTCTCGAAGGACGCCTCATCAGCGAAGCCCATGGCGAGGGCGAGCCGTGTGCGGTCGAAAGGCCGTGTCGGAAGCCGGTGGGTCTGCTGGTCGTTCTGCATCTGCAGGCGATTCTCGACCCGGCGCAGGAAACGGTAGGCAGTGACCAGCTGCTCCACTGCATGCGGCGGCAGGAGCTGCCGCTCGCCGAGCAGCGTCAGGACTCCGAGCAGGTCGCGGCGCTGCAGTGCTCGATCGCGCCCGCCGCGAATCAGCTGGAAAACCTGCCCCACGAATTCGACCTCGCGGATGCCCCCACCGCCATGCTTGACATCCTCCACCCGTTCCTTGCGCACCGACTCCTCGTTGATCATGCGCTTCAGCTCACGCAGGTTCGCGAAGGCGCCGTAGTCCAGGTAGCGGCGATAGATGAACGGACGCAACTTCTCCATCAGGCGTTCGCCGGCGGCCGGATCGCCCGCAATCACACGGGCCTTGATCAGCGCGTAGCGTTCCCATTCGCGCCCGTGCGCCTGGTAGTAGTCTTCCATCGCGTCGAAGTGCATCACCAGAGGCCCGGAGTCGCCGAAGGGCCGCAGGCGCATGTCGACCCGGTAGCAGAAGCCCTCGGGTGTCGCGTCGGCCAGCGCCGCGATCAGCGAGCGCCCGAGGCGCTGGAAGAATTCCTGGTTCTCGATGCTGCGGCTCCCGTCGGTGACGCCGGGATGCCAATAAGCGAAGATCAGGTCGATGTCGGACGAGAAATTCAGCTCCGCGCCGCCGAGCTTGCCCATCCCGAGGACGACCAGCGACTGTGCCGCACCCTCGTGGTCACGGGGGGTTCCGTAGCGTTCCCGAAGCCTTCCGTCCAGCCAGCCGAGCGCCCCATCGATCAATGTCTGCGCAAGGCGCGTGAGGTCGTGCATCACTTCGTCGAGCTCCGCCTCACCGAGCAGGTCGCGCCAGGCGATCCGCACCAATTCCCGGTGGCGCAGCTCGCGCAGGCAGGCCTTCAGCGCGGTCTCGTCGGTGACCGCGTTCAGCCGTTCCCGAAGCCAGCCATGCACCTCCTCGTCGCAACGCGAGGGCATAAGACCTTCGCCATCGAGGGCGTCCAGCACGTACTCCGGGTGCCGCAGGGCGATCTGCGCGACGTAGTCACTGCACAGGAAGACCAGCCCCGCCCCCGGAATGTCGCCGGGGCGAGCGGGCGCGCGTTCATGGAACTCGTCGAGCAGGGAGGCCGCGCGCTCACGCGCCGCGGAAGGGAGGGATTCCAGCGGGATTGACGACGTGGCGTTCATCGCGCAAGCCTACCAGCCCCACCGCCTCGGGGTGAACACAAAGCGGCTTGCGCGCCAATGCGCCTCTTGACTGAGACACGGATACGAATAACAATACTTCTCGTTCGTCACTTGCGAACCAACCCTGATCTTGGAGTTACATACATGTTCCGAAACACCCTCAGACTCCTCGGGGTCGCCGCGCTCGGCAGCGCACTCGGCATGCCCGTCTGGGCCAGTGCCGAAGGCGAAGTCAACGTGTACTCGGCCCGCCAGGAAAACCTGATCAAGCCACTGCTGGACGACTTCACCCGGGATACGGGCATCCAGGTCAACCTCCTGACCGGACGTGCCGACGAACTGCTCCAGCGGCTGCGTCTGGAAGGCCGCAACTCCCCGGCCGATGTACTGATCACCGTGGACGCGGGCAACCTCAACCGGGCCAAGGAAGCGGGAGCGCTGTCTCCGATCGAGTCCAACGTGCTCGATGAGCGTGTCCCGGAGAACCTCCGCGACGTCGACGGCTACTGGTACGGACTTTCCTCGCGGGCGCGCCCGATCATGTACAACAAGGACACGGTCGATCCCTCCGAACTGTCGACCTACGAGGCCCTGACAGACCCGAAGTGGCGTGGCCGCATCTGCATCCGTTCCTCATCGAACATCTATAATCAGTCGATGGTCGCTTCGATGATCGCGACCACCGGGACCGAGGCCGCGAGCGAGTGGGCGAATGGGATCGTCGCGAACCTTGCGCGGCCGCCGCAGGGCGGGGACCGCGACCAGATCCGCGCGGCCGCTGCCGGTGTCTGCGACATCGCGATTGCCAACACCTACTACATTGGCGGAATGCTCGCGGGCGATGACCCCGCCCAGCGCGCGGTGGCGGAGCAGCTCGGCGTGTTCTTCCCGAACCAGGACGACCGCGGAACGCACGTGAACATCAGCGGTGCCGGCGTCACCCCGCACGCGCCCAACCGCGAGAACGCGATCCGGCTGATCGAGTACCTGACCACGGAAGAGGCCCAGCGCTGGTACGCCGAGGTCAACCAGGAGTATCCCGTACGTCCCGGGGTGCCGGCCAGCGAGATCCTGCAGGGTTTCGGGGATTTCAAGGCCGACAGTCTGAACCTGTCCCTGCTGGGTGAGTACAACGCGGAGGCCGTCCGCATCATGGACCGGGCGGGCTGGCGCTGATCCGAAGCGGAGTCGGCATCCATGTTTCCGGACGGGCCGAAGCATCAGCCCGTCCGGCTGTTTTGCGGGTGTCCGAACCAACCACGAACGGTTATTATTCGCGCAAATGACCCCGGAACCCGCCGCCCCCCCCGCGCGATCCCGCATCAAGTGGCTGCCACGCCGCGTCGCTCAGCTCAGCCTCTGGCAGATGGTCGCCGTCACCATGGCGCTGGTGCTGGCGCTGCCGGTGCTGGTGATCTTCGCGCACGTCTTCCTCCCCGCGGGCGACGTCTGGCTGCACCTGCGCGAAACCGTGCTGGGCGAGTACGTGACCAATTCCCTGCTCCTGCTGCTGGGGGTAGGCATCGGCGTGCTGGTGATCGGGGTACCGGTGGCCTGGCTGGTCAGCGTCTGCGAGTTTCCGGGACGACGCATCTTCCAGTGGGCCCTGATGCTGCCGCTGGCAATGCCGGCGTACATCATCGCCTACACCTACACCGGCATGCTGGACTTCGCCGGGCCGGTCCAGACGATGATCCGCGACCTCACCGGGCTGGGCTTCGGGGAGTACTGGTTCCCGGAGATCCGGTCGCTGACCGGGGCGATGCTGATGCTGACCCTGGTGCTGTATCCGTATGTCTACCTGTTGACCCGGGCGGCGTTTCTGGAGCAGTCGGTCTGCGTCCTCGAGGTCTCCAGAACCCTTGGCAGCGGGCCTTACGACAGTTTCTTCAGGGTGGCATTGCCGCTAGCCCGACCGGCGGTGATCGCCGGGCTGACACTGGCCCTTATGGAGACACTCGCCGACTATGGCACCGTCGCCTACTTCGGCATCCCTACCTTCACCACCGGGATCTTCCGGACCTGGTACGGCCTCGCGGACCCCGCTGCCGCGGCGCAACTCGCTGCGGTGCTGCTCAGCTTCGTGTTCGTGCTGATCCTGCTCGAGCGGTGGTCGCGCATGCGCGCGCGTTTTCACCATACCTCTTCGAAGTACTCCAACCTGCCGCGCTACCGCCTGCGCGGCTGGAAGGCGGGCGCCGCGGTGGCAGCCTGTCTGCTGCCCGTCCTCCTCGGCTTCCTGATCCCGGCCGCCCAGCTGTCGATCTGGGCGGCGCGCACCACCGATCACTGGATGAACCCGGATTTTGCCCAGCTGGTGTTCAACACCTTCTACCTCGCGGCGATCGCCGCGGTAGTCGCGGTCGCGCTGGCGCTGGTGCTGGCCTATGCCCGGCGGATGCAGGGGGGGCTGATCACCGGAGTCGCCGTGCGCGTGGCCGGGCTCGGCTACGCGGTACCCGGAACCGTGATCGCGATCGGCGTGATGATTCCCTTCGCCTGGTTCGACAACACACTCGACTCGCTGATGCGCGACTGGTTCGGCATCTCCACGGGGCTGCTGCTGTCCGGCACCCTTTTCGCGCTGCTGTTCGCCTACGTGGTGCGGTTCCTTGCCGTATCGCTGCAGACCGTGGAGGCCGGTCTCGGCAAGATCAAGCCGAGCATGGACGATGCCGCGCGGTCGCTCGGCATGCGCCCGCTGGGCACGCTGACGCGCGTGCACCTGCCGATCATGCGCGGGACGCTGCTGACCGCGCTGCTGCTGGTCTTCGTCGACGTGCTGAAGGAGCTGCCTGCGACGCTGATCCTGCGTCCCTTCGACTTCAATACGCTGGCGGTGCGCGCCTTCGAACTCGCGGGCGACGAACGCCTGGCAGAATCCTCCAGTGCAGCGCTGGCGATCGTGCTGGTCGGGCTGCTACCGGTTATCCTGCTCAGCCTGACCATTGAACGATCCCGGCCCGGACAGCGGCAGCAAAAGGGCCGGCGGAACGAGGATTCCGCCGAGGCCGAACCGATTGCCGTGCCGGCCGGCACACAGGGCGCATGACCATCACGAACCGAAACCCCGCTGCCGCCGCGGAGGTGGTGCTGGACGATGTCGACGTCGGCTATTCCGGCCAGCGAGTGGTCCACGCGATCTCGCTGGAACTCCCGCGCGGCCAGATCGGCTGCCTGCTGGGTCCATCGGGCTGCGGCAAGACCACCCTGCTTCGGGCGATCGCCGGTTTCGAGGGCGTGATGCGCGGCGAGATCCGGCTCAACGGCGAGAGCGTCAGCCGGCCGGGCTTCACCCTTCCCCCCGAGAGGCGCAGCGTGGGCATGGTGTTCCAGGACTTCGCGCTGTTCCCGCATCTGGACGTCGCCGGCAACATTGCCTTCGGCGTCCGTGGCTGGAGCCGCGGCGACCGTGACCGAAGAGTGCGCGAACTGCTGCGGCTGATCGGACTGTCCGGGTACGAGCGTGCCTACCCGCACGCACTGTCCGGCGGCCAGCAGCAGCGCATCGCGCTGGCGCGGGCGCTGGCGCCGAAGCCGGAACTGTTGCTGCTCGACGAACCCTTCTCGAACATGGACATCGAGCTGCGCACCGACATCGCCCACGAGGTCCGGGCCATCCTGCGCGCCGAAGGCACCACCGGCATCCTGGTGACCCACGACCAGAACGAGGCCTTCGCGTTCGCCGACTGCATCGCGGTGCTGAACAATGGTCGGTTGTCCCAGTGGGATACCGCCTATCACCTGTACCACCGACCCGCCGACCGCTTCGTTGCCGATTTCGTCGGCGAGGGCACGATCATTCCGGGGAAGGTTTGCGAGAACAACTGCGTCGAGACCGCGCTGGGAAAGATCCGCGGCCCGCTGTCCGACCGTTTCGGCCCCGGCACCGCTGTCGACGTGCTGGTGCGTCCGGACGATATCGCGCTTGACAACGACCGCGGCGACATCAAGGCCGAGGTGCTGTCGAAGGCCTTTCGCGGTGCGGATTTCCTGTACACGCTCAGACTGCAGGACGGTACCGAAATCCTGTGCGTCGCACCCAGCCACGACAACTTCGTGGTGTCGGATCATGTTCGACTGCGGCTGAACTTCTCCCACCTGGTGGTGTTTCCGCGAGGTGACAGCGGCCCTGCCCGGCGCTGAGGGACACGCCGTACCACCGAGCGCCCACCGATTGCCGGAGCCGTTGCGCGTTCCGTTCGCGTTATCATGGGGTCCCACGCACGATGGGGCATGGCGAATGCACGGCGCCGATTCGCCCGCTCGCTCCGTCACGAACACGCAGATTCCGATGACGCACCCCGAGCCACCACTGCGAGACCGATCACGGCCGGGATGGCTCGCGAGGATGCTGTCCGTGGCACTGGTGGCGACGCTTGGCTCGATCCCGCCGGTGGCGGCCGACGAGCAGCCCCGGCTTCAGATCGAGGGCGGAACCGCGGAACAGCGGCAGAACATCCGGGCCTTCGTGCCGATGAGACGTTACGAATGCGAGCTTCCGGCGTTCCGGGAGCGCAGGATTGCGCGAACCACCGAGGACCGCGCACGCCAGGCGCTGCGCGCGCTTGGCCACTACCGGCCGGAAATCGATGTCGCGATCGAGCGCACCGAGACCTGCTGGGACCTGAAGGTGACGCTGGAACCGGGGCCCGTGGCACGCATCGCCGAGGTGGACGTCCAGGTCACCGGTGACGGCGCCGACGATCCGGCCTTCGTCGCCGTGGTCTCGGATCCGGGCATCGTCCCGGGTGATCCGCTGCGGCACGATGCCCATGACCGCCTGCGCTCCCGCCTGATGGGGGTCGCCTCGGACCGCGGCTATTTCGACGCCGANCTGACCGACAGTCGGCTGCTGGTCGACCCGGAAGCGAACGAGGCACGCATCAGCATCCGGCTCGACAGCGGACCGCGCTACCGTTTCGGCGAGATAACGCTCGATCAGGAGATCCTGCGCGATGCCTTCGTCGCCCGGCTGATCCCTTTCGAGCGCGGCGACCCGTACAGCTCAAGGCAAATCATACAGCTGCAGCGGAACCTGCGGGACAGCGGTTATTTCGAGACGGTGCGCGTGCGCCCGCTCCTGGATGAACGGGTGGACGGCGAGGTTCCCATCGTCGCCGGGGTGGATCCGCGCAAGCGCACCGCCTACGAGCTCCGGCTGGGGTTCTCCACGGACCGGGGGGCGCGGCTCGCGCTCGGCGTCGATCGCCGCTGGGCGAACCGGCGCGGACACCGGTACAGCGCCGAGATCGAACTGTCCCAGAGGCGTTCCGGCATCGGTTTCAGTTATGACATTCCGCTGGCTGACCCGCTGACGGACAACCTCAACCTCTTCACGTCCTACACCACCGAGGATACCGGCACCAGCCAGTCGGACCGCTTCCAGATCGGCGCCGCCCGGGTCCAGCGCCACCCGTCGGGCTGGCAGACCACCCAGGGCCTGCGCTACGAATACGAGGACTTCACCGTCGGCGATGTCAGCGACACCTCCAGGCTGCTGATTCCCTCCTACCGGATCAATCGCACCAAGGCGGACGACCCGCTCTATCCCCGCAGCGGGTATCGGGTGGACCTGCGCGGTCAGGGAGCTTCGGAGCAACTGGCGTCGACACTGACATTCGCCCAGCTGCAGGGTAATGCCAAGCTGATCTCCGGCCTGGGCGCGGGCCGGCTGATCCTGCGCGGCGAGGCGGGCCTGACCGCGGGTGCAAGCGTGGAGGAACTGCCCAGCTCGCTGCGCTTCTTCGCCGGGGGCGACACCAGCGTCCGCGGCTTCGGCTTCGAGCGGCTTGGCCCGGAGGACGACGAAGGCAACGTGATCGGCGGGCGGCACCTGCTGGTCGGCAGCGTCGAATACGATCATCCGGTCGGCGCGGGTAACTGGGGCGTCGCGGTATTCCTCGACGCCGGCAATGCCTTCAACGATTTCAACGACTATGACCTGAAGGGCGGCGGCGGCTTCGGCGTGCGCTGGCGTTCCCCGGTCGGGCCGATCCGTCTCGATCTCGCCCACGCGCCCGAATCCCGGGACAATTTCCGCATTCACTTCACGATGGGGCCTGACCTGTGATCCGTGCACTGCGGATCCTGCTGGGCCTGCTGGGGTGGGTGCTGATCCTGGTGCTGCTGGCGCTGGCCGGGGCCGTCGCGGTGGTGTCGACCGAGAACGGCACCCGCTGGCTGTTTGCCCAGGCCGAGCGTCATGCGCCAGTGGAGTTTCGCGTCGACACGGTCGACGGAACGCTGTTCCGCGGACTGTCGGTGACCGGACTCGAGGTGGATGCAGCCGGCACGCGGGTACGCCTCGACGAGGGCAGGGTGCAGCTTGACGCCATTCCGCTGCTACGGCTCGTCGTGAGGATCCCCGAGCTCGGCCTCGCGGGCCTGACCGTCGAGCTCCCCGAGCCCGAACCGGAATTGCCCGCACCGCCCGAGCCACCGGATCCACTGGAATTGCCGGATGCGATCGAGCTTCCGGTGACGGTGGAGATCGAGCGTTTCGTGCTGACGGACCTGGTGCTGCAACGCGAGGGCGAGACACTACTGAATATGGACCGGCTCGCAATGGAACTGCACGCGGGGCCGGAGGCCCTGCGCGTGTCGGCGCTGGAACTGGTGATGCCGGAAGTCGAGGCACGGGCCGATGCCGAACTGCGTCCCTCCGGCGCGTACCCGCTGCGGCTCGCGGGGCAATGGCGCGCCCCCCTGCCCGAGGCGCTGTCGGCAGGGCTGGAGACCACGCACGCGAAAGGCGAACTGGTTCTCGATGGCGAACTGCAGGGATGGGTGGAGGCCACCCACGGTCTCGAGGCCGGCGTGTCGCTGGACACCCGGCTCGCCGCACGGGATCTGCTCGGCACGCCGCAGCTCCGCGTGGACAACCGCTGGTCGGCCTTCGAATACCGGCTCGATCCGGAAACCGTCGTCAGCATCGACGGCGGCGAACTCGCGCTGCACGGCGACCTCGATGACTGGACCCTGACGGGTGCGACCGCCGCACAGATGACCGGTCTGCCCGCCGTCCGGCTCGATGCGGCAATGGGCGGCTCGATGGAGCAGGTCGCGATCGACGCACTCAGCCTGCGCAGCGAGGCCGGCGAAGCCGACCTCCGGGGCCGGGTGGCGCTTGGGGAGACCCTCTCCTGGGATCTCCACGCCGCCATTCGCGGGTTCTCGACACTGGCCCTGGGCATCGAGCCCGACGCGACGATCGAGACGCTCTTCCTCGACAGCACCGGCTCGTTGCCGCAGGCCGCGGATCTCGGACTGGAAGACCGGCTCCTTGCGATAGCGGCGTCCCTGGAGATCCGCGAGCTTCGCGCGCACGTGGCCGGGCAGGACCTGGAAGGCCACGGGCAGGTGCTCGTCGACCGCGGGACGGCCCGTATCGAGGAGTTGCTGCTGCGCCTGGGTCCCGAAGGCATCCTGCAGGCCACCGGCGAGGCCGACCTGGCGGCCGAGACGCCGTTCTGGCTATCGCTGGCCGCGGATGCACTGGACCTCGACTTCCTGGCACCGGAACGGCAACTCGCGCTGGACCGGCTGCGCCTCGGGGTGGAGGGACTCTTCGGCGTCGAGACCGGCGCGATCCAGGCGGAGATCGGCCTGAGCGAACTCGCGGCCCGGGTCGACGGGCAGCCGGTCGGGGCGCGGGCGGGGCTTGGCGTTACCGAATCCCGGACCGACATCCGGGAACTCGAGATCTTCCTGCCCGCCGACGGCCTGCTCTCGGCGGGCGGCACGGTCACCTACGATGCCGGCATCGGTTGGGACCTGCGCCTCTCCGGCCGCGGAATCGATCCCGGCGTCGTCGCCCCCGATCTCGCCGGCCAACTGGCGCTGGAGCTCACGAGCCGTGGCGCGCTGCCGCCGGACGACGACCTTCGGCTCGAGGCGGAACTGGCGGAGCTGAGCGGTACGCTGCGCGGCCAGCCGGTCGACGGCACCGGCGCTGTCGCGGTCAATGGTCAGCGCATCCGGGTCGACCGGCTGGATCTCGGCATCGGGGCGAACCGGGTCAGCGCCAGCGGCGACATCGACGAGATCCTGGCGCTGGAACTGGCGGTGGACGCCCCCGAACTCCACCGCATCCTCCCCGAACTCGCCGGACGGATCCGGCTGGATGCGGAACTCGCCGGCACCAGGGAGAGCCCGCGTATCGCCGCGACCGGCGAGGGATCGGGGTTGCGCTATCAGGAATTCGGACTGGGCGGCCTGCAACTGCGGCTTGACGCAGGTCTGGACCCCGAGGCCCCGGCGGAGCTCGACCTGCGCCTGTCGGGTATCCAGGCCGCGGCGCAGACCATCGAGTCGGTCCGCGCCACGGCCGACGGACGGGCCTCGGACCACCAGCTCACGCTGGCGGTCGATGCCGGGGACCGGGGCCGTCTCGAACTGCGGGCGTCGGGTGGCTACGACCTCGATCAGACCCGCTGGGACGGGCAGCTGGAACGGCTGGACATCGCGCAGCCGCTGGCCGGTGAATGGACCCTCCGGGCGCCGGTGACGGTCAGCGCGGGTCCGGAACGCGCGGCCCTGGGCGAACTCTGCCTCGGTCGGGAAGATGCCCGGCTCTGCCTTCAGGGCGATTGGGACGAGCGCACGGGTGGACAGGGACGCGCTTCGCTCGAAGACGCGAACCTCGCCTGGCTGTCGCCACTGCTGCCACCCGAAACCACTGTCGAGGGCACACTGGATGCCCGCGCTCGCGCCTCGGTGGATTCCGCAGGACGCCTGCAGGCCGAACTCGAGGTACCCCCTGCGGCAGGACAGTTCTCGGTTGCAATGATCAACGGCGCCACGAAGGTAATCCCCTATCGGGATCTGCGGCTTGCGCTTCGGGTCGATGACCGCAGCGTGGATGCCGACGCCGGCCTGTCCTTCCTCGAGGACGGTGATGCACGCGCCGTCGTGCAGCTTCGCCCCGAGGGCGAGAGTTACCGGATCGAAGGCGAAGTCCGTGCCGGCCTGGAGAGCCTGGAGTGGACGGGGGCCCTGTCGCGCGAGGTGCAGGACGTACGCGGACGCCTGCTGGCGGATCTCGAAATCGGCGGACTGCTCGACGCTCCCGAGATCAGCGGCGACATCCGGCTGGAAGAATTCAGCGCGAGGATCATCGAGGCCGGCATTACGCTCGAGATCCCGCAGCTGGTCGCCGAGGCGATCTCGGCGGAAGAAATGCGTCTCGACGGCGAGCTGCGCTCCGGTGGCGGGTCGTTGCAGCTGGACGGCGAACTCACGTTCCGGGACCGGCAGCCCCGGGCCGGAATCCGTATCCGGGGCGAACGCTTCCTGGCACTGGACCGCGCCGATATCCGCGCGCGGATCAGCCCGGAATTGAACGTCGATTTCCGCCCCGAACTGCTGACGGTGCGCGGGGAGATCCTGGTGCCCTCGGCGATGATCCGCCCACCGGATCTGCCTCCCGGCGCGGTCTCGGTATCGCGCGACGAAGTGGTGGTGGACGAAGAGACGGAACCGGATCCGGCGCTGCCCATGGACATCCGCGTGCGGGTCATCCTCGGCGACGACGTGCGCTTCGACGGCTTCGACCTCGAGGCCCGCTTCGCCGGCGATCTCGACCTGGTTGACCTTCCCGGCCGCCCATTGCAGCTCTTCGGCGACGTGGAGGTCCCCGAAGGCCGCTATCAGTCCTGGGGCCAGGACCTGACGATCGAACGCGGGCTGGTGATCTTCCAGGGTCCGGTAGACAGACCACTGCTCGACCTCCGCGCGGTGCGACGGGTGCCGGCCCACGACGTGGTGGTCGGTGTGGAGATCGGGGGCACCCCCGACGCGCTGCGTTCCGAAGTCTTTTCCGAACCGCCGATGGACGACACCGAGGCGATGGCCTTTCTGCTGACCGGACGCCCCCTGGCCGGCGCCTCGGAGGGCGATGGAAACCTGATCGCGGGGGCCGCCGCCGCCTGGGGCCTCGAACAGGCCGGTCTGATCACCCAGCGCCTCGGGAGCGAGCTGGGTCTGGAGGTCGAACTCGACACCGAGCCGGGCCTGGACGAGAGCGTTCTGACCATCGGCACCTATCTCTCGCCCCGGCTGTTGCTGAGTTACGGGATCGGTCTCTTCGATGGCAGCTCGAAGGTGATGCTGCGCTACGAACTGACCCGTTCACTGAGCGTGGAGACGACCTCGAGCGCCGAGGGGCAGAGCATCGATTTCATCTACCGCATCGAGCGCTGACCGGCCGCTGCATTTGCCGCACCCTGCGCGATATGCAGCACCGCTGGTACTCCCGCGCAGGCGGAAGCCCTGACGCTGCGGGATTCCGGCGCTGGCACGGGCGCTGCATGAGCGACATCGAGCATGCTTCCGGAGTCGCGGGCGGTGAAAGGGGAATCATCGAGACAGAGGCGGTCATCGCGGCCGGGAGACCGCGCGATTCTGATGGTGCTGCTCGGGGCGTTCGTGCTGGGCGCGTCGCTGCTCCACGGCGCGCTTGGCCAGTCGGCTGCCCGCGCGCAAGCCGAAGCCAGTCAGGAACTCGTCCGCGAGCTGCGACTGACCGGGCTCGCACTGTTCACCGAGGCCCGTTACACCCGCCACCCCGCGCTGACCGACCGTTTCTCGCCGTTTCAGAACCACCCGACCGCGGTCGAACACTTCCCGTCCGGAAGCCTGATCCGCCCGCCTGCGCACCTGCATGACTGAACTTCGCCGGACCCTGGCGCGGCAGCGCTATCTGCTCGACTACACCGTCGCCTCGATGTCGCGTCGCCGAACCCGCAACCTCGGCCTGTTACTGGTCTATGTGGGCATGGTGTTCCTGCTCGCCTCCGTGCTGTTCTACTCGAGCGCGCTCAAACACGAGGCGGGCCTGCTCCTGGCGGAGGCACCGGACATCGTCGTGCAGCGGATGGTCGCGGGCCGACACGCACTGATCCCGGCGCAACATGCGGAATCCCTGCGCGGGATCCGGGGCGTTCGCGTCGTCGAAGGACGGCTTTGGGGCTATCACTACGATCCCGCGGTGCGGGCCAACTACACGCTGCTGGTTCCGCCCGCGGACGACGTCGAGCCGGGCACCGCGGTCATCGGCCCGGCGCTCGCACGCGCCCGTGGCGCCGGGATCGGCGACGTGCTGAGCTTCCGGGGCCAGGACGGCACCCTGCACCCCTTCCGCATCGCTGCGATCCTGCCGCAGGAATCGGCGCTGGCCAGTGCCGATCTGTTCCTTGTCGCCGAGTCCGATTTCCGGGCCCTTTTCGGCATCCCGGAGGGGCAGTACACCGACATTGCGCTGCAGATCCCGAACCCGCGCGAGGAGCGCACCGTTGCCGAAAAGGTGCTGGAGGCACTGCCCGACAGCCGCCCGATCCTGAGAGCGGAGATGCTGCGCACCTACGACGCGGTCTTCGACTGGCGCTCGGCGCTGGTCCTGCTGCCGCTGTCCGGCGCACTGCTGGCCTTCGCGATTCTGGCCTGGGAGAAAGCGTCCGGCCTGTCCGCGGACGAGCGCCGCGAGATCGGCATCCTGAAGGCAGTGGGCTGGGAGACCGGCGACATCCTGTCGATGAAGTTCTGGGAGGGCGGGTTGCTGTCACTGCTGGCCTTCCTGTTCGGCACGGCCGCCGCCTACTGGCACGTCTTCGGCCTTTCCGCGCCACTGCTGGCCCCGGTAATGCAGGGCTGGTCCGTGCTCTACCCGGATTTTCGCCTGACCCCGGCGATCGACGCGACGCAACTGCTCGCGCTGTTCTGCCTGACCGTGCTGCCCTATCTCGCAGCCACCCTGGTGCCGGTGTGGCGCGCCGCGGTCACCGATCCCGACGAGGTGATGCGGTGACGGCACGGGTGGAGCTGGTGGGCGTGCGCAAGATCTTCAACGAGGGGCAGCCGAACGCCTTCCGCGCGATCGACGGCGTCGATCTATCGCTGCCCGCAGGCGGCGTAACCGTGCTCGCCGGGCCGAGCGGCTCGGGCAAGACCACGCTGCTCACCCTGATCGGCTGCCTCGCGAGGCCGACCGAGGGCCGCGTGCGTCTGGACGGCCGCGACATCTCCGGCCTCCCGGAGCCGTTCCTCGCCGCGCTGCGTCGGCAGACCTTCGGCTTCGTGTTCCAGCGCTTCAACCTGATCCGCGGGCTGACCGTACTCGAGAACGTGATGCTGCCGGCGTATCCGCTGGGCACACCGCACCGTGCGCTGACACGCCGGGCCGGCGCACTGCTGCAACGGCTCGGCGTCGGCCACCGAGCCGGCGCACCGGTGGAGTCCCTCTCCGGCGGCGAGGCCCAGCGCACCGCGATCGCCCGCGCGCTGATCAACGACCCCACCGTGCTGATCGCCGACGAACCGACCGCGAATCTGGACACCGCGTTGTCCCTCGCCTTCCTCGAGATCGTCTCCGGTCTTCGTGCCGAGGGCCGCACCCTGCTGCTCAGCAGCCACGATCCACTCGTACGCGAGGCCTCCGTGGTCGACCGGGTGGCCGAGCTGCGCGATGGACGGCTGGTCGCCGATCGCGACACCCTCGCGGAGTCAGCCCAATGATGGTGCAAACGCCGATCCTCGCGTTGTTCATGGCCGATCTGCTCGGCCTGCTGCTATTGATCCCCGCGGGCCTCTTCGCGCTGCAGGTGCTTCGTCACTGGGACCCGTCCAGCGGCCGCGCGCAGCAGCTGCGCCTGGAGAAGCGGACCCACCTGGTCGCGGCGATCCTCGGACTGGTGCTGCTGACACAGATCCTCGCGCTACCGCTGTTCGTGCACACCGTCGATCGCATGGCGCTGCAGATCGTCGGTGCAATGTGCGCGGTCGGAACGCTGAATGCGAACTTCTGGGGCCTTCCGGCGCTGCTGCTGCGGATCGGCCTGTTTTTCCTCGCTGCCGCATGGCTGCTGATGCACCGGATGGACAAGCTCGCGCCCGACTACCCGCTGATCCGCGCGAAGTACGGCCTTGTGCTGCTCATCCTGCCGCTCGCCGCGGTGACCGCCGGCGTCCAGCTCGCCTTCTTCCTGCAACTCGATCCCGACGTGATCACCTCCTGCTGCGGCAGCCTTTTCAGCCAGGGGAGCGAGTCCGTGGCCGCGCACATGGCCGGCCTTCCGGCGCTGCCGACGATGTTCGCGCTGTACGGCACCATCGGCCTCGCGCTGGCCGCGGCCGGGGTCTACCTGCGCTGGCGCCGAGCCCTGGTGCCCTTCGGGATCCTCGCGACCCTGAGCTTCCCGGTCGCGATCGCCGCGATCGTCGCCTTCCTGTCGCTGTACGTGTACGAACACCCGCTGCACCACTGCCCATTCTGCCTGCTGCAGCCCGACTACGGCCGTATCGGCTACGCGTTGTACCTGCCGCTGTTCGGCGCCACCGCCATCGGACTCGGCCTCGCACTCAGCGCCGCGTTCGCCCGGCGACAGAGCCTGCGCGACGTACTGGCTGCAGCCGCCCCACCGCTGGTGATCACCGCGGCTGCCGGACTCACCCTCTTTGCCGCGCTGGCGGCCTGGATCACCTCGCAGTCCAACCTGATCCTGATCGGCTACTGAAGACATGCGCGCCCCCGGAACAATCTTCAACGTCCTGCTTTTCCTCCTGCTGCTCGCTGGCTGCGGCAACCAAACGGCGACCGTCGCGAACGAGGAGCCCGCGCCGGCGTTCGAACTGGACCGACTGACGGGTGGCACGGTGGCGCTGAACGAACTGCAGGGCCAGGTCGTCGCGCTGCGCTTCTGGGCCGACTGGTGCCCGTTCTGCCGCCGCGAGATGCGCGAACTGGAACCCGTGTACCAGCAGCTCCGCGAGCAGGGGCTCGAGATCCTCGCGGTGAACGTCGGCCAGGACCGCAGCCGCGTCGAGCGCTTCGTCGATCGAGTCGGCTACTCATACCCCACCCTGCTCGACCCCGACTCCGCCATCGCCCGCCGCTACGGCGTGATCGCGATCCCCGTCACCTTCTTCATCGACCGCGAAGGCATCGTCCGCGGCCGCATCCTCGGCGAATCCGACGCCGCAACCTTCGAAGGCATGGCTGCCCCACTCCTGAACCCCGGGGAATCGACCCGGGGGCCGGACCCGACCTCGGTCGGCGGGACGGGTTGGCCATCGGCGGNACGCCGTGAATACGTCCNTGTAGGCTTGACGGCCGCATCCATGCGGCCGACACCCGCCAACGGCCAACCCGTCCCGCCTCTCGCTGGCCAGCGTGGTCGATGAAGAACCCGACCCTCCAGCCACCACTCACCTCTACGCCCCTGCACGGCACCTGGAAGGCGTTGTGGGAAACCCGGCACCGACCCGGCCCCGGCGCCCGAACCACCCGAACCTGCGCCGGCAACGGGCAAATCGATGCAGCCTGAATACACCTGGGCGATCGCGTTTCTGGCCGGGTTGCTGGGCAGCGGCCACTGCGTGGGAATGTGCGGAGGGCTGGTGTCGGCCTTCTTTCTGAAGATGGGGCGTCACTCGAAGAACCCGGTCACCTATGCCGCCTACCACGGCGCGCGCGTCTCAGTGTATGTCGCGGCCGGGGCCGCGGCCGGCGCGATCGGGCTGCTGATCTCCGCCGGATCGCTGGGGCTCGCCCAGGGCGTACTGATGATCGTTGCGGGCATGATCGTGATTCTGCTCGGGCTGGACCTCCTCGGCATCGGGCCACTGCGCCGCCTTGGCATCTCCGTACTGCCCACCGGCCTGCTGAATCACGCGCTGCGCACCGCCGACCGACGGGGACCGCTGGCCGGCGCACTGATCGGCGGCACCATCAATGGCTTCATGCCCTGCTCCCTGACCCTGGCCGTAGCGGTACAGGCCACTACTGCGGGCGGCCCGTTGCCCGGCGCCGCACTGATGCTCGCCTTCGGCATCGGCACGCTGCCCTCGATGCTGACGCTGAGCGTCGTCATCGGCCGCCTCGGCTGCAAGGCCCGGGGCCGGCTGATGCAGGCGGCCGCGGTTTGCGTAATCGCCCTTGGCGCAGCCACCCTGTACCAGGGCATCAGCTATTTCCAGGTAATGCAAGGCCTGACCGGTGCGTGAATTCAAGGGCCGGGGACAGATTTGCAAATCTGTCCCCGGGGCGCCGGGAGCGGATTTCGAACCGCCTTAGGCGGGCCCGAAGGGCGGAGGGCAGCA
>SL_5KL_010_SEDDRAFT_10000478_pt1 | contig 25488 bp, 19 predicted proteins | sample SodLakKL_010_SED_FD_9118 | JGI IMG/M metagenome (IMG submission 9118) | reverse complement strand
AGAGCGGAAGTTTCCGCTACCGGCGGGTAGAAGAGGAGCACAAACACCACGGCGTAAGCAACCCCGCTGAAGAGCATAAACGGCATCCTTCGACCCAGGCGCCCCCGGTAGTTATCAGACCAGCGGGCGATAACGGGATCGGCGACGGCGTCAATGGCCCGCCCCAGGAACATGATGATGCCGAAGGCAAAAGGCGGCATCAAAGCCTCGACCCCCTCCAGGGGGCTGGTGATGTAATAGTAGAAAAGCCAGGTAATCAGGACCCGGTCAATCAGGCTGAAGCCGCCCGATCCGGCCCCGTAAAGAATTTTACCCCACAGGGGAAGCTGTTTTAGTTCTCCCATCTGGATATCACCCTGCCTTATTTAATATTTTGCTTGATGGCCCAGGCTAAAAAGCCCGCCCCGGAGGCGAATGCGGCCCCGGTGGAAACCCGGCCGGTTTCGGGATGGATGCTTTCGCAGAAAAACCCGTTGTCCATTTCTGCCCGTTTCAAAAAATCCTCACCTCCGGCCTTGCAGGCCAAAAGATCGTTACAGGCGCCCATCGGCCAGGGATTTTCAGCATGCATGGAGCCGGCCTCTTCATAATTACAGCCCTGGTGAAAATACTTATTGTTAAATGACCGGATCCAGCGGACCGTATTCTTAAAAACGGTATCTTCGATGGAACAGAACCCATAACAGGCAAGAAGCTGCAGGCTGCCGGGCGGATTGTCGTAGAGGGTAAACCGGCCCTTTCCGTCCACGGCCCAGGCAAACATGATCCCGAAGGGGCCCTGGACCATGCAGTGATCGTAGATGGCCTGCATCAATTCCCGGCTCAGGATCCCGAAATCGCTCTTGTGGGCCCATAACTCTTTGGCCTGCAGCTCCGCCAGGAAATCAAAAGAGCTTTGCAGCAGGACATTGTTATAAGTGAGGTAAGGGTAAGAGACCGGGTCATCGGAGGGGCTGAGGAAGGTGCTGTAGAGCCCCGAATGCGGGTCGAAGCGGTCGAAAGCTTTTTCGACCAGGATATCCAGGCCTTCAGTAACTGCCTGTTCTTCCAGGATAGAGTGGTCTTCATTGTTGTCCATGTACTGTTTGAGGGCGATAAAAAAAGCGGCCAGTTCGTCCAGTTCAAACCCGGGATAAAGAACGGTGCCGTTGATATAATGGGCATGATCTCCGGCATTCTTGATATGGCGCCGGTAAACATTAAGCAGCAGCTCCCTGGCCCTGTCCGGGTCTACGGTCAAAATGGAAGGGAAACTCCACAGGAATGTGTCCCGGCTCCAGAAGGCGGAGCTCACGTAATAGCGGGGGCTGCGGGAAGTTACCGGGACCAGGTCTTCGCTGTCCAGGGAGCGGGCCAGGGAATAGAAATAGCAGAAAAACAGGTTCCGGTTCATCAGCGCGGCCAGCTTATCATCTTCAAGGTTACCCTGCCTGGTTTCAAGCCACTGCTCGGTATGCTGCCACAGGGAAGCAAACCCGTGCCTTCTCAGGTCCACTGTGCTTGTCCCCGCCCCGTCGGCCTCGAGGTTTACGGCTCCAAACAGCCTGGTCTCGAAATCCTCACCCGGGGCCAGCTCAATACTATGCATAAACTGAAAACTGCCATCTTCCCGGTCGTGCTCCCATTTACCGGCCGGCTCGACAGCCAGGGCCAGGGCGGCCAGCGGCAGCCCTGAAGAAGCCTCCAGGATCAGGCTGCCGGTCCAGCGATCATAGTAGAGGTTATTAACGCCGCTCACGGGCTTGCTCTTAAAAACAATATAGTTGAAGCCTGCCCAGTTCCCCTGCCAGCCAATCCTGGCCGCAAGGGGTTTGCTGCTGTTATTTTTGAACTTAAGCCGGTAGCAAAACCCTTTAAAACCGGGCGGGGCAAAAACTTCGCCTTCCGCAGACCAGCTGTCTCGCTTTAAACTGAATGAGGGAACCCAGTCGAACTGGTAACGCCAATCAAGCTGACCCTCCATTTCCTCGTTTTCTTCGTCAATTTTGATTGCCGGTTTCAGCAAGGGCGCTTCTTCGTTACCGGAGAACTCCAGCAAACCCTTTTGATCAAGGCGCAGGACATTCAAGGAAATGATTCCTCCGGCAGGGCTGATATGAGGAAGCGAAACATACTCGTTGCCGGTAAGAAACAATTCTTCGGGATCGGTGATCTCATCGGGAACGGTCAGCAAATGATCGGGCTCGGGGTTCTGGCTCATTCTTTTTCCTCCTTGCAAAGCAGTTGGAGCCTCAATTAATCTGGTCATCGCGACCCCATACCATTTCGCCTTACCCTGCATAAAACCCTTTTTCATTTGTTTTTTTGGCCCGGATGATAAACCTTCATGCTGTTCCGTTTAAAATTGTAATCAATGCCACTGTCCATAATCAGGCCGGAAACCGGCTTATATTGCCGGCAAAATCCTTGACGAAGATGCCATTAACCCTTATAATCTTTAAAGGCAGAAGAATAGAATATGTCGGGATGGCGGAATTGGCAGACGCGCACGGTTGAGGGCCGTGTGGTTAACACCATGGGGGTTCAAGTCCCCCTCCCGACACCAAAAAGATGCACTAAGTCAGGGTAAAAATTAACCCTGACTTAGTGCTTTTCTTAAAATAACGGGGACGGTTCTAATTATTCCAGACGAAATACGAAATAATGGGGACGGTTCTAATTATTCCTATGTTAAAATAACTACAGGTAAATTAGAATCCTGACTATCTGAAAAAGCGGAGGAGAAATATATGCCAAGAACAGCCAGAGAAAAAAGCGATAGCGGATGTTACCATATTGTTATGCGCGGTATCAATCGTCAGGTGCTTTTTAAGGATGATCAGGATTACCGCCAGTTTTTAATTATATTGCGCCGGTGCAAGGAAAATTTGGGGTTAGAGGTACTCGGGTGGTGCTTAATGAACAATCACGTCCATTTGTTACTTAAAGAAGGAAGTGAAAATATTTCTGATACAATGAAGCGTATCGGAGTTAGTTACGCCCGGTATCATCATGCAAAGTATGACTGTATAGGGCCTCTTTTCCAAGATCGTTTTTACAGTGAAGCTGTTGAGGATGACACCTATTTGTTGACGGTTATTCGTTATATTCACCAGAATCCTGTGAAGGCAAAATTAGTGCATTTACCTTCTGACTGGAAGTGGAGCAGCTGTCCTGGTTATTACGGTAAGAAGGTTACCCCCTCTAATCTGCTCGATCCCGTTTTGATTTTTAACATCATGCATGCTGGTGACCAGGAAAAAGCGCAAAAAATGTTCAAAGCATTCAACGAAGCATCGAATGAGGACCGCTGCCTGGATTACACAGAAAAAAGGTTTTATACTGATGAAGAAATAAGAAAGATGATTTATAAACTATTCCCGGAAATAGGGCAACAAGAATTTAAAAGCCTTCCCAAAAACATGCAGAAAAAGATTATAAAACAAGTAATCTCCATAGATGGTGTTACCCAGAGCCGGACTGCGAATATTATTGGAGTATCCCAGGGCTATATATCGAAGATGGGAAAGTAAATGGAATAATTAGAACCGTCCCCAATATTCCAAGATGGGAAGGCAGCTGGAATAATTAGAACCGTCCCCATTATTTTAGAGGCTGCGGGTGGTGATGATATCTGAACCGGTGCCGAGAATGTCTTTTATAACTACGGCGCCGATTTCTACCGGGCCTTCGATTTCCACCCTGGAGATTTCCTCAAGGGCCGGGAACACCAGGTCTTTTGGGATGGGCTTGCTGGTTTTTACGGGCACTCTCGGCAGGGGGGCATTGTGGATGGCTACGGTCGATGTTACTGTCCGGGTCGGGTTGGCGTATTCATCATAAGCGTAATCAACTCCGAGCTTGCACTGCTGGCCGCGCACAGATAACTCTCCCGGTTGGTCCGGTTTTTCTTTAACCTGCATTTTGCAGCCCAGGGGGCAAAGAATGCAGATCATTTCTTTGGTTTCCATGGTTAGCTTTCCCCCTTCTCCAGTTCAACGGTGAGTTCTTTAAAGCTGTCTTCCGGCAGGTCTTCACGCTTAATTTTTAAGACGATCATTTCCCCCGGTGTGAGGACTTTTTTCTTCGCTGTTTTGACCGTTTGGCCGTCGGCCCTGGCCAAAAGAGTAGTGTTTTGATGGTGCCCGTCGCAGCGCATATACAGCTCGATGCCTTCATTCATCAGGGTGGTCCTGATCTTGTGGGGGACGATGTAATTAATGCCCTTACCCGGTTTGGTATGGAAGCTGTATCCGGCCTCCGGTTCTTTGCCCTGCCGCTTGATATAGTCGGCGGCGCCCCGGCCGGCTTTGTAACTTTCATCGGTAACCCAGTCCACCAGGTCGTGGACATGGACCACGTTGCCGCAGGCAAAAACACCCTTGATTTCGGTTTCCATAGCTTCATTGACCACCGGCCCGCCGGTTGAGGGGTGTAATGAGACCCCGGCGCCCATGGATAGTTCGTTTTCGGGGATCAGGCCGCGCGAGAACAAAATAGTGTCGCATTCCAGTTCCCGTTCGGTCCCTTCAATGGGCTGTTTGTTGCGGTCGGTTTTAGCGATGGTAATACCTTCGACCCGGTCTCTGCCCCTGATATCGGTTATGGTGTGCTCAAGCAGCATGGGAATATTATAATCCTCCACGCACTGGACATAGTTCCGGACCAGGCCTTCCGAGTACGGTTTACGCTCAATTACGGCCACCACTTCGCCCCCTTCCCAGACAATGCGGCGGGCCATGATCAGGCCGATATCGCCGGACCCGAAGACAACCACTTTGCGACCGACCATGTAACCTTCGATATTGACCAGGCGCTGGGCGGTGCCGGCTGAAAAAATCCCGGCCGGCCTGGTGCCCGGGGTGCTGATTGCCCCGCGGGTTCTTTCCCGGCAGCCCATGGCCAGGACTATGGCCCCGGCCTGAACCGTGTTGAGCCCGTCCTGGTTGTTAATGTAAGTAATCTGGCGGTCCTTGTCGACAGAGAGGACCATGGTATTTAGTTTGCAGCAAATCCCTTTTTCCCTGAGCTGATCAATAAAGCGCTCGGCGTACTCCGGCCCGGTCAGTTCTTCCCTGAACTGGTGCAGGCCGAAACCGTTGTGGATGCACTGCTGGAGGATGCCGCCCAGTTCGTGATCCCGTTCGATGACCAGGATGTCATCAACGCCTTTTTCCCTGGCTGCTACAGCAGCGGCCATCCCGGCCGGACCCCCGCCGATAATAACCAGGTCGTGGTAACTTTTACCCGCCTCCGGTTCTTTTAAGCCCTGCGCTTCCGCGGGGCAGTTTTGCCCGGTTCCGCCGGCTGCGGCGGTTTCGGTTTTTTTACCCTTGGTTGGCCCGGTGAGAATGTAAGAACCGGGGTTATCCTTGTTAATCTCTTCAGGCTCCAGGCCCAGTTCCCGGGCCAGGATATGGATGACCCTGGGACCGCAGAATCCGCCCTGGCAGCGCCCGCCGCCCGGGCGGGTTCGTTTTTTAATCCCGTCTACCGTCCTGGCGCCAACCGGCCCTTCAATAGCCCTGACGATCTCACCCTCGGTAATGCTTTCGCAGCGGCAGATAATTTTTCCAAAGCGGGGGTCTTCTTTGATCAGGGCCTCTTTTTCGTCCTGGTTAAGGTTCATGAAGGGGGTATGATTTTTGGCCGCCGGCCGGTAGTTATTGTTTTTTTCCAGCCTCCCGGTTTTTCCAGTCAAAAGCCCGGCAACGTATTCGGCAATCGCCGGGGCGGAGACCAGTCCCGGAGAGTCGATCCCGGCTACGTTAATAAAACCGGGCGTTTCTTTAGTTTCCTCGATAATAAAATCGCCCCTGGTCGATTTTGCCCTCAGGCCGCTGAAAGAGGTGATCACCTTGTGGAAGGGAAGATCTTTTTTAATCTTTTCGGCGTTTTTGCGCACAAAATCCAGACCGAAGGCCGTAGTTTCCGTGGCTTCCCTGGAATCGACCGTTTCTGCGTTGGGACCGATGATCAGGTTGCCGTGGGCGGTTGGCGCTATCAGGACCCCTTTACCGAGCCTGGTGGGGCAGGGGAAGAGGACGTGCCTGGCATAATGGCCTGTTTTTTTGTCCAGGAGAAAGTACTCCCCGCGGGTTGGTTTAATTTGAAAGTAAGACGGATTGACCATCTCGTTAATCCGGTCGGCGTAAAGCCCGGCTGCATTAATGACATGTCCGGCTTCGATTACTTCGCCGCTGCACTGTATTTTAAACTTATCGCCAAGTTTGGTGATCGCCTCTACCGGGCAGTTGCGCTTGATTTCCACACCGCTGGCAGCGGCGCTTTCACCCAGGGCGATAGCTAAAAGGTATGGATCGGTAATCCCGGCTGTGGGGGCATAAAGGGCGCCCACGGCATCTTCATTCAAGCCGGGTTCCATTTTATGCAGCTTTTCCCTGCCCAGCAGTTCCAGGCGGGGGACCCCAAAAGAGCGCCCTCTTTCGTAGAGGCCGCTTAAGGTTTCCATCTCTTCATCGCAGAAGGCAATGACCAGGGAACCGTTCTGGTGAAAAGGCACATTTAGTTCCCGGCACAGGCTGTCGTAAAGCCGGTTTCCTTCTACATTGAATCTTGCCTTGAAGGTGTCCGGCTCGGGGTCAAAGCCGGCGTGGACGATGGCGCTGTTGGCCTTGGTGGTCCCGTTGGCCAGATCGCTGTCCTTTTCAATCAAAACCAGGCGCAGGTTATACTGGGCCAGTTTTCTTGCTATGGCAGCGCCGATAATCCCGGCGCCGATTATTGCGACATCAAACATGCTGAACCTCCCGAGATCTAAATATTTATTCCAACTCGTTGATAAAGGCTTCCAGCCGATCCAGTCCTTCGACGATGTAATTTATGGAGGTGGCAAAGGCCAGGCGGGCATAATCAGGACTGCCAAATCCCCGGCCCGGCACTACGGCGACGTTTCTGTTTTCCAGGAGGAGACGGGCAAAATCATCGCCGTTTTCAATCAGGTTGCCCTGGAATGATTTGCCTACGGCGCCGGATAAATCGACGAACATGTAAAAGGTGCCCTCGGGCTTAAGCGCTTGCAGACAGGGCAGGTTATTGATGCGATCATACATGTAGCGGCGGCGCTCATCGAAAGCGAGCCTCATTTCCTCGACACATTCCTGGCTTCCCAGCAGGGCTGTCTCCACCGCTTTTTGGGCGATGGAATTGGGGTTTGAAGCGTTCTGACTTTGGATGGCCGACATTACCCCGGCAATTTCGACAGTTGAGGCGGTGTAACCAATTCGCCATCCGGTCATGGCATAGCTCTTCGAAGCTCCATTGACAATAATTGTCAAATCCTTGATTTTATCATTAAACGAGGCTATGCTGTAGTGCCTGGCTTCGTCGTAGACTAATTTCTCATAAACCTCATCGGCAATCACATAGATGTTATGCTCACAGCAAAAATCCGCCAGGGCCTGCAGCTCTTTTTCGCTGTATACCTGGCCGGTGGGGTTGGTGGGGCTGTTTAAAAGCAGAGCTTTTGTTTTGGCGGTGCGGTATTTTTCCAGGTCCTGCACGGTTGCTTTTAGATTGTTTTCCACGCCGGTCTCGACCGCTACCGGAACCCCGTCGTTTAGCTTTACCAGCTCCGGGTAGCTGACCCAGTAGGGAACTGGGATTAATACTTCATCCCCGGGGTTAAGGAGGGTGCCCAGGACATTAAACAGGGAATGCTTGGCCCCGTTGCTGACTACTATCTGGGCGGGGCTGTAATCCAGCCCCTGGTCTTTTTTCAATCTATAACAGATGGCTTTTTTAAGCTCCAGGGTGCCCGATGCGGGAGTATAGCGAGTATGTCCCTCATTGATCGCTTTTATAGCCGCTTCCCTGATATGGACAGGAGTATCAAAATCCGGTTCGCCGCCCCCAAAGCCAATTACGTTGATGCCCTGCCTGAGCATATCTTTGGCCTTGTCATCGATTATCATAGTTGGAGAAGGGCTAACACCCAGAGCCTTTTTTGACAACATCAGAGCTTTTTTTGATATCATATTTTACTTCACCCCTTCTAGTGGATACAACTCAATATTTTATCATGAAATAAAGCGGGATGGTAAGCTGATCTTAAAAAAATGAAGAAGTTGGCGGAATTATTTTCGCTCAGATAATTTTATATCCACATAGGAAGGAGGAATCCACAGGAGATCATTGTCCAGCAGCTGTTCGGGATTGACCGGGTTGCAGCCGAGGTTGACTTCCCAGTGCAGGTGGGGGCCGGTGGCGAAACCGGTCATGCCCACCGTGCCAATTATTTCTTCCCGTTCCACGGTTTGCCCTTTCTCCACCTCGATGGAATCGAGATGCATATAGGTGCTGGAGAGGCCAATGCCGTGATCGATAATCACGGTTTTTCCTCCCGAGAGCAGGTCTTCTGCCAGCCGGACAATACCGCGGTTGGTAGCTATAACCGGGGTGCCCGTTTCCGCGGCAATGTCGATCCCCGCATGCCGCCGCGGTGGATTATTGTTGATAATTCTGATCGCCCCGTATTCAGAAGTAATCCTTCCTTCCAGGGGCGAAGCAAACCGGTTTAGCCACAGGGGCCGGGGTTCGCTTTCGTCCCGCGCCTTCCTGACTTTCTCCCGGTCTTCTGCCAGGCGTTCCGCCGTCCAGCCTGTGGTTACGTGGGCGGGCATGCTGAAGGAGGAGGTCTGGAATTCCTTCTCGCTCAGGTGTACTGTTGCCTCAAAGCTTAAATTGACCCTGTCGGGATTGCGGGCCTCGATGCTGATCCCGTAATTACCGGGATCGCTCTCGTAGCATACCCCAATAATGGCATATAAGAGGTTGCCGACCCGGTAGAAGTCGGAGGTCGTTCCCGGGAAATCAAAATCAATTACCACCTCGGCTTCAGCGGGGACCGGGCTTACTTCTAAAACCAGGAAATTGCCCGGGTCCGGTTCCGCAGGATGTATTATGACCTGCTCTTCAGGCGAAGGTTCAGGCTTGGAGATGTAGAGGGGGTAGGCTTCTTCGGGATCGGAAACCGGAGCCGCCGCCGGACCTGCCAGGCCATTTTGAAAGATCAGAACAGCGCTGATAACCATAAAACAGGCGATGATCAGGAATAGAAGACATTGTCCCTGTTTAAACTTCATCATATCCCTCCGGCAGCAGTCCTGTCTTCGACCTTGTTATAACTAATTTAGCATAAAAAGCAGGATAGGGACACCCTCTGTAGAAAAGTTATTTACCGGTGGGGCCTTTTTTTGGGTTTGCCTGAAGAGCTCTGCCCGATGATAGGGGAGGCAAGTTTACACTTATTCAATTAAGATCGATTTGGCTCTTTCAAGGGAGGTGCAGGCTTTGGCCCACACATTTACCGCTCTCCTGGAATATTTTGGCGCCCAGGATACGATCTGGTGGCGGCTGTTAATATCCGCCCTGATTTTTCTAGTTGTCCTGCTCGTAAGAGGGATATTTACCGGTTTCATTTTTTATATGATCCTCAGGTTTACCCGTAAAACAAAAACTGATCTTGACCGGGCCGCCTTGTTAGCCTTTGAAGGCCCGCTGAAAAGCTTCTTCATCGCTGTCGGCCTCTATTTAGCCCTGTTTTACCTGCCCCTGCCGCCGGTCTTAATAGCTTTTATCTCTAATTTGTTTCGTTCGGTCGTGATTATTCTTCTTGCCTGGGGCTTTTATAACCTGGCGGGCGGAGAAGCTTACAACGAGGTTAGCGACAAGATGAAGCTGGACCAGAGCCTTTCCCTGTTTGCCTCCAAGGCATTAAGGGCGGTCATTATTGCCCTGTCTGTAGTGATCATTGCCCAGGAATGGGGCTATGATGTCAGCGGGCTGGTAGCCGGGTTGGGCCTGGGCGGACTGGCCATCTCCCTGGCTGCCAAGGATGCGGTGGCCAACCTGTTCGGAGGGGTAATTATAATCATGGATAGACCGTTTACCTGCGGCGACTGGATTTTAACCCCGAGCGTGGAAGGGACCGTGGAAGAGATGAGCCTGCGCAGCACCAGGGTGCGCACCTTTGCCAACGCCCTGGTTACAGTGCCCAATGCGATCCTCGCCAATGAAGCGGTAACCAACTGGACCAGAATGCAAAAAAGGCGGGTTTCTTTTCACCTGGGAGTTACCTATACCACGCCCCGGCAAAAGCTGCAGAACTGTGTGGATAAAATCAGGGACCTGCTGGAAAACCATCCCGAAGTGCATCCCGACCTGATCATGGTCCGGTTTGACCACTTTGGCAGCAGCAGCCTCGATATCTTTATCTACTTTTTTACCCATACTAAAGTTTGGACTGAGTTTCTTTCTGTTAAGGAAGAAATTAATTTTAAGATCATGGAAATACTGGAGGGCGAAGGGGTTTCAGTAGCCTTCCCCAGCCGCAGCATTTACTTTGAAAACAAGTTGGAAGCGGAAGCCGGCCTCCCGGATCATAATAACTAAAAACCCTGCTCTTGATTCTATCGGATAAAAAATGCCGCCCGCTTGTGACGGACGGCATTTTTGCTGCCTCGTTGTTACACTCTCTACCCCGGTCCTTTTGTTTCCGGGTTTTTATTTGTCCTGGCCTTTTTTCCAGTCGCTGAGGAATTTTTCAATGCCGATATCGGTCAGGGGGTGTTTAAACATCTGCTCCAGGACCTTAAAGGGCAGGGTGGCAATATGAGCGCCGGCCAGGGCGACCGCCGGGACATGCTCCGGGTGACGAATGCTGGCGGCGATAACCTCGCAATCAAGGTCATGCAGGTCGATCATATCGACGATATCGCGCACCAGTTCCACCCCGGTCTGGCCGATATCATCGAGCCGCCCCAGGAAGGGACTGATATAGGCGGCGCCGGCCCGGGCGGCCAGCAGGGCCTGGTTAACTGAAAAAACCAGGGTAACATTAACCCGGATTCCCTCTGCGGAAAGGGTTTTAACCGCCCGCAGCCCTTCGGGCATGACCGGGATCTTGATCACCACGTTGTTATGCACTCCCGCCAGTTCCCGGGCTTCCTTGACCATACCTTCATAATCCATGGAAATAACTTCGGCGCTGATCGGACCGTCCACATATTTACAGATGGTAGGCAGGATCTTGCCAAAATCCTCATTTTCCTTGGCGGCCAGGGACGGGTTGGTGGTAACACCGCAGATCACGCCCCATGCGGCCGCTGTTTTAATTTCCTCGACATTGGCTGTATCCAGGTATAGTTTCATTATCTTAACCTCCAGGTAAAATTTATTGTACCGGCCAAAAGGGCGCTTCGAGTTCCAGCGCGCTTCCGGCTGCCACTTAAGTATTCTCCTTCCAGGCACAATTCCCTGCCGCAGGGCTTTTGCCATTTTTCTGTGATTTGCCAGAAAAGATCAGGGCTGTTAGAATAAGTTGAAAGGGTGGTGAGCGGCGATAAAAGAACTTGAAGCAGCCCGCAAACAGCATCCGGAGAAGTTTGCTCACACAGACGGTATTTTTGACCGGGTCAGCCCCGGGGATCGTATTTTTATAGCTACCGCCTGCGGCGAACCGCAGTACCTGGTGCAAAAATTTGTTGAACACGTGCAGTCGAACCCCAAAGCCTTTTTTGACACCGAAATTCTCCATGTCTGGACCCTCGGAGTATCGCCATACACCGATGAGAAGCTGAAAAGCACCTGCCGGTCCAACTCCTTTTTTGTCAGCCATAACATTCGCCAGGCAGTCAATGAAGGCCTGGCAGACTATACCCCCATTTTCCTGGCCGACATTCCGGCCATGTTCCGCCGCCGCCAGGTCAAGGTAGACGTGGCCCTGGTGCAGGTCTCTTTACCGGACAAGCACGGCTACTGCAGCCTCGGGGTCAGCCTTGATATTACCCGGGCCGCCGTGGAAAATGCCGACCTGGTAATCGCCCAGGTTAACTCCTACATGCCCCGGGTGCACGGCGACACCTTTATTCACTTATCTGATTTTGATTACCTGGTCCCGCACAATGAACCGATCCTGGAATACAGTCCTCCGCCCCCGGAGCAGGATATTGTTGAAGCCATCGGCCATTATGTAGCGCAAATCGTGGAAGACGGTGATACCATCCAGGTCGGATACGGGGCCCTGCCCGATGCCATCCTTTCCTGTTTTCATGAAAAGCGCCACCTCGGCGTTCATACCGAGCTTCTAAAAGACGGCCTGATCGACCTGGTCAAAAAAGGGGTGGTCGACAACAGCATGAAAAGCAAGGACCGGGGCAAGCTGGTGGCCTCTTTCTGCATGGGCACCAGGGAAACCTATGACTTTATCAACGATAACCCGGCGGTCCAGTTCAAAGAGATCGCTTATACCAATAACCCGATGGTCATCGGGGAACAGGAGCATATGACGGCCATCAATACAGGCCTGGAGATAGACCTGAGCGGGCAGGCTTCCACTGAATCGATCGGCAGCACTTTTTACAGCGGCATCGGTGGACTGGCCAACTTCATGCGCGGTTCGGTCATGGCCCCCTACGGCAAAAATATCCTGGCCATGCAGTCGACTTCCCGGGACGGCAGCCATTCCAGAATTGTGCCGGCCCTGCAAGAAGGGGCGGGGGTAACCCTGACCCGCGGCGACCTCTTTTATGTGGTCACAGAATACGGCATTGCCTTTCTGCACGGTAAAAATATCCGGGAAAGGGCCATGGCCCTGATTTCCATTGCCCATCCCAAATTCCGGTCCTGGTTGATAGAAGAAGCCAAGAAGAGAAAGATTATTTACAAGGATCAGGCTTACATGCCCGGCGAAAAGGGTGATTACCCGGCTCATCTGGAAACATACCGGACCACCGGTCGCAACGTCCGGATCTTTCTGCGCCCCGTTAAGATCAGCGATGAAACCATCATCAAAGATTTTTTCTATTCCCTGTCGGATAAGAGCATTTACCAGCGGTTCCTTACCGTCAGGCGTCAGCTGTCGCACGAAGAACTGCAGAAACGCTTTGTAGTGATCGATTATACCAGCGAGATGGTAATCCTGGCTGTAAAACGCTACCTGGGCCAGGAAGTAATTACCGGTATCGCCCAGTACTGTATCGGCGAAAATAACCTTTCCGCCGAAGTCTCGATCGTGGTCCGGGACGATTTCCAAAATAAAGGCATCGGATTTGAACTGCTCTCTTACCTGGTTACGGTGGCCAAAAAACAGGGGCTGCATACTTTTACAGCCGATATCCTGCCCGACAACACCTCCGTTTTCCGCTTGATTGAAAAACTGGGGCTCGAATTTGACCGCAGGTGGGACGGCGGTTTGATTCATATTGTTATCTACCTGAAGTAAATTTTGCATCCGCTTTAAGCGATTAAGGAATAGAATTTGCGCCTCTTAAGGCGCTGATGCCGGCGGGGAATGATAAGATGGCTTTTGAGCTGAAAGAAGAAACAATTTCTGCATTGCGCGATTACTATACTGCTGAAGGGTCAGCTTTGCGCTGGCCCCATGTTTTTGCCCTGCCTGCCTGGCTGGAGAGCTGGTGGGATGCCTTTGGAGAAGGCTATAACCCCTGCCTGCGCTCGGTTCATGCAGATGGTCTTTTAATCGGCCTGGCGCCCCTGATGGAAAGAGAAGGGGAGCTGCGCCTGATCGGCAGCAGCGATGTCTGCGATTATCTCGATTTTATCATCCGGCCCGATCGGGAAGAGGCCTTCTTCCAGGCCCTGCTGCCCGGCCTTAAAGAAGAAGGTTTTAAGCGGTTAACTTTAGAGGCTCAGCGCCCGGATGCCTCTATTTTTAAAAGCTTTGCCGCAGAGGCCGGCGGAAGTGATTTTCCGGCGCGCCTTGAATTTAGGCGTGAAAATGAAGCCTTTGAACTGTTCCTTCCCGGATCCTGGGAAGATTACCTGGCCCGTTTGAGCAAGAAACAGCGTCACGAAGTGAGGCGCAAACTGCGCCGCCTGGGTCGCGAGACCAAAAGCTACGATTACCATGTTATTGAAGAATACGGGGCGGTCCGGGATTTTATCCCCGTTTTTTTTGAACTGCTGCAGGATCATCCCGAGAAAGCCGAATTTTTGACGCCCGGCATGGAACGCTACTTCCGGGCCCTGATCGATAATATGGCCGCAGCCGGACTGGCCCGGTTCGGCCTGCTTGAGATTGACGGCAGTAACGCCGCTGCCGTCCTTTACTTCGATTACCGGGAAAGAATCAACCTCTACAACAGCGGTTTTCTCTCCGCCTATCGCCCCCTGAGCGCCGGCCTTCTCTCCAAGGTGCTGTTGATCAAGGAGGCCATTGAACGGGAACGCCGGGTTTATGACTTTTTGCAGGGACGGGAAGTATATAAAAGCCGCCTGGGCGGCATTGCCGTCCCGGTTTACAGGGTCACAGTTAACCTGTAAGCCTTTCTGCCGGAGCGGGCCCAAAAGGCGGGCATAGTTTTAAAGAGGAGCAAATTTACAGGCCGGGAGTTGGATCTTTGATGCAGCTGGCAGTTTTGAGCATTCACAGCTCCCCGCTGGGCCGGGCGGGAGGAAAAGATACCGGGGGGATGAGCACGTACCTGCGCGGGCTCTCCCTGGCCCTGGGCCAGCGGGGCCACCGGGTGGATCTTTTTACCCGCAGGGTAGATCCCGGCGCAGAAACCGTTTGCCGGCTCGGCCCCAATGTTCGTCTGATCTGTCCCGACGACGGGCTTGGGGAGCTGGACAAGAACCTCCTTTACCCCCACTGCCCTGAAGTGGCGGAAAGTATTGTTAGGTTTAGCAAGAGCGATCGCTGCCAGTACGATTATATTTTTAGCCACTACTGGTTATCCGGCGTGGCCGGCCGCATCCTCAAAGAGCGCTGGCATATTCCCCACCTGATCATGTTCCATACCCTGGGCCGGGCCAAGAACGAGACCTCGCCCGGCGAAAACGAAAGCGCCCTGCGCCTGCAAACAGAAGCGGACCTGGCCCGGAACTGCGATCTGCTTGTGGCTTCGGCAGGAGGGGAAAAAGAGCGGATGGTCGAATATTTTGATCTCAGACCGGAAAAAGTAGCTCTGATCCCCTGCGGTATAGACCGCAACCTGTTTTACCCCTATGACCGGCAGGGCCGCCTGGCGGCAAAAAAACAAACGGGTCTCCTGGGGGACGGTAAAACGATTCTGGCGGTGGGGCGGATCGAGGCGGTGAAGGGTTTTTATCTGTTGCTCGATGCCGCAGCCCTGCTGCCTGCACAAGATAACTTTGCAGTAGTGATCGCCGGAGGAGAGGGCAGGAACAAAGCCCTGAACGCCGCTTTAAAAGAAAAAGCCCGCCAACCGGGCCTGGACGGTAAAGTGCGTTTTGCCGGCATCATCGAGCATGAGCGGCTCCCCCTGTATTATAACGCCGCCGATGCCGTCGCAATAACTTCCCATTATGAAAGCTTCGGCCTGGCGGCCCTGGAAGCGTTAGCCTGCGGCACCCCGGTGGTTGCTTCTCCGGTGGGTGTTTTACCGGAACTTCTCGGGCATAACAGCGCTTTCGGTGCCCTGGTGGAAGGCCGCGATCCCGCCCGCTGGGCTGCGGCCATGCGCAGGGTTTACCGGGCCGGCAAGCCCATTACTGGGGCGGCCCTGGAAGCGGGCCTGGCCCCCTACAGCTGGCCTGAGGCCGCAAAAGGGCTGGAATCGGCCCTCCAGGCGCTCTGAGACATTAAAAAAAGGTTATGTTATAATAATTAGCGTTGAGAATAATTACTACAGGTTAGGATGATTTAGAATGGATGCGCAAATGGTTTACGATGCCCTGATCAGCTACGGAACCCAGTTATTGCTGGCCCTGGTGGTGCTTTTGATCGGTTTAAAGATTATCGGCATCATAGTCAGGGCAGTTTCCAGGAGAATGGTCAAGGTGGACATGGATCCTTCTCTTCAGCCGTTTATGACCTCTGTGCTGCGGGTAACCCTGCAGGTTCTCCTGGTTATTTCCGTGGCCTCCATGATTGGCTTAGAAATGACCTCATTCATTGCCGTAATCGGGGCCCTGGCTTTTGCCGTGGGTTTGGCCCTGCAGGGAAGCCTGGCCAACTTTGCCGGCGGGGTCCTGATCCTGCTTCTTAAGCCTTTCAAAGTTGGCGACTATATTCAGGCCGCCGGCCACGCCGGCACAGTCAAAGAAATCCAGGTATTTTACACCTACCTTGACACCCCGGACAATACCAGGATCGTAGTGCCCAACGGTTTGCTCTCCAACAGCAGCGCCATTAATTTCAGCAAAAATCCGATCCGGAGGCTGGATTTAACCTTTGATGTTGGCTACGAGTCTGATATTGACCGGGTCAAAAGCATACTTCTGGACCTGGCCAACCGGCATGACCTGGTCTTTACAGATCCGCCACCCCAGGCCCTGTTAGGGGAGCACGGCGACAATGCCATCGTTTTTTACCTGAGAATGTGGTGTAATGCCGGTGATTACTGGCCTCTTCACTTTGAATTTCTGGAAACAGTCAAAAAAGCTTTCGATGAAGAGGGTATCAACATCCCCTATCCGCAAAGGGATGTTCACCTCATTAAAAATGAAGACCGGTAAAGCCGCTTCATAATCTTGATCTTTACCCTCTTTCCTGCCGGCCTGGCGGCCCTGAAGCGTTTTTTGCCGATCCGGCGGCCGAGCGCTGTTATGCCGGACCTGAAAGGCAGGCGGCTTGGCTTAATAAGGACAGGAGAAACTATTCAAAGGCGGTTATGCAGATGGAACAGGACAATAAAACAGCAGATTTAAAAGCAGATGTAATGGTGATCAGCCCTCATCCCGACGACTCAGAATTCGGGACCGCAGGCTCAGTGGCCCGCTGGGTCAGCGAAGGCAAAGTTGTGGTTTACGTCATCTGCACCGATGGGGAAAAGGGGACCAGCGATCCCGCTGTCAGCCCCGAAGACTTAAAAATAACCCGGCAGCAAGAACAACGCAAGGCAGCCGGTTTGCTCGGGGTGAAAGAAGTAATCTTCCTCGGCTACCCTGATCAGGGGCTGGAAGACACCTCTGATTTTCGCAAAGACCTGGTGCGCTGCATCCGCCGTTTCCGCCCGGACACCCTGGTTACCGCCGATCCCTACCGCCGCTATATCTGGCACCGCGATCACCGCATTGCCGGCCAGGCGGTTCTTGACGCCGCCTTTCCTTATGCCCGCGATCACCTGGCCTACCCTGACTTGCTGGAACAGGGGCTGGCGCCGCACAAGGTCAAAGAAATCCTGACCTGGGCCAGCGAAGACCCCAACTATTATTCCGACATCACCGCAACCTTTGAGACCAAGCTGGCCGCCCTGCGCTGCCATGAAAGCCAGGTCGGGGGCCATCATTTCCCCTCCATCGAGCAGTGGCTGCGCAAGCGCGCTGAAGATGCCGCCCGGGATCAGGATTTTACCCTGGCCGAGGCCTTCCACCGGGCCGAATTCCTGTGGTAAAGAGCCCGGGCAAAACAGCTTAAAATTTCATCTGCCTGGCCCTGTTAGCTGCCGAGCCAGGTGACGTCACCGCTCAGTTCAAGGTTATTTCTGCTGCGCTTAAAGGTGTTAAAAAGTTCCCGTTCGGTTTTAAGATCGGTTTTTTCGCCGTGCCCGGGCAGGATTACCGTCTCATCAGGCAGGGTCATGATCTTGTTCTCTATGGAGGCCACTATCTGCTTGAAAGCTTCCGGTGAGGGTGTTTTTCCCGGCCCGCCGGGGAAGACGGTGTCCCCGGAAATCAGGTAGCTTTCGATCCGGAAACAGAGGCTGCCGGGGGTGTGACCCGGGGCGTGAATAGTTTCCAGTTCCAGGCTGCCGCAGTTAATGATTTCGCCCCCGGCCAGGAAGCGATCGGCTTTAACCGGCAGCTGCTCCGCATCGTCCTCGTGGACGGCCAGAGTCGCTCCCAAATCCCGCTGCAGCTCTTCCAGGTCGACGCTGTGATCCATATGCCCGTGGGTCATAAGGATAAACCGGACCCGGTTTTCTTCAAGGCGCTCCTTGATTATTTCCGCGCTGCCCGGAGCATCGATCAATACGGCCTCTGCCGTTTCCCGGCAGATGATCATGTAGGCATTGGTACCGAAAGGTTTCGTTTCCAGGCGCAATATTTCCTTTTCTTCGTCCCTGGCTATTTCCTGGATCCTGCTGGTCATTATGGCATCTCTCCTCTTATCTGGGTTTATCTTCTCAGTTGAACCTTACATATCTCCATTTATATTATAACAGCCGGGCCAAAAATATTGGCCATGCGTTAAGAAAAAGCGGGTCCCCCGGACTTACCGCCGGGCCACTGCTAATTGGCCATTTCCCTTTATTAGCATAATCGGTTATAATGATTTCTGGGAATAATTCATAACCATCCATAATCATAACAGGAAGAGGGATCCAGCAAATGTCCAAGATTAAAGTAGCCATTGTTGGTGTCGGCAATTGCGCCAGCGCCTTAATCCAGGGAATCCACTATTACCGGGATTGGAACGAAGACGATGCAGTTGGCCTCCTGCACTGGAGTATTGGCGGCTACCGGCCTTATGATATTGAAGTGTGCGCCGCTTTTGATATAGATAAAAGAAAGGTGGGCCAGGATATCCACCGGGCAATTTTCGCCCCTCCCAACTGTGCGGAGGCCTTTTATCCCGATTTGCCTCCAAATGGCGCTACCGTTCACATGGGCCGGGTTTTGGACGGCTTTTCCGATCATATGCTCGATTATGAAGACCAGTATACCTTTGTGAAAAGCGATTCACCGCAACCGGACCAACAAGAAGTAGTAAGCATCCTGCGCCATTCAGGCGCCGAGGTTTTGCTTAATTACCTGCCGGCCGGCTCGGAAGAAGCGTCCCGCTTTTACGCCGGGTGCGCCCTGGAAGCGGGAGTGGCCTTTATCAACAACATCCCCGTCTTCATTGCCAGCGATCCGCAGTGGGCGGAGCGCTTTGCCGCCCGGAATGTGCCAATTATCGGGGATGATATTAAATCTCAGATGGGTGCCACGATCCTGCACCGCGCCCTGGCTGATCTCTTTAAAAAGCGCGGGGTCAAGCTGGAGCGCTCCTACCAGCTCAATACCGGCGGCAACACCGATTTCCTTAATATGACCAACCAGGGTCGCCTGGCCACCAAGCGCATCTCCAAGACCGAAGCGGTCCAGTCGGCTGCGGCAAAAAGGCTGCCCGACCGCGACATCCACATCGGCCCCAGCGATTATGTTTCCTGGCAGAAGGATAACAAGGTCTGCTTCCTGCGCATGGAAGGCCAGGTTTTTGGCAATATCCCCATTAACCTGGAAATGCGCCTGAGCGTTGAAGACTCGCCCAACTCGGCCGGCATCGCTATCGATGCCATCCGCTGCTGCAGGCTGGCCCTGGACAGGAACCAGGGAGGAGTGCTCGAAGGCCCTTCGGCCTATTTTTCCAAGCACCCACCCCGCCAGCACCCCGATTACGAAGCCTACCGGCTTACTGAAGAGTTTATCCGGGGCCGGTAACCGGAGCTTTTGTTCGCAACCGGATCATAAAAGATGGCCTCAAGCCCCTTTTCGAGGGCCGCGGGCCATCTTTTTTTATTATTTATTTACTCCGGTTTTCCCAAGGCAGCCGGCCTGTTCACCCGGGCCAGCCCTATAATTTGCAGCCCAGGTCAAAGCCTTCTTTGACCGCTTCGGTGATCTTGCGCGGCTTGCGGGCATCTCCGATCGAGTGCAGTTCCGGCACCCGGCCCTCCAGTTTTTCTGCCAGGGGGTTATAGGGCGCCGCCCCGATGGCCAGGGCTACCGTATCGGCCGGCAGCAGGGTTTCTTCGCCCTCTTTTTCCACCAGCACCCCTGCTTCGTTTACTTCTTTGACCGCGTACTGGTCCATGACCCTGATACCCAGGCGGCGGATGCACTTGATCGTCACCCAGCGGGTGCTGACCCCGATGTCCCGGCCAATCCCTTTTTCCAGTTCGACCAGGGTGACCTCGCGGGTGCCCCGGTTAAGCAGTTCTTTAAGCCTTTCGGGGGTTTCAGCGTCGTTTTCCATCAGGAACTTTAAGTTTTCCGCCGAGATCGTCCCTTTCTCGGCCGCTTTAACCGCTGTTTCGCAGCCTACCGAACCGCCCCCGATAACAACCACCCGTTTCCCGGGCACAACCGAGCCGTCCAGGATCTGCAGGGCCGAGACCAGGGGAGCTTTTTCTGCGATCGAAAAAGGCGCTGCCGCCGGTCCGGCGCCGGTGGCCACTACCACTACGTCGGCCTTTTCTGCTATGATTTCATCGGCTGTGGCCTCCCGGTTAAGCACCACTTCCACCCCGTAACCGGGCAAGATATTTTCGTAATAATCGAGGAAGGTGATGAAATCGCTCTTGCCCGGGGGCATGGCGGCATAGTGCAGATGGCCGCCCAGGCGGCTGTTCTTTTCCCACAGGGAAACCGTGTGTCCCCGCAGGGCGGCCAGGCGGGCTGTTTCCATGCCGGCCGGTCCTCCGCCAATGATCAGGACTTTGCGCCGTTCTTCAGCCGGTTTGATTTCTGTATCATATTCCCTGCCCGCCAGGGGATTGACCGTGCACTCCACGTCCTGCAGGGAAAAGACCATGTCAAAGCAGCCCTGGTTGCAGGCGATGCAGCGCCGGATCAAATTGAATTTACCGGCCGCTGCCTTGTTGGGCAGGTCCGGGTCGGCAATCAGCGGCCGGCCCATATTGACCAGGTCGGCCAGGCCCTCTGTGAGGATCTCTTCGGCCACCAGCGGATCGTTAATCCGGTTGCTGGCCATAACCGGGATGTTGACCGCCTCCTTGATCCCCCGGGCCAGGTAGGCAAAACCGCCTCTTGGCAGTTCACCGGTGATCTGGGGCACCCTTGATTCATGCCAGCCCCCGGTAACATTAAGGCAATCCACACCGGCCTGTTCCAGGTCCCGGGCAAAAAGGGCCGCCTCGCGGTTGGTGTTGCTGTCCGGGACGTAGTCATGCCCGGAGATCCTGACATTGATGGTATAGTCATCGCCTACCGCTTTTCTGACCCGTTCTATTACCTCCAGGCCGAAACGCTTCCGGTTTTCCCAGGATCCGCCGTACTGGTCCGTACGCTGGTTTGTAACCGGTGAAAGGAACTGGCAGACCAGGTAACCGGCGCTGGCCAGGATTTCTACGGCGTCAAAACCTGCATCCCTGGCCCTGCGGGCGGCCCGGGCATATTCTTCCTGGACCGTTTCTATATCCTCCCGGGTCATTTCCTTCGGGGTTTCTTTGGTCAGCCGGGAAGNGACAGCGGACGGGGCAATCGGCTGCTTGCCGATCATCATGCTGTGCGTGTAACGCCCGGCGTGGTAAAGCTGGGCCGCGGCCGCCGCGCCGTTATCTTTTATGGCCCGGGCCAGTTTCTCCAGGCCGGGAATGTACTTGTCGTCATGCAGGCCGATCATCATCGGACCCTGCCCCAGGCTGTCAATTGTGCATCCTCCCACGGTAATCAGGCCGGCTCCGCCGCGGGCCCTGGTTTCGTAATACTTGATCAACCGTTCGTTTACAAAGCCCTCCGGGGTGTAGCTGTGGTGGATTGCCGGCATGCAGATGCGGTTTTTTAATTCCATCCGCCCTACCTTGATCGGTTCGAACAATTTCATCAGCTGATAACTCCTTTATTGATCATTAATTTACTAGAAGGATCTAGTAGTGATTTTTTGCTAAAGCTGCTCTGTTTTAGTTAATTCTACACCGGCCGGGAAAACGCCTGCTTTAACCTGAAGAAAATCGACAACCATAAGCTATCTATATCAAATATCCGTCAACGGCGACACTATCTAAAAATAATCGCCGGGATCGCCCGGCCAGACCGGGCCGGCTGAAACTCCGGCGCTGATTTTCAACCTGGTCTGACATTACCGGGATTTTGCTGTTATAATAAGGCAGGAGGTTTTCACCATGGATTATATCGAAGTTCGTGTATTTGGTAAGTTATGGAAGATATTTCAGGAGAGAGGCTACGCCATCCCTTTCCAGTATCAATTGGCGGAGAACTGCCTGAGCGCAGATAATCTGCGCGAAAAGCTGGAAATACCTGCTGAAGATGTGGAAGCCGTATTTATCAACCGCCACATCAGGCCCCTGTCGACGAAGCTGGAGCCCGGCGACCGGGTGGCCTTTGTGCCGCCCGGCATTCCAAGCATCCACCGTTTCAACCTGGGCTTTTACGCCGCCAGGGAGGGAGAGGAAGATAGTTCCGTCTGCCGTGAAGAGAACAGGGGCGATGAGTAGGACCGCCCTGCCGGCGGTAACGGTGACAAAGGCGGCCGGAAAGACAGCAGCACCGGGGTAGAGCTGATCAACTGACCCGCCTTTATCACTTCTGCCTTCTGTTTAACGGTTTCTGCAGCAGTAATTTTACCGGGGTCTNGCCCGCCTGAACATGGTCAGGCCGGTGAAACGCGAACAGTGTGCGCAAAAAATTACTCCGGCACGGTGTTTAAGAACAAACTTGGAACCTCTAACATAAAAGAAGTGGAGGCTGCTTCATGTGCGGAAGATTTGCCCTGGCTACTGAAAAAAAAGTGCTTGAAATGCTTTATGATCTGGAACTGCGCGGTGAACTAACGCCCCGCTACAATATTGCCCCGTCGCAGGAAATCCTGGGCCTGCGGCTCTCTTCTGAAACCGGCAAAAAGGAGCCCGCTTATTTTAAATGGGGCCTGGTCCCCTTCTGGGCGGACGATCCGGCCATTGGCAACCGGCTCATCAACGCCCGGGCCGAAACCGCGCCTCAAAAACCTTCTTTCCGCACTGCCTTTAAAAAAAGAAGGCTGCTGATCCCGGCCACCGGTTTCTTCGAATGGAAGAAGCAGGAGGGGGCCAAGCAACCTTTCTATATTTGCAGGAATGACGGCCAGCCTTTTTCCCTGGCCGGGCTCTGGGAGCGCTGGGAGAAAGGCGAAGATATTCTGGAAACCTGCACTATCCTGACCACCGAACCAAACGACCTGGTGGCAGAGCTCCATAACCGGATGCCGGTGATTATTCCCCGGGACGACTACGGGCGCTGGCTCGATCCGGCGGCGGAACAGGCGGACCTGGTTGAACTGCTCGGGCCCTATCCCCCGGAAGAGTTAACCGCCTACCCGGTCTCCACCCGGGTCAACAGCCCCGGCCAGGACCGCCCGGAATTGCTGGAGCCGCTCTAAGCAATTTTAAATGTCTGTTTTCGGACTCACCCGGGACTTTGCCGATTTCTTGCCTTTTCCTCGGAAAGAAGGCGGACGGCAGACCCGGTTTTTCTATTCTGCGCCGCAGGTGGGGCAGGGGCCGCTCGGCCGGTGATAGGCGTGGTTGGTCCAGATCCCGCAGTCAAAACGGTAGCCCCGGTTGCCCAGCTCCACCGGGCACTGTTCATACATCAGGTGGTAACCTTCGTAGGTCTGGCAGCCATCGCTGGTCCTGCCGCATTCTATGCAGCTAAACTTGGGCGAATAAGTGCCCATATTGTTGTTCAGGTAGCCCAGGAACTCCACCGGGCCGTTGCAGACAAAACAGGCCGTTCCTGCCAGGGCGGCAAAATCGAGATCATGGTAGTGGAGCTTGCTTTCCGCCGCCCCGCCGCTGTTAAAATAACCGGCCAGGTCTTCCGGGTGGAGGGCCAGGCGGGGCAGTTCCACCGGCAGCAGCTCGGAAACTGTATCCAGGACAAAATGGGTATGATCGACGATGTGCAGGGCCAGGGTGGATTGCTCTACATGATCCTGGACCCCTGGAAACAGCGGGAAGGAAATCAACAGGATCAACAGCACTCCCGTTACCGCCAGCCCGATTACCAGCCCGGCGCCGCCTCCGCCAAGTTTATCAATGAGCCTCAGGGGAGTTATGCGGATCACCAGGAATAAAATGGTGCCCAGGAAATGCACCGAAAGGGCGGTAATTGAAAAAATGAGGATAAAACTGGCCGCATCGGCAAGGAAAGCGGGCAGGTTTAAATAGCCCAGGATCAGGCGGCTGACCTCAACGTAATAAGCGCTGGCTGCTCCCAGGCCGGCGGCCAGGCCGGCGATGGTAAATATGCTTCTGATTAAGCCGGTCCTGATGCCCTGCACCATGGCGACGGCCAGGAAGATGGCAATCAGGATATCGATCCAGTTTAATTCTTGCGGCACAGTCTCTTCACCGCCCCTTTGAGGTTTTATGATGCTCCCCGTCATTCAGGATACCAGGGTGCCCGCTTTGCCTGTAATTTTCTTCCTTCTTTATAAGCGCCTGGTTCATTTCTATTATAATCGAAAAGGGCAACCCTGGATCTGAAATATTATTCCGGGCGAGAAAATAATCCCGTTAAACCCCGCCGGAAGCGCCTGCTAAAAGCAAAATACTGTTTTGATGTAGAGGGATTAAAGCTCCGGTCGTCGAAATATCGATTAAACGCAACCAGCCGGGCTTTGTTTTTTCAGGCATTTTACCCGGCCGGAGGGTGGCTTATGTATAGGGAGACTTCACCTGCCGGGATAGCCCCGTTTCTTGGCAGCAGAGAGCCGAAAGGAGAGAGCCGAAAAATGCGCCTGCCAACAGAAAGAATGAAAAAGATCCAGAGCACCGGGATCAGGAAAATTATGAACAAGGCCCTGGCTTACGAACAGGAAGGCCGCAAAATTTACCATATGGAAATCGGCCGCCCCGATTTCGACACCCCGGAAGCAGTGAAAGAAGCGGCGATCCGCTGCTTGAAAGAGGGCACCGACCATTACAGTTCCAATTACGGTATGGAAAAGCTGCGCCGGGTGATTGCCGGTAACCTGGCCGCCGATAACAAGATCGATGCCGATCCCGACCGGGAGCTGATCATTACCGCCGGCGCGGTGGAGGGGATGGCTCTCGCCACCATAGCCCTTCTTGATCCCGGCGACGAGGCCCTGGTGCTCAGTCCCTGTTATACCTCTTACGAAAACCAGGTTCTTCATCCCGGCGGGATCCCCGTGCCGGTCCCGCTGCGGGCCGAAAAAGGCTTCCGGCCCGAATTAAAAGACCTGGAAGCCGGCCTGAGCGGCAAAACCAGGATGCTGATTATCAATACGCCCAACAATCCTACCGGGGTGGTTTACGGCCCGGAAACCATGGCCGAACTGGCCGATTTTGCCGTCAAGCACGACCTGCTGGTCGTATCAGACGAATGTTATGAAAAGATCCTCTTTGACCGGGAACATATCAGTATCGCTTCTTTGCCGGGGATGAAAGACCGGACGATCACCCTTAATTCTTGCTCCAAGTCCTTCTCCATGACCGGCTGGCGGATCGGCTATGTCCACGCTTCGGCTGAAATGATCGATTACATGCTCAGGATCCACCAGGACCTGGTAATCTGTCCCACCATCTTTGCCCAGGAAGGGGCGGTTTATGCGTGGGAAAACAGCGCCAGCCTGGTTGCGCCCATGGTTGAGGCATTCAAACAGCGCCGGGACCTGCTGGTTGAGCGGCTGGACCGCATGGAAAGTCTCGACTATGTCCGGCCTGAAGGAGGCTTCTACGCCTTTCCCTCGATCAAGAAACTGGGCCTGGACGACTGGGAGTTTTGTGACTATATGCTGGATGAGGCGGGAGTGGCAGTTGTTCCCGGCCAGGCTTTTGGCCGTTACGGGGCAGGTTATTTCAGGCTGGCCTACTC
>SL_5KL_010_SEDDRAFT_10000477_pt1 | contig 25503 bp, 20 predicted proteins | sample SodLakKL_010_SED_FD_9118 | JGI IMG/M metagenome (IMG submission 9118) | reverse complement strand
GTTTTTCAGGGTGTTGGTAATAGACTGCTGCCCTACCACCATGTCGAAGGTGGCAGGCCTGTATTTACGTGCAGATACAACAAACTGGTCCATCAGGCAAACAGATTTTTTCCAGATGCAAAGATAATTGATTTTTGGCTTTTGTTGTTGGCTTTTGGCCATTAGCTATTAGCTTCTGGAAAGAACTCCAGCAGCCAACAGCCAATAGCCAACAGCCAACAGCCAACTAGATAAGGCCTTTTTTATGTTTTTCGCCGATGGCCTTAAGCATGTCTTCGGTCATGGCATCCAGGTCATAATCCGGTTTCCAGCCCCAGTCTTTGCGGGCCGCGGAGTCGTCAACGGAGTTTGGCCACGAGTCGGCGATCTCCTGGCGGAAATCAGGCTGGTAGCTGATCTCGAACTCTGGGATATGCTTTTTAATGGACTCTACCATCTCACCTACTGTAAAGTCCATCGCACCAACGTTGTAATCGCAATGATAGTTAAGCTTGTCAAAGTCGGCCTCCATAAGGTCGATGGTCGCCTTCAGGCAGTCGGGCATATACATCATGGGCAGCCGCGTCTGCTCATTTACGAAGCAGGTATATTTCTTGTTTTTGATGGCTTCGTAATAGATGGCAACTGCGTAATCGGTGGTTCCACCGCCGGGCAGGGTTTCGTGGCTGATGATCCCCGGATAGCGCAACCCCCTTACATCCATACCATACTTCTTTACGTAATAGTCGCCCAGCAGCTCACCGGCCACCTTGGTAACACCATAAATGGTTGTCGGCTTCAGTATGGTCTCCTGGGGGGTGTTGTCAATGGGTGTGGTGGGCCCGAATACGGCAATCGAGCTGGGGACCAAAACCTGCTTCATCTGGCGCTCCCGGGCAAGCTCCAGGATGTTGATCAGCCCGTTCATGTTCACGTCCCAGGCCAGCATCGGGTTCTTCTCCCCGGTACCCGATAAAATGGCCGCCATGTTGATGATCACATCGATCTTGTATTTGTCTACAACAGAGACCAGGGCTTCCTTTTCCAGGGCGTCAACAACCTCGCAAGGCCCTGTCTCCAGAAGCTTCTCAGAGGGCTTGGTCTTGCGGACCCCCGCAACAACCTGGTCGCCGCCATAAATGTTTCGTAATGCTAAGGTTAACTCTGATCCGATCTGTCCGGCTGATCCAACTACCAAAATGTTTTTCATGCGTTTGTGGTTTAAGCGTTTATAATAATAATCTGCTAATGTGCCAATGTGCTAATGAGCCAATGTGTTGAAGGATTTCGGATGTAAGAAGGTTTCTCCTTTGTTTGCATGCAACCTGGCAGATCATTGATGTTTGCCAACTCTTAAACTTAACTGCAGTTCAAGAGCTGTCTCTGCGGCTCCTTCCGGAAAAGTTCTACTCTTCTTACTTTCTACTTCTTACTTCTCAGTGCCCGTCGCCCGGCTTCCAGCGCCTGGCGCGCATCACTCAGTGTCCGGAGTCCAGCGCCCGGAGTCCAGCGCCCATCGCTTGGCTTCCGGTGCTCAGTGCCCATCGCCCAGGGCCCGGAACCCGGAACCCAGTGTGCCGAAAACCCGGCATGGGCAAAAATATGCATTTTTTGCGGATTCCAAAAAGAATGAAAAGCTGAAGCCATATTCGTCAAAAACAATATCTTTGCCTGAAAATCACCTTTTACCGGGGTCGTTTTACGGTTTGTGGCCGTACCCGTTTGGTGAGCCTGATCGTTTGAGGATCGCATTGCATTGGTGATCCCTGTTGTTTAGTTTTTCGGATACTTACACAATTAGTTTCATAACCAATCACATAAAAAAAGAATCATATGTACGGAAAAATCAAGGAACATCTTCAGAAAGAATTGCAGGAAATACGTGATGCAGGCCTTTATAAGGAAGAGCGCATCATTGTGACGCCCCAGGATGCCAAAATTAAGGTGGAGTCCGGGCAGGAGGTGCTTAACTTCTGTGCCAACAACTACCTGGGCCTGTCCAACCACCCGGATCTTATCCAGGCCGCCAAAGAGGGTATGGACGAAAGGGGGTTTGGCATGTCGTCGGTGCGCTTTATCTGCGGCACCCAGGACCTGCACAAGGAGTTGGAGAAGAAGGTTGCCGAATTTTTTGGCACAGATGACACCATTTTGTATGCTGCCTGCTTTGACGCCAACGGGGGAGTGTTTGAGCCTCTGCTTACCAAGGAGGATGCCATAATTTCCGACTCTCTTAACCATGCCTCTATCATCGACGGTGTGCGCCTGTGCAAGGCCGCCCGTTACCGTTACGAGAATGCCAACATGGAAGACCTGGAGGCCAAGCTTAAAGAGGCACAGGCACAGCGTTTCAGGATCATCGTTACCGACGGGGTGTTTTCTATGGATGGAAACGCCGCTCCGATGGACAAGATCGTTGAGCTGGCAGAGAAATACGATGCCCTCGTGATGGTTGACGAGTGCCATTCAGCAGGTGTTGTGGGAGATACCGGCCGCGGCGTCACCGAACTTTTCGATATCCGCGGAGAAGTGGACATCATCACCGGCACGCTGGGTAAGGCCTTTGGTGGCGCAATCGGCGGATTCACAACAGGCCGGAAGGAGATCATCGAGCTGCTTCGCCAGCGCTCACGTCCCTATCTTTTCTCCAACTCACTGCCTCCGGGCGTGGTGAAAGCCGGCATCAAGATGTTTGACATGATGGCCGAAACCGATGAGCTGCAAGAAAAGCTCCACCGGAATACCGAATACTTTATGAACAAGATGGAGAAAGCCGGCTTCGACCTGAAACCGACCCAATCGGCCATCATCGCCGTTATGCTTTATGACGCACCCCTCTCGCAGGAATTTGCTGCCAGGCTCCTCGACGAAGGCATTTACGTGATAGGGTTCTATTATCCCGTTGTACCCAAAGGCCAGGCCAGAATCCGGGTTCAGGTATCCGCAGCACACGAAACAGAACACCTCGATCAATGTGTGGAGGCATTCATAAAGGTAGGAAAAGAGCTTAAGGTACTGTAGTTTTGAGAATTATCGACACCCATACACATATTTACCTGTCACAGTTCAACCACGACAGGGAAGATATGATATCCCGTGCCTCCAAAGCAGGGGTCACCCATATGCTGATGCCCAACATCGACAGCCATACGGTGGCTGATATGCTGAAGGTGGCACGGGCTTTCCCGGATTCCTGCCTGCCCATGATGGGCCTGCACCCCACATCGGTGAAGGAATCATACAAGACAGAGCTGGACGTGATTGCCGCGTGGTTTGAAAAAGGGGATTTCGTGGCCGTGGGCGAAACGGGGATCGACCTGTATTGGGATACCCGTTACGGGAAGGCGCAGAAGATCTCGCTCGAACGTCATGTGGAATGGGCGCTGCAGTACGATTTGCCCCTGGTATTGCACTCCAGGAACTCCCTCAGGGAGTTGTTTGACGTGCTGATGCCTTATCGCCAGAAGAACCTCAGGGGAGTGTTTCACTGCTATCCCGGTGGGGTGGAAGACGCGAAAAAAGTGCTGGATATGGGCTTTCTGCTTGGCATTGGTGGGGTTGTGACATACAGGAACAGCATTATGGCCGAAGTGGTCGGTGCCGTCGGCCTTGAACACGTGATCCTGGAAACCGACGCTCCCTTCCTCGCCCCTGCACCCCATCGCGGCAAACGCAACGAAAGCGCCTGGGTAAAACACGTGGCAGATAAAGTGGCAGAGATCAAGGGTGTGGATGTCGAAGAGGTGGCCCGCATTACCACCGGGAACGCACAGCGGTTGTTTAAACTACCTTGATGTGACGGCAAACCTCAATTCCGTATAACCCTTTACCCCCATAACCAAACAACTCTTTAACCCAGTAACATTTTTGCATCTGCATCCCGGTAAGCAAACAGATTCCTCATTTCGTCCGGAATGACGAACCTTAACCTCAGCCTTAACCTTAGCCTCAACATGCCCACTCAGCCTCATATCCTCGTCATTTATACCGGCGGCACCATCGGCATGGTGGAAGACCCGGAGACCGGAGTGCTGAACCCCTTCGACTTCGATCATCTCACCGATCAGATCCCGGAGATCAGGAAATTCAATTACCACATAGAAAGTGTCTCGTTTGATCCCATCATCGACTCGTCCAATATGGAGCCGGAAGTATGGGTTCGCCTGGCCACGATCATCGAGTCGCATTACGAGCAGTATGACGGCTTTGTGATCCTGCACGGATCGGATACCATGGCATATACGGCTTCTGCACTGAGCTTTATGCTGGAAAACCTTTCCAAGCCGGTGGTCCTGACCGGGTCGCAACTGCCCATAGGTATGATCCGCACCGACGGAAAGGAAAACTTCATTACCTCGGTTGAGATTGCCGCAGCACAAAACAATGGCAGGGCCGTTGTCCCGGAGGTGTGCATATATTTTGAATACCAGCTGTATCGTGGCAATCGCACGCATAAGTTTAATGCGGAGCATTTTGAAGCTTTCCGGTCAGAGAACTACCCTGTGCTTGCGCAGGCAGGAGTGCACATCAACTATAATGAGGCAGCCATCCATAAGGCCACAGACCAGGAATTCAGGATTTTTACCAGGATGGACACCAATATTGCCATCCTGAAGCTTTTTCCCGGCATCAGCCGCCAGGTGGTGGCATCGGTGCTGAACATCGAAGGCCTGAAAGCGGTAGTGATGGAAACCTATGGCTCAGGAAATGCACCCACCTGTGAGTGGTTCCGGGAGGAGGTGCAGNGGGCCGTGGACCGCGGCCTGTTTGTCTGCAACGTAAGCCAGTGCCAGGGAGGGTCGGTGATCATGGGAAAGTATGAAACCAGCGCATGGATGGAAGAGGCCGGTGTCATCAGCGGCCAGGACATGACCACCGAAGCAGCCGTCACCAAGCTGATGTACCTGCTCGGCAACGGCTATTCCGCACCTAAAATCAGGAAATACTTTCAGAAACCCCTCAGGGGAGAGGTCAGTGTTCAAAAATAATTACTTTACGCCTGAACATGGATGTTGAGTATCCCTGCGGGCAACTTCAAACCTCAAACCCTATTCCCCCTGGTAGCACTTTTCCTCATGCATAAAGGGATACCTGAAGTCCGTCGGAGGATTGAAGGTTTCCTTTACAGCACGCGGATTCGTCCAGCGCAGGAGGTTCAGGTAGCTTCCTGCTTTGTCGTTGGTGCCCGACCTGCGCGAACCGCCAAAGGGCTGCTGGCCTACAACCGAGCCTGAGGGCTTGTCGTTGATGTAGAAGTTGCCGGCAGCATACCGGAGGATCTGGCAGGCCTTAACAGTGGCATACCTGTCTTTGGAGAAGATACTTCCGGTCAAACCGTATGGAGAGGTGTCGTTACACAGGTGCAGTGTTTTCTCAAGGTCTTCATCCTCATACACATAAACCGAAAGAACGGGCCCGAAGATCTCTTCCTCCATGGTGACAAAGTGGGGGTCTTTTGTAAAGATCACAGTAGGATCAACAAAGTATCCTTTTGACTTGTCGCCTTCTCCTCCAAAGATAACTTCGGCATCAGGCGAGTTTTTGGCTTTTTCGATATAGCCCATGATCTTGTCAAAGGCGTTTTCGTCAATAACCGCATTGACAAAGTTGCAGAAGTTCCGCACGTCGCCTTTTTTTATCATGCCGATGTTTTCGCCCACCTTTTGTTTGATTTCCGGCCAGAGCGATTTGGGAATGTAGGCGCGCGAGGCAGCCGAGCATTTCTGCCCCTGGTATTCAAATGCACCTCTGACCAGTGCAGTGGCCACCTCATCGGTATTGGCAGAAGGATGAACAAAAACGTAGTCCTTGCCGCCCGTTTCACCCACTATGCGCGGATAAGACCGGTATTTCTTCAGGCTCTTGCCCACCGTTTCCCAGATGTTGTCGAAAGTGGTATCCGAGCCGGTAAAGTGTACACCCCCCAGGTTTTCATCCTGGAAAACGATGTCGCCGATCATGCTTCCCCGGCCGGGAATGAAGTTGATCACACCGTCGGGGAGCCCGGCTTCCTGGTAGATCTTCATCAGGTAATAGTTTGACAGCAGGGCAGTGGTGGCTGGCTTCCAGACCACAGTGTTGCCCAGAACGGCCGGCGCCAGGGCCAGGTTGGAGGCGATAGCTGTGAAGTTAAACGGAGTAACGGCAAACACGAAGCCTTCCAGCGGCCGGTACTCAACACGGTTGAGGTTGCCCCTTTCAGAATGGGGCTGATCGTTGTAAATGTCGCTCACGTAATGAGCGTTGAACCGAATAAAGTCTACGGTTTCACATACGGCCTCAATTTCCGCCTGGTAGGCATTTTTACCTTGCCCCAACATGGTGGAGGCGTTCATCAGGGCCCTGTATTTGGTCGCTATAAGCTCAGATACCTTGAGGGTGATCGAAACGCGCTCTACCCACGACATCTCTGCCCACATCCTGTGAGCTTTCATGGCTGCGTCGATGGCCATTTTTACTTCTTTTTCCGTGGCCTTGTGATATGTGGCGAGCACATGCTGGTGGTCGTGAGGCATAATCACTTTGCCGGTGTTGCCGGTACGTATTTCCTTTCCCCCGATGATCAGGGGAATTTCCACCTGTATATCGCTTTGTCGCTTAAGTTCTTTTTCAAGCTCACGGCGCTCGGGCGTGTCTTTTGTATAGGGTTTTACCGACTCGTTTGCCGGCCTGGCGTAGTAGAATTGTGCATTATTCATCGCATCCTTGTTTTTGGGTTTTACACTGCATACATTTTTGCTAACAGGGTAACAACATCTGAAGCCGTTGGTTCAAAGGGTCCTGTGGGTTTGAACACGCTTCGCCCAAAAACAATACATCGCACATCCGGGCTTTTCGGCTTTCCGGCCTGTATTCGCTTTATGCTGCTTCTGCCTGAGCCTTGTCGATGGTACGTTGTGAGATGCGGATACTGATCTCATAGAGAATAAAAAGGGGTATTCCCACCATGACCTGGCTGAAAATGTCGGGAGGGGTGATCAGGGCTGCCAGGGCGATGATCAGCACGAAGGCGATTTTTCGCTGTTTCCTCATGGTTTCCGGGGTCAGAATGCCTGCTTTGCTGAGAAAAAACACAAAAACAGGCAGCTCAAACAGGATGCCTGCAGCGAATGTGATGGTCGTTACCGTTGTGATAAAAGAGCGGAGAGCGATCTGGTTTTCCACAAGTTCGCTCACCTGGTAAGAACCCAGGAAATTGACAGAAAGCGGCACGATAAGGAAATATGCAAACAGGATTCCTGTGAGAAACAGTCCTGAAATGACCACCACGGCTCCCCTTGAGTTGGCACGCTCTCTTTCGTTGAGGCCGGGGCTGATGAAACGCCATATTTCCCAGACGATGTAAGGCACGGCAATGATAATACCGGCAATGACCGACACCACAATATGGGTGGTAAACTGTCCGGCCAGTTCAATGTTGATGAGGTCAACCGGATGCCGGTTAATGCAAAGGGCTGGCATGGACAGCTGTTCAGAGAGCCAGCAGAATGCACGGTTCGTGATGAAATAGGGTTCTTTTGGTGCCAGGATGACCCGGTTGAAAAGAAAGTCTTTGGAGATAAAAGCCAGGACAGCAAAAACAAAGACCGCGAGAGCTGAGCGGATCAGGTGACCGCGCAACTCCTCAAGGTGTTTCCAGAAGCTCATTGTCGCATCTGGTGATGTTGGATATGTGTCTTCTTTGTTCGCCAAAACAATGTGTTTTACTTGCTCAAAAAGGGTCGGATAACTGTTTCACCGCAAAGATAATTATAAATAATGCGTTTTTCCATCTTGCTTTCTCTTCCAACTGTAAACACGTGCTTTTCACACTTCATTTTCGTAACTTTACTGAAACTATTCATATAAAACTGCTGTCCGGATGTATTATAACTGTGCTCTTACCGTCGATTGTGTCGTGTTTCTTGATGATGCCCTTGTGCTGATCAAACGCGGGAATCCGCCATTCAAAGGGAATTATGCCCTGCCGGGCGGTTTTGTTGATGAAGACGAAACCGTTGAAGATGCATGCAGGCGTGAACTTCATGAAGAGACCGGTTTAAAGGCGGACAAACTGGAGCTGATCGGCGTATACAGCAAACCCGGCCGCGATCCGCGAGGACGATCTGTTTCTGTGGCTTTTTTGGCCAGGTCTGTTTCCGGCAAACCCAGGGCCGGCGATGACGCTGCCCGGGTAGAAGTCATCAAAGACTGGGAACAACTAACCCTCGCATTTGACCACCGGGAAATTGTCAATGATGCTTACCAGAAAATAAAGTAAAACCGCAAGGCATAAACTCATGCGCCTGCATCATGATCGCGGATTCCACTCTTATGGCCAGGTGCTGTCATTACTCTTTCGGGGGCCAGATAAAACAATAAAATTCAAGATGTTATCTGGTTTGCGGGATTTGGCTTCCGGTGAACTAAAAAGCCAGTCTTTTGTTGAATATATATACGACTTATTTATCCAAACCAAAAAAACCAAAAGATATGAAAAAACTTGAGAACAAGGTTTCGCTGATTACAGGTGCAAGTGCCGGCATGGGCCGTGCCATGGCCATACTTTTTGCCTCGGAAGGCAGCAAAGTTGTGGCTTCCGATATTAATCAATCTGGTCTTGAANAGCTTAAAAAGGAAGCGGAAGAAAAGGGTTTGGAATTAACTACACTGGTNGCTGATGTTTCAAAGGAGGAAGANATTAAGAAGATGNNAGATCTGGCTGTCAGTAGCTATGGCTCGCTGGATGTCCTGGTCAATAATGCAGGTATTATTGATGATTTTAAAACCGTTGGGGAGGCCAGTAACGATTTATGGGACCGGATAATTGCCGTGAACCTGACCGGCCCGTTCAAGATCTCGCGTGCTGCAGTGCATGTTATGGAGAAACAGGAAAACGGGGGCGTGATCATCAACAACTCTTCGATAGGGGGGATGTTTGGTGTAAGGGGAGGTGCTGCCTATGTTACTTCAAAACATGGTTTGAATGGCCTTACCCGCAACATGGCCGCCACCTACGGCGTATATGGCAATATCCGGGTAAACGCGATAGCTCCCGGCGGGGTCGAAACCGATATCCAGGGAACTATCAAAGACCCAAGTGAGCTCGGAAACAAAGCCCTGGAGGATAAGGGCGAAATGCCAATGGGCAGCTCTGAGGATCTTGCAAGGGTAGCCCTCTTCCTGGCTTCGGATGATTCCTCTTTCGTGAACGGTGCTATTTTGACTGCCGACGGAGGCTGGACGACAGGATAGCATATCACCTGTTTTGCAAGCAGGCCTGCTGTCCGGGAAATGACCGGTGGCGGAGACACCCCCGGTTTTTCGGTGTTTTTCTTTTGTTATGCCGTTAAAAAAAGCCTGTGCTGATTGACAGCACAGGCTTTTTGAGTTCTGAACCGGATAACCGGCCAGACAGGTCTTATTCTGGATGAATTGCTTCAACCGGGCATACATCTGCGCAAGCACCGCAATCAGTGCACACATCAGGATCAATTACATAAATATCACCTTCAGAAATAGCGTCTACGGGGCATTCATCGATGCAGCTGCCACAAGCAGTGCAATCTTCATTAATTACATAAGCCATCTCTTTGATCTTTTTTGGTTCCTAATTTGGGTTTGTTTCGGTACAAAGATAATGTCTTTTTAAAACACAAATCACCATTTTTCAAGCCGGAGCGTAATTTGAAACAGGTTTAAATAAGCGGCGCTTTTGTGTTGTTATAACGGGAGAAAAAGGAAAAAAAGTGAGCATTTTTTTAAATAGATATACTTTAAACATTTAACTTCGCAGGGTTAATGAATTGTTAAGCTTTACTATACAGGATTCCTTTCATCGTCTTACTATAAACAAGTGATCAGTTATGACTAAAATACAAGAAGTTATTGAGCTGGAAGATGTGGTGGTCAAGTTTGTGGGCGACTCTGGCGACGGGATGCAGCTGACAGGTACTATTTTTTCTGACGTGGCTGCGCTGGCAGGCAATGACCTGGCTACTTTCCCTGATTTTCCGGCAGAGATACGCGCTCCGCACAACACCATAGCCGGTGTCAGCGGGTTCCAGATGCATATGGGAAGCCGGAAGATTTACACGCCCGGCGACATGTGCGATGTAATCGTAGCTATGAACCCTGCCTCTCTGAAGGCCAACCTGAAGTGGGCCAAGCCTGGCGCTACCTTACTCATTGATTCGTCAACCTTTGATGAGAAGGCCATTGGAAAGGCCGGCTATACCGAAAGCCCCCTTGAAGATGGCTCTCTTGCCGAATACCGTGTTATACAGGCCCCGGTCACAGATCTGACCAAAGAGAGTCTGGAAGATCTGGGCGTAGATAAAAGGCTTGCCGAACGAACCAAGAATATGTTCGTGCTGGGCATGATGTTTTATCTTTTTGACCGGGAAATATCGTCACCCCTTGATTTCATCAAGAAAAAATTCAGGGATAAGCCAAAAGTTGTAAAAGCCAACCAGCATGCAATGCAGGCGGGATACAAATATGCCGAACAGTTTGTCGACATCAAACTCCATGTGGCTCCCGCCCCGCTCAAAAAAGGCTTATACCGGAATATTACCGGTAACGTGGCTACTGCCTGGGGTCTTTTGGCAGCTGCTGAGCGAAGCGGCAGGCCTTTCTTCCTGGGTTCCTATCCTATAACCCCGGCTACCGAGATCCTGATGGAGCTGTCGGCACAAAAGTCGCTGGGTGCAAAGGTGTTTCAGGCTGAAGATGAGATCGCCGGAATATGTTCCGCTATCGGCGCCAGTTTTGCCGGGTCTATGGGTGTTACCACGACATCTGGCCCGGGCCTCTCGCTTAAAAGCGAAGCTCTCGGACTCGCTGTCATCACAGAACTGCCCCTTGTCATAGTTAACGTGCAGCGCGCCGGACCTTCAACAGGGATGCCTACCAAAAGCGAACAATCGGACCTGATGCAGGCCCTCTTCGGACGTAACGGCGAAAGCCCCCTGATGGTCATGGCGGCTTCCAGCCCCGCAAACTGTTTCGATTACGCATACCTGGCTGGCAAATATGCCATGGAACATATGACCCCCGTTATACTGCTTACTGACGGATACCTTGGATTCGGGTCAGAACTCTTCAAAATTCCTGATGTAAACGACCTCCCTTCAATAAAGCCGCCGATGGCAGATCCGAACGACCCGAACTTCAAACCCTACCGGCGCGACGAAAAAACTCTCGTCAGGAAATGGGCAGCCCCGGGTGTGGAAGGACTGAGACACCGGGTCGGCGGGCTGGAAAAAACCAACATCGATGGCAACGTTTCCACAGACCCGCTTAACCATCAGCTAATGGTCAACATCAGGGAAGAAAAGATCAGCAGGATAGCTGACTACATCCCCCTGCAGGAAGTAACAGGCGATAAAGAAGGAGAACTGCTCGTGGTGGGCTGGGGCGGCACGGAAGGAGCCCTTGCCTCAACCGTTAACCGGATGCAGGGAGAGGGATACAAGATCAGCCATGCCCAGTTTAACTACATCAAACCCTTGCCAAAAAATACACGAGAAGTGCTTTCAAGCTATAAAAAAGTGATTGTATGTGAGCTCAACGGAGGGCAGTTTGTAAACTACCTCCGCATGCAATTTCCTGATATTCCCCTGCATCAGTACAACAAAGTGCAGGGACTGCCTTTCCATATCCAGGAGCTCACTGAAACATTCATTAAACTGTTGGAGGAATAAATTATGATACAATATAATAAAGTTGAAAAGTCTCCGGTTGAGTTAACCAAAAAGGATTTTGTAAGTGACCAGATGGTAAAATGGTGTCCGGGTTGCGGTGCACATGCTATCCTGGCAGCGGTAGGAAATGTTTTTCCAAAGATCGGCTACCGGAAAGAGAATTTTGCCATGGTCTCGGGCATCGGGTGTTCATCCAGGTTTCCCTATTATGTAGACACTTTCGGGTTTCATGGGATCCACGGCAGGGCCGCAGCAATTGCAAGCGGCCTCAAGATAGCAAACCCGGGGCTCAGCGTGTGGGTCGCCACAGGCGACGGTGACTCCATGGCCATCGGGGGCAACCACTTCATTCATGTGTTGCGCAGAAATGTCGATATCAACATCCTTCTGTTCAACAACCAGATCTATGGACTTACCAAAGGCCAGTTCTCGCCTACTACCCCTTTGGGGATGAAAACCAAAACATCGCCCCACGGAACCATTGAGCACCCTTTTACCGTCTCAGGACTGGTGCTGGGTGCCCAGGGAACGTTCTTTGCCCGTGTTCCTGATAACAACGTAAAGCTGATGACCGAAGTGCTGTATGAGGCAGCAAAACATAACGGCACCGCAGTGGTGGAGATACTGCAAAACTGCATCATCTTCGCCGACAAGGTCCATGAAATGGTCACAAACAAAGAAACACGCGAAGACCGGCAGCTTTTCCTGAAACACGGCGAACCCATGATCTTTGGTAAAAACAGGGACAAGGGGATCATCCTCAACGGGACCCAACTCGAAGTCGTGGAAATTGGAAAGAATGGCATCAACGAAGATGACCTCCTGGTGCACGACATGTATGCCAGGAACCCCAGCATCCACCGTATGACCGGTTGGATGAAAGCCCCGGACTTCCCGGTGGCCATGGGTGTCATCAGGGCTGCCCCTGCCGAAACTTTCGACGAACTGACAGAGCAACAAATAGAAGAGGCACAAAAAGACTCCAAAATCCGCAACATGAACGACTTGCTCAGAAGCGGAAACACCTGGGAGATCTCGTAAGTGTCCCACACATCGTATGCAAAAAACAGATGCGCACCTGCATATCGACCTGCAAGGACTGGAGACAGACCAGCTGATCGGATATATGAATGCGCACGATATCGAAAGATGCTGGCTGCTCACCTGGGAGGAGCAAAACCCTCCCATCAGCTCCCTTTATCAAAACCTGCCCCCGGAGGATGTTTTCGATGCCTATGAAAAATATCCCGACAGAATTGTGCCCTTCTATGCCCCCGACCCCAAAACAGCAAACCTTGAGGAAAAAATCCGAAGAAGCAAAGAAAAGGGCTTGCAGGGTTGCGGTGAGCTCAAGGTGACCCATAAATGGGAAGACAAGGTCATAGGCAACTACCTGCGGGTGATCGACAAACATAACCTCCCTCTGCTTTTCCATATGGAAGAGCCCCGCATGCACTACGTGCCCAAAAAATCAAACAGCATTGAAAGGCTGCTCGATAAACTGATGAACGGTGCACTGAACGGCATCACCAAATATTACCTTTCTCTCTTCTCACGGAAAACAAATATCCTGAAAGACCACCTGGCAAGCCACATGCAGCCCTTCCCGGGATACCTGTACGACTTTGCCAACCTGGAACAGCGAATAAAGCAGTTTCCCGACCTGGTCTTTATAGGCCATGGGCCACATTTCTGGAACAACATTTCTGACGCCCCCCCTGAAATCGTGTTTCACGACAAAGGACCGATCAACTACTTTGGCATTATTGACAGGCTGCTGGAAGTATACCCCAACTTTTACTGTGATATTTCGGGCAAAAGCGGGTTTAATGCACTGACCCGCGACAAGGAAAAAGCCAGGCTTTTCCTTGAAAAGCATCATAAAAAGGTGCTTTTCGGCACCGATAATACCGGGCTCGATTTTGAAGGCCTCATCCGTTCCTTTAACCTCCCGCAGGAACACCTGAAAAGCATTTTTTCCGAAAACGCAGACCGCATCATCGGGGTATGATGTCGTGCCATCCCGCCAGCTCACAATGAAAGAGGTGGTTTTTATCCTATCTTTGCAGCATCATGGGCATAATACAGCGCGACAGTTTCAGGGTCACAGCCATATCGTATGCAGGTGCCGTTCTGGGATACCTGAACAAGATCTTTCTGTTCACCAACTTCCTGGATGTTGAGCAGGTAGGGCTGGCAAACCTGATGGTTACCATTGCCCTGATATATGCCCAGGTATCAGCACTCGGCTCCCGGAATATTATTACCCGCTTTTTCCCTTTCTTTCACGATGGCGAAAAAAACAACCATGGCTTCCTTTTTGGGATGATCTCCCTGGCAATGGCCGGGTTTGTCATCACCACGCTGCTTTTTATTGCGCTGCAAAAACCTTTTGCCATCTTGTACAAGGAATCAAGCCCCTTGCTTGTAGAATATGCTCTGTATATTATTCCCCTCGGCCTGGCCAGCATGTTTTACAACCTGTTTGAGTCCTATCTCAGATCCTTGTATCGTAACGTGGTTCCCACCCTTGCCCATGAGGTGATACTGCGGCTGCTGGTCACCGTGGCCATTACGCTGTATGCCCTGAAAGTTTTGAGCTTCCCGGGGTTTGTTGCCTTTTATGTAGTTGCCTACTGTGTTCCTGCCGTCCTCCTCATCATTTATACAGGATACCAGGGCCTTTTGGCCGTTAGGCCGGCTTATTCGCGCATGTTGCGGCGCCTGGGACGGATCATGCTCGTATACGGCCTTTTTACCCTGGCAAACAACCTGAGCACATTTCTGCTGGTAAGTGTCGACTCGCTTATGGTGGCGGGTATGATCGACCTGGGTGCCGCCGGAATCTATACGACGATGGTTTTTATGACCTCCGTGATGCTGATTCCCTATCGCTCGATGGTTAAAGTGGCAGGCCCGATGGTGGCACGTTTCTGGAAAACCCGAAACATGGACGGGATGGAGGAAGTATACCAGAAAGCTACGGCGGGAAACCTTGTGGTGGGGGGCGTTCTTTTCCTGCTTATATGGGTCAACCTGGATACGATATTCGCCTTTATGGCCCCCGAGTACAAGGCAGGGCGCTATATATTTCTTCTGCTTGGCATCGGCAAGCTGTTTGACATGTCGGCCGGACTCAATGCCACCATTCTGATGACATCCAAAAAATTCAGGTACGACCTTTATTTTACCATCGTGATGGTGTGTTTTGCGCTGGTGGCCAACCTGGTTTTCATCCCCCGGTGGGGATCAGAAGGCGCAGCCCTGGCAAGCATGCTCACCCTGGTCCTGTTTAATATGATCCGCATAGCCTTCATCCAGTATCATTACCAGATACAAAAAAAGGGGGGGTTATCATGGCATCTGTCATGGTGCTGTCGGAACAAATTGCACCCTTTGCACACGTGCTGATCGAACTGCCGCTGCGATCAGCAATTGCTGCCTTCCTGCTGCTCCTTCCTGTCCGTGCTTTGCGTATATCACCGGAACTGAACCTGTGGTCAGAAGAAATGATAAAGCGTGCACGTCGCCTTTTCAAACCGGAACACAATAAAAAACCCTGACCGCAGTCCCGGTCAGGGTGAAATCAAATAGTAGACTATAAAACTCTGTATGGGCTTACTCAAGCCCTACATTGACCTGCACATCCTTTACACGCATCGTGTGTTCAAATTGGTCTGCCTCAAGCATTTCCTTCAGCTCCTCCATCTGCCCGGCCATCATTCGTTCGACCATCTGGCGCTGCTGCTCAGGCATCTGTTCCAGTTCCCGCTCCATCTCAGCGAAGGCTTCCTGCATCTCTTGCCGCTCTTCGTCAGAGATCATGTCGCTCAACCCGGATACAATGGTTACCTGTTCGAAAGCGATAGGCAGGCCCTCAACTTCCTGGTAGTCACGAAAATGTATCTCCGGTTCTATGACGCGTACCTCACCGTCAACATAGGCTTCCACCTTAAATGCCATTTTCCGCATAACAAAATTGCCGGTGTCCAGAAAGATCCTGAGCTCTTTAACCTCGTCGTCCATGTCTTCGTCATCTTCAATAAAACCCTCGAGCTCATCAATAAAGATAACATGAACCTCATGGCCGTCAATTCTCTCTGTGCCCATATACCTGGCACGCTCCTTCATCATTGAGAAGGTCTCTGGCGAAAACAGGTCGGTTTCATCGGCACCCGAGGCAGCCTCCAGGTCATCCTGATACTCGCGGTCTGAGTATACGGCCATGTAAGGCCGCCCGTTGTCATAACGTTTAATGTATGATACGGTATGATGCTCATATTCCACTACGTAATCATCAATATTCCTGATGCTGGATTCGTAATGCTCCCTTGCAGCTTCCAGTATTTCGGCAGCCCGTGGATCCTGGTATTGCGCGCCGGCATTTTGCGGTGCAAACGTAAACAGCACGAGCAGTGCCATAGCCGCAGCAAATGTACTTGCAATGTAATTCATGGCGTTTCCTTTCTTTTTGGGTTTGCAGATAGGGTTCCTATAACAAATGTATGAATTCTGAAACATATTTACACGGCTTTTGTTTAATTCCTGAACAAAATACTGTTCTTTCTGAAGCACCCGGACCCTTATGCAGGTGTTGCTTGCGAAGCATTCTTTCCTGCCCTGTCCGGGAGCAGCCGCACAACGCATTACCAATGCATGCAGTGGCATGGGGCTTTTCGGGGATTATTGGCTATCTTTGAAACACATCAATATTTTGTTTTATACTGTCGTCTGAACGCATCTTCACCAAAAACGTATGTCTGGAAACAGCTTGAGAGAATATAAACGGTTTGATTTTTTACCCGATCCCCTGCAGGTGCTTCAGCGCATGCAGCGNTGGGGCGGTGATGAGATGCAGGCTTATGTGTTGCTGAACTCCAACGAATACAGCAACGACCCCTACCACTCCTTCCCCTGGTTATTTGCTATGGGGGTTAACAAGCGGTTCGAGGCCGGCGAACAGGATGTTTTTGACAGCCTGAAAGCCTTTTCGGACGCCACCGGGGATTGGCTGTTTGGGTTTTTTTCATACGACCTGAAAAACAGATTGGAAGACCTGAGGTCGAAAAATCCGGATCGCTGGGGCCTGCCTGAATGTTGCTTTTTTTCGCCTGTGGTTGTGATCATCCCGCAGGCTCACGGCATTCGCATTGGNACGATTCCCGGCAGCGGAAACTATTCGGATCCGGATAAAGTGTTTCGTGCACTAAAGAACCCCGCTCCCCTGGCGAAGGCGCCTTCCAAAGAGTTCACCATCCACGACCGGGTAGATGAAAAACGGTATTTGCAACAGGTAAACGCGATCAGGGATCACATTCAGGCAGGTGATATTTACGAGATGAATTATTGCATTGAGTTTTTTTCTGAAGAAGCCCGTATTCATCCGCTCCGGGTTTACGAAGAGCTGAACAGGCTTTCACAGGCCCCGTTCTCTGCTTATGTGCAGTATGGTGATTTTTACCTGATGGGATCCAGCCCTGAACGTTTTATGAAAAAACAGGGCCATACCCTGATCTCGCAACCTATAAAAGGCACAGCGCCAAGAGGTGGCGACCCGCAGGAGGACATGCAGATAAGGCAACGCCTGTATGAAGACAGCAAGGAGCGCAGTGAGAACGTGATGATTGTAGACCTGGTGCGCAACGACCTCTCGCGGACAGCTGCGAAAAACTCCGTTAAGGTGGAAGAGCTTTACGGAGTGTATCCTTTTAAACAGGTAAACCAAATGATCTCGACGATCAGCTCGCGGCTTCATCCGGATCATCATTACCTGGATGCCATACGCTATGCCTTCCCTATGGGGTCAATGACAGGGGCNCCCAAATACAGGGCCATGCAACTCATTGATCACTACGAAGANACCCGCCGGGGNTTGTATTCAGGCTCNGTTGGCTACATCACNCCGGAGAAGAATTTTGATTTTAATGTGGTCATCAGGAGCATCCTCTATGACANTGTACGGCATTATCTGTCGTATATGGCTGGCAGTGCCATTACCATTGGCTCCGTGCCTGAACTCGAATACCAGGAGTGCCTGCTGAAAGCCCGGGCCATGGCACAGGTTGCCGGAGGCAGACGGCTGGCGCAGCCAGGGAATTTTTAAAAATGATTGCTGACAGGATGTGACCCGGTTCCGTCCCCGCCCACAGGCAAAAGGTCTGAAATGCCGGAAGCAAATAGCTTGCAGGAGCCTTAATTACGTTCTGAGACAGTTTGTACAATTAATATATTTNTACGATGTTTCGATTATGGCTAAAGAAGTTTGTTGCAGTACTGTTTTTGACAGGTGCTGTTGTGACGCACTCATACGGCGAAGAAGCTGATGTGCGTGACCTGAGTCCCCGTGAGCGGACTTTTGTTGGCGGCTTTTTAGGCCTGCAGGCAGGAACCGCTTACACTACCATAAGTGTCAACCTGCATGCAGGCTACCGGTTAACCAACAGGCTGTCGGCCGGTGTTGCCGGCAACTATCAGTTTATGCATGACAGATGGTTTGGCGAATCCTTTTCATCACATACATATGGCGGAAGTGCATTTTCAAGATTCAGGGTGTACTCACGCTTTTTTGTTCATGCAGAGTATGAGCGGCTGCGGCTGCAGTCNAGGCCAAGCCCTTTTGACGACGACTTTGACCCTGACGACAGACCGACCGTTACCGAAGACAATTACTTTATGGGTGCAGGGTACTCCCTGCCAATGTCTGACCGGGTGCGGCTCAACCTTCTCCTCTTATATAATTTTAACGAAAACAGCCAGGCATACCGCGACAACCCCTTCTTCCGTGTCGGTGTGGATGTGTTTCTCTAAATCTCTATTTTGCAGCGCTTGTTTTATGCAAACCAGGATTGCTGTTTGTGTCCGGTTTTTTTCCCGCATGCGGAGTCATGCTTAAACAAAATGCCTTGTATGTTGGTTACCTCTTTAATACTGAGAAAAGCATCATTCTTCACAACAAAACAGATACATTATGAAAACAGATTTAGACATTGCGAGGGCTGCAAGGATGCGTCCTGTTACTGAGATTGCCGCCAAACTTGGGATAGGCGAGAACGACCTGTATCAATACGGGAAATACATGGCCAAGCTGCCTCTTCGTTTGATAGACGAAAAAGCCGTAAACAAGAAAAAGCTTGTGCTGGTCACAGCGATCACACCTACCCCTGCGGGCGAAGGGAAGACCACTACCTCTATCGGTTTGTCAGAGGGCTTGAACAGGATGGGTGTCAAATCTACGGTGGTGATCCGTGAGCCTTCGCTGGGCCCCGTGTTCGGGATCAAAGGGGGGGCGGCAGGAGGAGGTCATGCACAGGTGCTTCCGATGGAAGACATAAACCTGCACTTTACAGGCGACCTGGCAGCAGTGGAAAAGGCTCATAACCTGCTCTCAGCCCTTATCGACAACCACCTTCAAAGCAAAAACAACTCGCTGAACCTGGATCCGCGCAAGATCATCTGGAAACGGGTTATCGATATGAACGAACGGGCTCTGCGCCATATCGTGCTGGGCCTTGGCGGCCCCAAACAAGGTGTCCCGCGCGAGACCGGTTTCGATATCACAGCCGCCTCCGAGGTGATGGCAGCCTTGTGCCTGGCTAAAGACCTGGAAGACCTTAAGGAGAAGTTTGGCAATATCCTGGTGGGCTTTACCTATGATGACAAACCGGTGTATGCCAGGGACTTTAAGGCCGAAGGAGCAATGGCCGCTTTGATGAAGTATGCCATCATGCCTAACCTGGTACAAACCCTCGAAGGAAACCCGGCCATTGTCCATGGCGGTCCTTTTGCGAACATTGCACAGGGCACAAACACCCTTATTGCCACAAAAATGGGTCTGAGCCTCTCGGATTATGTAGTGACAGAGGCGGGGTTTGCATCTGAACTCGGTGCTGAAAAATTCCTCAACATAAAAGCCCAATACGGCGGATTGTCTCCAAATGCCTCCGTTGTGGTGGCAACGATCCGTGCACTCAAATACCATGGCGGCGCAAAACTGGCCGACCTGAAAGAACCTAACGTGCAGGCAGTGATCGACGGCTTGCCAAACCTCGAAAAACACATTGAAAACATGCAGCACTTCAACCTGCAGCCTGTGGTGGCTATCAACAGGTTTCCCACGGATACAGACAAGGAGGTTGAAGTTGTTAAGAAACGTTGCGAAGAGCTGGGCGTGCGGGTTGCAGTGTACGAAGGCTGGGAAAAAGGCGGAGAAGGCGCCATGGAACTTGCCGAACTGGTGCATGATGCAGCAGAAAAATGTACTACCTGCTTCGAACCGCTGTATGACTTCGCGTGGGACATCGAGAAAAAGCTCCACACGATCGCAACCAAACTTTACGGAGCCGATCATGTAGAATATACCGTGAAGGCCAAGACGCAGATCGCACAGTTTCAAAAGATCGGGCTCGACAAGATTCCCGTTTGCGTTGCCAAAACCCAGAAGTCGCTGTCGGACGACCAGTACAAGCTCGGCAGGCCCAAAGGGTTCGCCGTTAAGATCCGTGAGTTTGAGGTAGCCGCAGGAGCCGGGTTTATCATCCCTATAGCCGGTACCATCATGCGTATGCCCGGATTGCCCTCGCAGCCTTCAGCCGAAAAGATCGACATCGACAACGAAGGAAATATTTCCGGCCTGTTTTGATTTTTTGCCTGGCAACGTAACCTTTCATGCACTTTTAAGTATAATCTGAAAAGTATATACCTAAAAGTGCATGATTATGAAAATTATGAATGTATTGATAGCCAACCTTGTGCTGCTCATGCTGTGCACCACGGGAGCAGGTTTTGCTGTGGCACAAAACAATCAGAATAACGAGGAAGGGTTTAACCGGTTTTCCATAGGCCTGGGAGGAGGAGTTATTACTTCGTTCACGGATATCAAGGAAAATCCGTTTTTGCCCGATGGCGACGAAATCACTTACGGAGGGAGGCTCTCCCTCAACTACCACCTGTCGCCTGTATTCACCCTGCAGACGAACTTCCTTTACGGAGAACTAAAAGGTATTGACACAGAGCAGAACCTTTCGTTTGAAACCGACCTGCTCGAAGCGACCCTAAATGCCCGGATAAGCTTTAACACCTTGTTCAGGCCGGAAAGCGAAATTAACCAGAGGGTAAACTTTTACGGATTTGTAGGAGCAGGGTTGCTTGCCTATCGTTCAAGGCTCATGGAAAATGGTACGCCCATAAATTATTACGGGTACACCGACGGAGGTCAAACCAGCGATGACCTGAAACCGGAATTTGTGGTACCCTATGGCATAGGTGTCAACTTTAAAGTGTCGGAACGTTTTGACTTGGGTATTGAAAGCGGCTTCAGGTATACAAGCTCCGATCGGCTGGATGCTTTTCCAAATCGTGACGATGGAAATGATATTTATAACTTTACCGGCATCACCCTTACCTTCCGGCTAGGAAGGAATACGAACTCAATGGACTGGGCCCCTCCCTCACAGGTAATGTACCCCGGCGATGTGCGTCGTATGGACGACCTTGAGCAGCGTATCGACGGCCTGGCCGGTGAGGTAGAAGATCTGCACGGAGTGCATGACCAGTATGACAGCGAGCTGGGCGATCTGAAAGTTCGTATGGATGGCCTGTCAGAGGAAACGGCTGAGATAATGCAGCGAACTGTAAGGCTGTTCGGTGCTGTGGAAGACCTTGCAGACGAAGTATCGAAACTGTCGGACGAGGTGGAGCAGGTCAGGGATACAAAACATGTACGGTTTTATGCTGTGCAGGTGCTGGCAATTAAAGATAGAAGGAGTGTTGAAGATGTCAGGCAACAGCTCAGAATAACTTATGATGTGGAAAAATACTACATCGACGGATATTTTAAATATATAGCAGGAAATCACGAAGAGCTGGAAGATGCTATCCTGCACATGCAGCGTTTGTGGGGGCAGGGAGTCAGGGATGCCTTTGTGGTTGAATACCGCGATGGAACACTTTTTCCGAGGTAAAACATACTTCAGAATAGCGCATTGCTGGCCAAAACAACAAAAAACGCTGTCGCCGAAGATTCGGTGGCAGCGTTTGCTTTTAAAAACCGGCNGNGCTATTTGTGCTCTCGCCCCGGCCAGGCCGGCACTGNTTGCTGCACTTTTTTAGCCGGGAGNAATATGTTTTTTAGTGTATGTCAAGGCCATGGCGCATATAAATGAGATGCTCCATGGTTTTCAGTATCTCTTCCATGTATTCGTTCACGGCCTTTACGCTTCCGGGAAGGGTATAAATGAGTGTTTCGCCAATGAGGCCCGCAATGCCCCTGCTCAGTAAGGCATTGGGTTTATCCTGACCGTATTTTACCCTGATCATCTCCATGATGCCTGGAATTTCTTTGTCAAGCAATGGCTTTATTGTTTCTACTGTAACGTCGCGTGGGCCGATACCTGTTCCGCCCGTGGTGATGATGACATCCATCTCGTCATAGGTCGACTTCTCAATCAGCACATTCAGGCTGGAGGCGTCATCCGGTATGACACTGTGGTTCACTTCAATGTTTCGGGGCTTGGTGTCAAAATGCGAGTTAAGCAACTCCATAATTCTCGGCCCGCTCCTGTCCTCATATACGCCCTTGCTGGCCCTGTCGCTTAATGTCACCACGTGGAAGCGCAAAATACGCGGTTTGTATGTGAGGACGTCACCCGGTTTTACAGAACCCTGGCGGATGACCCGTGCAAAGATTCCCTCTTTGGGCATAACGCAGTTGCCCACCTCCCTGAAGATGGCACAGGCAGAGCCGTGGCAGGCTTTGCCTATCTGGGTCACCTCCAGCTCTACATGTTCACCGGAAAAGCGATCCAATGGTGATGTCTTAACCAGCTCTATGCCTTCAGTGGTCATGTTCTCGGCAAACTCCCCGTAAGCGATCGGACGGCCTGCCTCTTTTGAAAAACGATCCACGCTCTCTTTCCCCAGCAAACTTACCTGGCGGTGCCAGGGCCCGGCATGGGCATCATCCATCACACCATGATGGTTGAGCGTGATCTCAGGCACCGGTTCCTTAATGGTGCCCTTTTCTTTGGATATGTTGACGGATAAAATTTTTAGTTCCATAAGATTTATAATGAAAAAAAGATAAAAAGACAAAAAGACAAAAAGACAAAAAGACAAAAGGACAAAAAGACAAAAAGATAAAAAGACAAAAAGACGAAAGGACAAAAAGACAAGACCATCAGGCCTTACTCCTTGGTTTTTTCGAGGAGTGTTACCTGGCTGATGACCATGTTTTTGTCAACGGCTTTGCACATGTCGTAAACAGTCAGCAAGGCCACGCTTACGCCTGTAAGTGCCTCCATTTCGACTCCGGTTTGCCCGCTGCAGGTGACTGTGCCGTGAACCTCAACCCCTTGTTTACCCTCTTCTTCCAGCAGCCTCGCGCTGATGCTGACCCGGCTTAGCTGCAGCGGATGACAAAGCGGAATGAGCTGTGCTGTTTGTTTGGCGGCCTGCACGCCTGAAATTTCTGCCACCGTCAGCACATCACCCTTTTTCATCTGGTTCTCACGGATCAGGTGCAAGGTTCCCGGCTCCAGGGATATCCATCCCCATGCCGTCGCCGTGCGATGCTGCACGGGCTTCCCGCCAACATCCACCATGCGCGCTTTACCCTCGTCATCAGTATGTGATAATTTGTTCATAATCATTGTTTTAAAGGCCGAAATGTCAAAAGGCCGAAAAGTCGAAAGGTCAAAAAGTCCTGGTTTGCACTGTGTTTGAGGTTTGAGTCTGAGCGGAAGTGAAGCCACGGGTCACAAGTCCCGAGAGCGTTGCAATTCGGTATTTGAAGTTGCCAGAGGCATTTGTATGCATCTGTGAAAACTATTTGTGTTAATTTGTGGATATCTTACCTTCAAACCCAGTTACCCTCCTATATTATGGAATAAATTCTGTTGATTCACGCTACCTTCCCTGGGTTTATTGCCCAGGGCCATTTCCAGTGCGGGCTGGATGCCCAGCTCACGGATATCGTATGCCAGGTCGCTGAAAAGGCAGGGTTTGATCTTGCCATCGCTGGTCAGGCGCAGCCTGTTACAACTACGGCAATCACCACCAGAACCACCCTCCACTACGGCAAAGTCGCCTTTCTCAAGGTCCATCTCCTGGATGTAACGGATTTCCAGGCCGTTTCTCCCGCAAAATTCTGCCACCGCTATGGCATCTTTGCGCTCAGCTCCCTTTTTTACCACACAGTTTATTTTGATGGGATGCAATCCTGTTGCCTTAGCGGCTTCGATACCCTGAAACACCTTGCGCAGCTCTCCTCCGCGGGTGATATCACGAAATTTTACGGGGTCCACCGTGTCAAGGCTAACGTTTATGCGCTGCAGCCCCGCTTCTTTCAGCGGAACAGCAAATTTATCCAGTAGAACAGCATTGGTGGTCATCGCCAGGTCGTCCACACCGGGAACGGAAGCGATCATGGCCACGAGTGCAGTGATGTCCTTGCGTACAAGTGGTTCTCCTCCGGTAAGCCTCACCTTGCTTATGCCTGCTTGCGCTGCTACCGCCACCACCTGGCGAATCTCCTCAAACGTCAGGATGTCTTCGTGACTTAGCATACAGGGATCGTTCTCAGGCATGCAATACCTGCAGCGAAGGTTACAGCGGTCTGTAACCGATATACGCAAATAGTTGATCCTTCTGTTAAACCGGTCTAACATAGGTTACGGCTCCCTTTTTTAGTTCGTGAACGCCCTTTGGGATGCGCATCAGTCCGTCGGCCAGACAGATGGCATGGATGTGTGCAGATCCGTGATAACTCACCGGCGTCACCTTCCCTTCAGTATCGATATTGACCGGGATGAATTCCAGCCTGTCTGCTTTTTTGCGCTGAAAGCCGGCACCCATCTGCAGGGTGAGCTCAAGAGGCTTATGGCCGGCTCCCATCATGGCCATCAGGAGGGGTTTTACGAATACTTCAAAATTAATGAATGAAGATACCGGGTTTCCGGGCAGTCCGAAAACATATGTATCTTTTGTGCGCCCAAACACCGTGGGCCTGCCCGGTTTCACGGCAACCTTCTGAAACAGGATCTCCACGCCGTTTTTGCGCATGATCTTTGGCACAAAGTCGAAGTCGCCGGCAGATACACCTCCCGAGAGGATAACCACGTCGTTTTCTTCCAGCGCTTTGCGGATTGCCTTTTCCGTTGCCGTTTCGTCATCGGGGACGATACCCATATAGTTGGGGATACAATGTGCATTGCTCACCTGGGCGGCCAGTTGAAATCCATTGCTGTTCCTGATCTTTCCCTCTTCGGGGAAGAGGGCGGGTTCTACCAGCTCGTCGCCCGTTGAAAGAACTCCCACGCGGGGTTGTTTGGCCACCAGTGGCGTGGTGTGTCCGACAGCCGAGAGGATGGCAATGTGTTGGGGCTGGATGGGCATCCCTTTGCGCCAGACAAGATCGCCGGTCCTGACATCTTCTCCTTTTTTTGCGATATTCGGCCTGGTCTTGTCTCCGGTAAACACCACCTTGCCCTCACCGGTGCGGCGTGTCTGCTCCACCATGATCACGGTATCTGCCCCTTCGGGTATCATAGCACCCGTCATGATTTTGGTGCAGGTTCCGCTCTTTATTTTGCGGATGGGTACGTCGCCGGCAGCAATCACTTCCAACACCTCCATCTCACCCCCCAGGTCTTCCCCCCGGCAGGCATAACCATCCATGGCAGCCTTGTCAAACGGGGGCATGTCAACATCAGAATGTACGTCTTCGGCAAGCACACGATGAAGCGACTCCCTGAAATCGACCCGCTCAGTGTCCTTGACCAGTACATCGCTGGTAATGATGGAAAGGGCTTCTTCAAAACTGATCATGCAACGACTTTTTTCTGTT
>SL_5KL_010_SEDDRAFT_10000476_pt1 | contig 25508 bp, 27 predicted proteins | sample SodLakKL_010_SED_FD_9118 | JGI IMG/M metagenome (IMG submission 9118) | reverse complement strand
CTTCGGTCAACAAGCGGGAACCCTCAACGATCCCCAATCCAGAGAGTACCCCTGCACGAGCCGCCAATACCCAGCGGTGGGGGGTATCCACAGCCACTGAATGAGCATCCAGGGCCACCGGCTGGATCAGCGCCACTGTGCCGTCAAGCTGGACGACGGCGATCTCCAAGGGAGCACGGATCCCCGCCATTTGATAGCTGGTACGCGTCCTTACCTCGCGCCTCATGTCGTATAGCAACACCGTACTCGACAGCGGAGCGGTACCAACATTTCGCAACCCTGCCGTACGCGCACCGGTGGTATCGGCAATCCGCACGAGAAACGTCGCCGTACCGTCGTCGGGGCTTTCTACACTGACCAGGGCGGGAGGCATCTCCGCTAGTGCAGCGGGAAAGTGCGTGTCGGCACCGCGCTGGAAGGTTGGTGCGACAGCATACAGTCCCACCAGGAACGCTACGCCGAGAGCCACCAGAGCGATGGCGCTCAGCTTGCTCATCCTTCTCCAATCCTTGCCTTCCGTCACTGAGTGGGCCATTTGTTCCTCCTGATGGCTTTCTATGTCTACTTGCGCAATTAGCCATCTGCACATATAATAGGCCAACGCGGAGCGCCTGTCAAGAGCCACATCGCGGACGCCCGGCCCCATGAAACTAACGGCCGATGCGAGAGGAGGGGTCGATGCCAGACCAACATGCAGCCTTTTTCAAGTGCTTCAGCACCTGGTCCCGCAATCGCTTGCTGCAGCTCTTGGCCGAACACGGGGAGCTTTCAGTGGAAGAGTTGTCACATCAACTGGGCCTCAAAGAGCCCACCGTGTCCCGGCACCTACAGTTGCTTCGCCTGCATGGGATCGTGGAGGTACGTACCGTTCCCCCTGTGCACTACTACTCCGTCAATAGGGAACTCATCAGCAGACAGTTCGGGAAATTCCTGTCCTTCTTGGGGGTAGAACCCATCCACGGCCCACCGCCCACCGCCGGGAGCACCCGGTAGGCTCATCATCTGGTCCCGATTGGCCGTATTGCCGGGGCCTCGGAGCTCCCCGGGCACGTGCTGACGCCGACCGTCAGGTGACCTTCGTGGTTTTCTGCTGTAACGCTCCTCGCGCTGCAACCATCAACAAGGCGCCCTAGAATTTGGCTATGGGATCCTTACGTTCACACCGCGCTGACTTGCCCGGCTTCTCTCCGCGGGAGGAGCTCGCGAACAGCCTTACCCACGGGGTCGGCGCCGGACTAAGCTTGCTCGGAACAGGAGTTCTCCTCTTCCACGCCGCCAGGGATGGAAGCCCTGTGCATCTTGCCAGCTTCTCGATCTACGGGGCAACACTTTTCCTTTTGCACACGGCGTCCACTTTGTATCACGCAGTGACCGGACCTCGGCTCAAGAGAGCCCTGCGGGTTGTGGATCACTGCTCGATCTTCTTGTTGATCGCCGGCACGTATACACCGTTTGTCCTCCTGTCCTTGTGGGGTGGATGGTTGGGGATAGCCTTGCTTGCCTCCATCTGGTCGATGGCGGGGCTTGGGGTAGCGTTCAAGATCCTGTTCATGGGCCGTTTGAAGAAGCTCTCGGTTGCCTTCTATCTCCTGATGGGATGGCTGATCGTGGTTGCAGCGCGCGAGTTGTGGCTTCGGGTTCCTCATCAGGCGCTTCTTCTGGTTCTCATCGGGGGGATCCTGTATACGGTGGGTGTGGTGTTCTATTCTTGGCGCAGGCCGTACCACCACGCCGTATGGCACCTGTTTGTCCTCGGCGGAAGCGTCTGCCACTACCTGGCCGTTCTGTTGTACCTGTCGCCCAGGGGCGCGCCCTGAAACGGACTCTCGTTGTCACTGTCCATGCAGTGAACCTTGGGGGGGAACAACAAAGGGGATATCCTGTCTGCCATGCTGCGCTATTTCCTGCCGCTTTTTCTGGCGGTGGCGGCCAGTATGACCGGCATGGGGATTATCGCGCCGATATTGCCTCTGTATGCGCATTCGCTGGGGGCAGGGGGCGCTGCGCTAGGGATCATGTACGCCGCCTTCTCTGCGTCGCGGATGCTCCTGGGGCCCGTCATCGGCCGCCTGTCGGATCGTGTGGGCCGGCGCCGGATGATCATCATCGGTCTGGCCTCCTATGCGATCGTGTCCCTCCTGTACGTGATCGCCTACACCATGTGGCAGCTCACCGCGTTCCGCTTTCTGCACGGTATGGCCTCGGTATTGGTCACGCCCATCGCCCAGGCCTACGTCGCCGACCTGACCCCACCGGGAAAAGAGGGGCGGATTATGAACCTGTTTTACACCTCGCTGTTCTTCGGGATGGCCCTGGGACCGTTGATCGGCGGAAGCCTCGCCGAGAGATGGTCGCTGGTTGCGCCTTTCTATGCCATGGGGGCGCTGACCATCCTGGCCCTGGTGGGTGTGATTCTGTTCGTCCCCGAGGATAGGAAGGCCGCGTCCGCCCAAGTCGCTCGCCCGCCGGTCAGACAGGTGTTCCGCTCGCCCGTCGTGTGGGGCATCGTCATCTATTACGCCACGCGCGGCGTATGGCGCCAGGGGTTCAACGCTTTCTGGCCGCTGTTGGGAGCGAGCTTAGGCCACGGGGAGGCGGCCATCGGGTCCATCCTCACCGCCTATTTGGTGGCACAAGCGCTGACCCAGATTCCCTGCGGATACCTTGCCGACAAGTACCCCCGTGTGCGTCAGATCGCTGCCGGGGGCCTTCTCGCCCCGGCCGCTTTGTTCGTCGTCCCGTCGATCGCCGGATCCATCCCCTCGATGTTGGGTATGGGCGTCATGATGGGGACAGCAAGCGCTCTGGGGAGGGCCTCGGTCGTGGCCATCCGTACTCAAAGCGGTCGATTGCACGGAATGGGCGTGCTCATCGGTACGCAGAGTTCCGGCTTTGCCGCGGGACAGGCTTTGGGCCCTGTGCTCGCGGGCGTTGCCTTCGACTTGGGCGGCTTGTCGGCACCGATGTACCTGGGCGGAAGCCTGGGGCTCGTGGGCGCCGTGATCGCCTCGGCGGTACTGTACCGCGGAGTGCGGGCGGAGCTTGCCGCCGAGGAGGTACAGGGGGCGCACGCCACCGAGGTCGGTCAGCGGTGATGCCTTACGCCCTGCGCCTTATCCCTCGTCCGGGACCGTGAAGCCTGCGTGATCACTCCTTCGGTAGTAATCCTCGATATCAGCGGGGATACGACCCACATCGTCCACCACCTTGAACAAGCACACATCGCTTGGCGAAATGGTCCCGTGCGCCTGCAAGGTCTGCCGGATCCAATCTACCAGGCCCCCCCAGAAGGCACTCCCCACAAGGTAGACCGGAAACGCATGCATCTTCTTTGTCTGAATGAGGGTCAACGACTCAAACAGTTCATCAAGCGTTCCGTATCCCCCGGGGAAGATCACGAACGCGCTGGAATACTTGACAAGCATTACCTTGCGCACGAAGAAATAGCGAAACGAAAGGACATCAGTCTGATATGGATTGGGCTCTTGCTCGTGAGGAAGATCGATGTTGAGCCCCACACTCCGCCCGTTGGCTTCGTAGGCTCCCTTGTTGGCGGCTTGCATAATCCCCGGTCCTCCACCGGTAAGGACCACGTAACCCGCTTGCACAAGCATAGCTGCAAGGCGTTCGGCCTGACTGGAATAGGGATCATCGGGTGAAAGGCGCGCCGACCCGAATATAGTAACCCCCTTGCTTACATCGGACAGCTCCTCGAACCCCGCAGCGAACTCCCCGATGATACGGAACATCCGCCACGCGTCCTCCGCCATGGCGTCCACCACATACTGCCGCTCACACATCGCCTCGTCGTTGCTCATAATGAGCTATCCTACCCGGCGGTCGCTGTCTTGTGCATCCGATGTGCCCTATCGGCGCGCCAGCGTGGCGAACGCCCATCCCTCCCGGCGGCCGTGCCGACTCCGATTTGACTTGCGGGACTGAACTGCGCATCCTTGCATGTGCGCCGAACTATAGTAGGGGTGTGCGGTTAGGCTGACGTGCCAACACTAGGGAAAGGGAGGGGGTTCAGCGGGGACAACCGCCGACAAGGCTGCGTATACAAGCACAAATAGCTAGGGGGGGCTATGAAACGAAACCTTGTGCTCGTGGACATGGACGGTACGCTCCTGATGGGGCGTTCGCTGAAGATGCTTACGGTGGCGTTCGGGCTGGAGGGAGACCTGCAAGCCATTGAACAGGAAAGCGTTACGCAGGGCCTGACCGAACGGGACAAGCTTCTGAGAATCACTCGGTTGTTCAAGGGGCAAAGGATCGACGGCCTTGCCTCCGTGTTCGACGGCGTGCCTCTCACTCCGGGAGCACCGGCTTGGGCGCGGGCATTGCACAGCGCCGGGCATCCCGTGCATATCGTGTCGGAGTCCTGGCAGCCGTTGGTGGAGCGTCTGGGCAGGCGACTGTCGGTGACTGCGGTTTGGGCAAATAATCTGGAGATCAGAGGCCAGCGGATCACCGGGGAGATCCGACCACCGCTCTGGAATGAAAGGGTTCCCCGCACCTGTTGGCGTCACTCGGTATGCAAACTTGACGCCCTACGTATGCTCGCTGAGCGCGAAAGCATCGGGCTCGAAGGCACCATTGCCGTGGGAGACGGCCTCACGGACGTGTGTATGCTAAGGGAGGCGGGGCTCGGGGTAGCGCTGAACCCCAAGGCGGAACAGGTGGCACAAGCAGCGGACATGGTCGTATACGGCGACTTCTACGATGTAGCGGACAAGCTGGCTCCGCAGCTTTCGGACGCATGCCGCGTATGAGATAGCCAAGCGGACGACCGGATGCCTGGCCGCGGCGATAGGAGGCCGTTCACGCCGTCATCACGACTGGCAGCGTGGACAGAAGTTCGTCTTTTTGTCGTCGAACTGGATCTCGGCGATCTTGGTACCGCAAGCGGTACAGGGCGCTCCGCCACGCCCATGCACCCGGAGGAAATCACGGATCTCCCTCTCGAACAACCCGCCTGCCAGTCTGGTTCTCAACTCAGAAATGCCCCACAACAGTGTCGTCGGGATGGCCTCATACAACCGTTCGACCTCCTCGGCGGTCATCGTATGCAGGTAGCGGATGGGAGAAACTCCAGCAGCGAAGAGTATCTCATCGGCGTAGGCATCGCCGACCCCAGGCACGGTTTGCGGCTCCGTCAACAGATCCTTCACCATGCGCCTTCGCCCTGTTGCCCGCTCACGAAAGCCCTCGCGGGGGAACCCCGACGACACCGGGTCCGGCCCCAGTTCCCGAAGCTGCGGCATGCTGCCCGCGCTTCCCGTTACCCAGGCAGCGGCCCGCACCTGCGGCCCGGGGACGATGACCCGGAGGTCGTTTCGGTCGTCCAACGTTACCCTTACTCCGGTGGTGCGGGTGGGGGGGTAAGAGGCGCTGCCATGCCAGATCCACGCCCAGGGGGCCAGGTGCACCACCATCCGTGGACCGCGCCGGAATGTGAGGACCAGATAACGGCCTCTTCGGCACAGCGGACCGATCCTAAGCCCCTCAAGCTCCGAAGGGTCTCGAGTGGAGTAGCGAAACAGCTCGCCGCTCAGTACTTCCACCCTCTGCACCCGTCGATCCGCCAGGCGGGGTACCAGATTCTCCCTCAACACCTCCACATCAGGGAGTTCCAGCACGGACTACGGACAGCAGGGAGTCACGGTACACGGCCTGGGTACGCAAGGTTCGGTGAATCGTTCCAGCGTAACTTCAGGTTCGCACCTCGAGCTGCAGCATCTTCTCCCGAACGAGAACAGAGGGAACAGGAACCGGCACCGATCTTCGATTCGTAGGTGTTTGACGAATTCCCCTTCGTCCGTGGCCACAATGACCGCGTAATAGCCCACAGCGACCAGCTCGCCATCCGTATCCCGCTGGTCCCACACAGCGGAGAACGAATCGGCTGGCATGGTGTCACGAAATGTCTCGCCGTAGATCATCCGCCCGTCCATGTCTTCTACCCGCCAGCCATACACCTTGGGCCCCGGGGGAGGGCAGCACGGGGAGCAGACAAACAGAAACGAAAAGGGAGCGTGCACGCGCAGCCCTATTTCGATCTTCTGGTTCTGCTGGAACGAGACATAACACTCGGGGGCGTCAACTTTCTCGGGAGGACACCAACACTGACCCAACGCCCAGCCGCCCACAACCACGGTAAGCATCACAGACAGCACCAACCCACGTTTCACCGCCGATCACCTCACCCGTATTATACACCCGGGGCGCTTCCGCCCTGTTCTCCGTGTGCTCAACGGGATGATAGGCCCTCGACAGCGTTCACCAAATTGGGAGGGCGGCGGCCGTCCAGCACCGCCAGGACACCCTCCACCGCCACATGCGCCATCTTTCTCCTCGTCGCTTCGGTGGCCGAACCGATGTGCGGTGTAAGCACGGCGTTAGGAAGCTCCCGTAGCCCGGGGTGTACGTCCGGCTCGTTCTCGTAGACATCCAGGCCCGCCGCCCGCGGATGCCCGCTGCGCAACGCTTCCACAAGCGCTCCCTCGTCGACCACCGGCCCTCTTGCGATGTTCACCAAGATCGCATCTTTTTTCATCAGGGACAGCTCTCACGGCGTCCGATCATGTACTTGGTTTGCTCGGTCAACGGGACGCACAGCACCACGTAGTCGCTCCGGGAAAGGAGTTCGTCCAGTGAGACAAGCTCTGCACCAAGATCCCGCTCCAGTTCGGATTTGTGCGAGCGCGCATGATAAAGAACACCCATACCAAAGCCAACAGCGCGGCGGGCAACTGCGCTTCCGATCCGCCCGGCTCCCACTACCCCCAAGGTGGACCCGTAGACATCCACACCCATGTGCGGCGGCATGAACGTCCAACCGGGAAAGCCGTGTCGTCGGAGATGGTTGTCCGCTTCCACGATTCTCCGCGCGCCGGCCATCATCAGCGCCCATCCCAAATCCGCCGTGGTCTCTGTAAGCACGTCCGGCGTGTTGGTCACCGCCACACCGCGCCTTGTGGCGGCCTGGACATCGATGTTGTCGACTCCCACTCCAAGGTTGGCCACTACCTTGAGCCGCTCGGCTCGCCCGAGCAGCTCCTCGTCTACCTTGTCCGCAAGGAGACATACCAATGCATCGGCTTCTTCGACGCCCGACAGAAGCTCATCGCGGGCAAGAGCGTCCTTGTCCGTCGTGCGGACCGCGTGCCCCGCTTCAGCCAGCCTGTCGATTGCCTCCGGGAACGCTTGTGTGGTGATGAATACATCGGCCATTTCACACCTCCTGCGCCTCTCATCCTACCGATCCCCGCGCCTGGATCCAGAGCCTAGCCAGTCAGGAAGTGCAGAACAAGGGTCAGGGTGACAACCGACATTGCGGTGGACAAAAGCAACACCGAAGCCGCCAAGTCCGGCCGGCGGTTGTATTGCAGCGAGAGAATCAGGCTGTTGACGGCGGTGGGAACGCTGCCTTCCACGATCAGCGCCCCACGTACCACCCCGGTGACAGCAAACGCCGCGGTCAACCCCCAGGCTACCAATGCGCCCAACGCCAGCCGCAGGGCGGCGATCGCTGTTGCCTCCCTCGCCACCGCGCGTGGTCGAACGTCCGCCAGCTGCATGCCCAAGAGCAACACCATTACGGGAATCGCCCCTCCCGCCAGGAGCGAAGTGGCGTTCCCCAGCCACGTCGGGAAGGTGCCGACGGCGCGGACGGCCAGTGCTGCCGCCACGGCATAGACCCATGGCACGCGCAGCACCGTGCGCAACATCCGCCGCCAGACCAACCTCCCTTCCCACGTGATGACCCCGATGCCCAGTGTGGAAACCAGCACGGAGTTGGCAGCAACAAAGATGACCCCCACCTCGAACCCAGTTCTCCCCAGGGCAAGGAGCAGCACCGGAAGTCCCAGGTTGCCACAGTTGCCGAACATCATCGTAAGCGAAGCCACCGCCTGTCCATCCCGATCGCCCGGAAGCAGTGCCCGTCGCACCGGCAGCGACAGAAGCAGCATGACCACGTGATACGCGACCGCAAACCCCACCACCAACCACGCGGTGGCCATGGGAAGCTCCGCCGTCCTAAGCGAGTCGAAGATGAGTGCCGGCGACAGGCACCAGAAGGTCAACTGGGCGAGGGGCGCGGGGCTGAGCCCTAGGACTTTTCGCAATACCCACCCGACACCTGTAACAAGGAACACCGGCAGCAACGCGTTCGCCAGCAAGGGACCCCTAGGTTACCGGACTGAGACGCACGCTGCACAGGTTGTCCGCGTTGGCGCACCAATGCTACGCTTAGCCGTGGCCAAGAGAACCCAAACAGGACAACAAGACACCACGCGCGCAGCGATCTTGGAGGGCGCGCTGCGCCTCTTTTCGCAACAAGGGTTCCAGCGGGCAAGCGTGACCGCCATTGCCAAGGAAGCCGGGGTTTCCCGAGCGACCGTGTACCGGCACTTTCGCGACAAGCGGGACATACTTCTCTCGCTGTTGGGCACGTGGCTCGACCTCATGGAATGGATCAGGCGTACCGGCGAGCCCACAGGCAAGTCGCCATGGGAACTCCTTGCCGAGGGAGGCGCGCAGATGCTCCGCGGTATGCTCTCCGCCCCCGTGCTTCTTCACGCCGAGGTCCTGTTCTTGCACATGTCCCTTACGGACGAGGAAGCCCGGAGAGGCCTGGCAAAGGCGTTCGAGGATGCGCGACAGGCCGCGCGCGATCTGGCGAGCCTGAGCCCAGAGACCACGGATGTTGAACTCACCTCGCTTCTTGCCGTTTCGCTTCTTGAGGGGCTGCTCATTCAACACCTTGCTGATCCGGATAGGATAGATCCCGAATCCCTGTGGCCCCGCCTTGTGGGATTGTGCTCACAAGCGGGTCAGTCGGGGCCACCGGGCACCACACCTTAGATGCGCGTAGCGGTAAGCGGACACCCCGGGGTGGGCAAGACGACCTTCGTCCAATCTCTCGCAGAAAGCCTTCCCTTCCGCGTGGGGGGCGTTGTTACCCAGGAGATACGCGTGGTCGGCCGCCGCGTGGGTTTCGCCCTCAAAGACCTTGCCACAGGGAGGGAAGGGACCTTGGCCCACCTTCACCACGGTCAAGGCCCCACGGTGGGCCGCTACCGCGTCCACATACCCGATCTCGAGGGCATCGGGGCGGCGGCCGTCGAACGAGCGGTCGAGCAAGCCGAGCTCATAGTGGTCGACGAAGTCGGCCCGATGGAACTGAAGTCCGAGCGCTTTATTCAGGCCGTACGCGCTGCATTGGAAGCGGACGCGCATCTTCTGATCACGGTGCACCGCGCTTCCAAGCACTCACTGACATACCTGATTCGTAAGCGCGTAGATCATCATCTACATTTGTCGATCAGCAACCGCGACCGGATGATCGACTATGCCCATTCTGTGTTTGCGCAGGCTCCCCCGCAGGCAAAGTCGTCCGAATAGCCACACCATGTCCTCACCCCACCCGCTGGGGCGTGGCTCGATTCCGACAGAGCTGCTCGTAGTTCGCGAGGAGTCGCTCCACCGAAGCCTGTGCTGAGAGGCTGCGAGCCTCCTGTTGGGCGGCAGCGGCCATCTGTGCACGCCGACGGTGGTCGTCCAGCAGTTGGTCACAGGCACGCCAAAACGACTCCACATCGTCGCCCACCAGAAGTCCTGTCCGGTCGCTGTCCACCACATCCAGCACTCCCCGCGCACCCACCGCAACCGCCGGAGTGCCGGCCATCATCGCCTCAACCACAACCAAGCCCTGCGTCTCCGTCTTGGAGGCAAACACGAACAGGTCCGCCTGCCCATAGAGAGCAACCAGCTGCTCTCGGGGCAGAAAGCCAGTGAAGGTCACCCATCGGCCGATGCCCAGCTCCTGGGCGCAGCGTTCTAGACATGCTCGGTGTGGACCGTCACCGGCAAGCACAAAATGTACATCCTGGCGCCGCTCCCGCAGGCGACGGAATGCTGAAAGCAGAAACTCGATGTTCTTCTCCCACCCCAGTCTTCCCACGTACAAGAGGATCAACGGCTCGCGTATTCCCAATGTGCTGCGGGCATCCCACTGGGTTTGCAGTTCGAACTCTTTGGCATCGACTCCGAACGGCAGGGCCACCAACGGCGTGCTGATGCCGTACTTCTCCAGTTCACCGCGCATCTCGGGAGAAGGTGCGATGACCATATCGCACCGATTACAGAACGTCCGGCTGTAACGCTCGACGAGCCACCGCGGAGGTCTGATCACCGCCGGGATGTAACGACGGTACTCAGCATACAATGTGTGGTAGGTATGAACATGAGGAATGCCGTAGTGCCTAGAAGCCCACATGGCGAACAGCCCGATGGAAAAGGGGTCATGAGAGTGAATCACGTCCAGTCCGCGCGCCAGGTGTACGGCGCGGCGGCTGAACGGCATCGCCACCCGCATCCCTTCGTAGTAGATCAGCTTCACCGACGAGAATCGACACACGTGAGGTTCTTCCTCGCGTGCCTCGGGATGGCACGGAGCAAACACGTACACATCATGGCCTTGTTCGGACAGGGTCCTCTCCATCAGGTTGACTACAGTCACCACCCCGTTGATGTCGGGGGTGTAGGTATCAGTGAACAGCCCTATCCGCATGGCCCACCTCCAACGCTCCCTTGACGCCCCGTCGATGGCCGGCCACCGTCAACAGCAAGCCGCGTCCGGATGCCCGGCCGCGGGGGCGATCACTGAGTAACGATGGACACCATCTTCCGCGGTACCGCGATCAGCCGCCTCACGGTTCGTCCTTCCAACCGCGCACACACATCCGCGTTGCTCATGACCGCCTCTTGCAACGCCTGCTTGTCCTCGGCCGTCTCCGCCGGGACCCGCAGGCGCGCCCGCACTTTCCCGTCTATCTGTACCGGTATCTCCACCGTGTCCGACACAAGCGCCCTCGGATCGTACTCCGGCCAGCCGGCTTCCAACACCGACCCTTCGTTTCCCAACCTATGCCATAGCTCCTCGCTGATGAAGGGGGTAAACGGAGCCAGAAGCTGGCACATACGGTGCAGCACGTGGTGGACCAACCCTGAATGTGCTTCTTCCCGCTGACAGTATTCTGCAAAAGTCGAATGAAACTGCATCAGCGCTGCCACGCAGGTGTTCAATCCCAGGCGGCCCTCCAGCTCGTCGGTGAGCTTCTTCACCGTCCTGTGAAGGCCTTCCAACACTTCCTTATCCGCAGTCGAAGCCTCCTCGAGGGAGGGAGGACCATCAGGTTGATCCAGTGCGGAGATCTGCTCGGTAGCGACCGCCCACACCCGATGCAGAAAGCGCGATGCACCACGCATTCCCTCCTCAGACCACTCGATCTCTCGTTCGGGAGGTCCCATAAACAATGTGTACAGGCGCTCGGCGTCCGCCCCGTATGCCTCGATGAGGGCATCGGGGGAGACCACGTTCCTCTTCGACTTGGACATCGCAAGCAGTGCGCTTTCCAGAACCCCACCACATTTCGGGCAGCGCCCGTCTTCGCCCACCTCCGCAGGAGAGATCCAATGGTGCGTGGGACAACGATACGCGGGATAGGTGATCATCCCTTGGGTAAACAAGCGGCGGAAGGGTTCGGCGAACTCCAGGTACCCTTGGTCATGCAACGCCTTGGTGATAAACCGCGAGTAGAGCAGGTGAAGGATGGCGTGTTCCACGCCTCCTACATAGAGATCCACAGGCAACCATCGGTTGGCCACCTTTGGATCGAACGCCTGGCTTTCATCGCCTGCCGATACGTACCGCAGGTAATACCAAGAAGAATCGACAAAGGTGTCCATCGTGTCCGTATCCCTCTCAGCCTCTCCGCCGCAACGCGGACAAGAGGTGGCCACGAACTCGGGCACGTCGGCCAAACCCAGCCTGCCGGGCACGGACACCTCGGGCAGCAACACGGGGAGATCCTCCTCGGAAACGGGAATCACTCCACAAGCGCGGCAGTGCACCATCGGGATAGGTGCCCCCCAGTAGCGCTGGCGGGAGATGAGCCAGTCGCGCAACCGATAGCTTACTGCGGCCCTGCCCAGGCCCTTGTCCGCCAGCCATCGGCATACTGTATCCACCGCCTCCTCGGCCGATGTGCCCGTGAGCGCGCCGGAGTTGATCATCGTTCCCCTCTCGGAGTGCTGGAGTGCTTCGCGATAAAAGGGAATCCTGGAGAGCATCTCCGCCACAGTGCGCGCCCCCTGCGCCTGGGGGTCATGCCGACACAGCTCCAAGATCTCTTCATCGTCCTGCGAGGAACTCAGCGTACGTATCCCATCGGAGAACACGAAGCTCCACTGATCACCGACCAGTCCTACGCAGCGCCCCGGGTTTATGCATTCCCGAATTATGTCGATGTACCTGCGGCGCTGGGCATCGCCGGCCAACCTAATAAGCAGCGTTACCCGGTCGTCGCTGCTCCGCTCGATCTCGAACGAGAACCCTTCCTCCACCAGCCTACGTTCCAGGTCACCGGAAACGGCTCCAGGAAACACCACGCTCCGCACTTCAGCCTCCGCCTGCGCGATCACCGGGACCACAGGCAACCCGTATTCCAAAGCAAAGGCAAAGTCTCTCTCATCATGAGCGGGAACAGCCATGATGGCCCCGCTTCCGTAGCCCATCATCACGTAATCGGCAATCCAAATGGGGATGTAGTCACCGTTAACGGGGTTCATAGCGTAGGCTCCGGTGAACACTCCCGTCTTCCGTCGGTCGGCCACGGTGCGTTCCATCTCCGTCTTGCCTGCAGCCGCCTGCCGGTAGGCCTCGACTTCCTGGCGCCGCTCGGGGAGTGTGAACTCCTCCACCAACGGGTGCTCGGGGGCCAGCACCATGAACGTAGCCCCCCACAGCGTGTCGGGACGCGTGGTGAACACCTTGATCCGTCGGCCCCCGGGGCCGGGAAAGTCCACCTCGGCCCCCTCCGAGCGGCCGATCCAATTCTCCTGCATCTTCTTTACGTGTTCAGGCCACTCCAACTGCGCTAGATCGTCCAGCAAGCGCTGTGCATAGTCGGTGATCTTGAAGAACCACTGCGTGAGTTCCCGCCGCTCCACTTCGGTGCCACAGCGCTCACATCCACCAGCCACCACCTGCTCATTGGCCAGCACTGTGGCGCAGCGGGGGCAGTAGTTTGTCTTTGCTCTCTGCCGATAGGCCAATCCCGCTTCGTACAGCTTGAGGAACAGCCACTGTGTCCACTTGTAGTAGTCGGGCTCGCAGGTGGCGACCTCTCGATCCCAATCGTATTCCACCCCCCAGGCACGGAATTGGCGCTTGAACTCGGCGATGTTCTCCCAGGTCCACTCTCGGGGGTGTCTTCCCTGTTCTATGGCCGCGTTTTCCGCGGGAAGGCCGAATGCGTCCCAACCCATGGGATTCAGCACGTTGTAACCGCGCATGATGAGGAACCGTACTATGGAATCGCCGAGTATATAGTTTCTGCCATGTCCTGCGTGTAACTTGCCCGACGGGTACGGGAACATATTCAGGTAGTAGTACTTCCGCTCGGCAGAGCCCATGTCTGCGGTGAACAGTCCCCGCTCCCGCCACAGATCGCGCCACCTTTCCTCGATCTCCTGCGGCCTATAGGGCTCTGTCATAGGGACAATCCTCCGGTCACCAACGATTTGGCGTCCTCCAGACAAGCGTTCACCGCAGCGGCGGAGTTCATCTCACAGTACACGCGCAAGATCGGCTCAGTCCCCGACGCACGGAATAAGACCCAGCCGCCGTCCACCCGAAGCTTGATGCCATCCAGGGTTTCCACAGAGCGCACCCTCCGGCCGCCCAGTTCGTCAGGTGGGCGCTTGGACAGCTGCTCGGCAATCTCCAAACGGTTGGACAACTCCAGGTCCATCCGCCGGTAATGGTGTGGGCCTACCTGTGCAAACAGTTCCTCCANCAAAGTGCTCAGGCTCTTTCCGGTAGCCGCCACCAGCTCCANCAAAAGCAANCCGGAAAGGATGCCGTCCCGCTCGGGCAAATGCCAGCTATAGCCNTAACCTCCCGATTCNTCCCCGGCAAATTCNACATCCCCCCGTACGAGCCCTTCCACAGTCCATTTGAACCCAATCTTCACTTCNTTGCACGCCAGCCCCGCCGAGTCGGCCAGCGTGCCGATCATGTCCGTGAGGGCAAAGCTCTTGGTGACTGTACCCTTGAGCCCTCTATGCCTGATCAAATGCCACAGAATGAGGGCGGCGGTGCGATGCGTGTCCAAGTAAGCGCCGTTCTCGTCCATAGCTGCCGCCCGATCACCGTCTCCGTCGGTAACAAGGCCCACAACAATCCGCCTTCCCTTGCGCCTGCGGAGGGACCTGATAACAGCCCGCAACGGCCCCATGTTTTCCTCCAGAGGTTCGGGCCGCTTGCCGCCAAACAGCGGGTCTATCGACGAGCGAATAGGGCTCGCCGGAACACGTGCCCCGCGCAGCAAACCGGTCATATATCCTTGCGCCGACCCGTACATCGCATCGGCCACCACATATAGGGGAGCCTCACCGATGGCCTTTAGGTCGACGCGCTCCTCGAGTGTCTGCAGGTACGGCTCGCGGGCGTCGTGCTCTTCCAGAGGGACATCAGCCATCACGGGCGCCCGGGCGGGGAGCAGCGCTTCCACAGCCCGAGTGACCTCCTCGGTAGCTGAACCTCCGTATTCGGGCTTGAACTTGACCCCGTTGTACTTCGGGGGATTGTGGGACGCGGTGATGATGACACCCCCTGCATACTCCCCATCGTGCACCGCGTGCGACAGGGCAGGGGTGGGGACAAACCCGGCGGTCACCTGCGCCGGAACGCCCTCTGCGGCAAGGGCCTGAGCCAGGTGGAAGGCAAACTCACGCGACAGAAAACGCGTATCGTAACCAACGATCACCCCCGCATCGGCGGGGCGACAGGGCACACCCCACTCTGTGTACATGGTCAGCTTATTCCGCTCTGCCGACCGGAGGTGCCGGGCAAGGGCAGCTCCTACCCGGGCAACGTTATCGAACGTGTACTCGTCGGCAATGATCGCTCGCCATCCGTCGGTGCCAAACTTGATGTCACTTTCGCCTGCGCCCATCCTTCTTCCTCCGGTTCGTGCGACTTGAGTTCAGGTCCACGCGTTCCACCTGAGGCGGCAAGCGCAGGCCGTCTTCCTTGAGGATCTCGGCCAGAAGATCCATCGGCAACGAAGTCTCCAGATGAAGATCACGCAAGGCGATGACCCCATTGCGAACAGGCACACGTTCCATAGCCTTCTCGATCGCCTTGCGGTACCCGCACTTCAACCTTGACAGTTGCCCGTCCAACCGTTCCTCATCCATAGTCGATGCCGCCATTCTACCGTATCGGTTGCGCTGACGGGCCCCGGCTACGAGTCCCGCCACCGTTGCGTTCCAATGTTTCCTAAGTGCGATGTTAACGCTGTACCGATGGGCGGTAAAGGCCCCGTTGAACGCTACGAAAGGGATTCCTATAATCAATGTGCGGCGGCGTAGCCAAGCGGCTAAGGCGAGGGACTGCAAATCCCTTATTCCCCGGTTCGAATCCGGGCGCCGCCTCCAGGGTGGTTAGCTCAATTGGTAGAGCGCATGCTTGACGTGCATGAGGTCGCAGGTTCGATTCCTGCACCACCCATTTGTCCTTTCCCTTGTCGCCCGGCCGCTCTAGATTGCCTATCGTGATGGAGGGTAGCCGGTGGCTGCTGTTCTCTGCCGTCTTGGCTCTGGGCGCCCTGGGTGCTCTCGGAGCCCTGTTGCTGTGGCCATCGCCCGCGGCAACACCTGCAGAGGCCGCCCTGCCTTCTTACGCAAGGCTGTGGACAGCGCTGGATCGCGAAACTACAGATATTTCCACCCTGGAGAGCTTGAGCACAAGACAGGACGGTCTGGGTTGGCATGCAGCGATGGCCGCCGGCAAGACCCATGCCGAAGCGGGAGACCCCCGACAGGCGGCCAAGATGTACGAGAAGGCAGTGGATCTATGGCCTACAGCCGACGCACGTCGCGGGTTGGCCCAAACGCTGGAGGATGCCGGCCAGGGGGAGGCTGCGCTCAAACATTGGGTACGCTTGCTGCCAACAGAGGCAGCGGCAAGGGCGGTGCTGCGTCTGGAAACGGACGGACTACGGGCGGCACAGCTACTGAACAGACATGGGGCCCACGGTCCTGCGCTGGAGGCCAGCGCGGGGCTTGACACTCCGTCGGCCACATTGGAAAGGGCCCGGGCGCTGGCCGGCCTGGGCAGGCTGGCCGAAGCCGAGCAAGCATACAGAACATATATAGACGCCGTACCGCACGACGGACAGGCGCGTGCGGAGCACGGACGTGTGCTCGAACGGCAGGGATCCGCAGACCGCGCGCTGGAAGCTTACCTGGCTGCGGGGCCCGCCGGGGGGCTGTCCGCCGGACGCCTTCTGGAGGAGAAGGAAAAGAACGCTGAAGCACTCACCGCGTACGCACGATCGCCTGATCCCGAGGCAATGTGGCGCCGGGCCATTCTCCTGGAACAGGAAGGAGAAGTAGCTGAGGCCTTGTCTGCGTACACCGAACTTGCCACAGGAAGGCACCGCGTATGGGATGACGCAGCACTTAGAGCCTATCTTTTGCTCGAGACGCAGGATGCCCCTCGTGAAGCGGAAGACATGTTGCAGACGCTTCCTCCTTGGGCGAAGTGGCTCCTTGGGAAGAGCGAGGTGGGGCCGCTTCCGGAGCTGAAGAGGGATCCCCCCCAGGTGACATCGCACGCTGTCGGCACAGTGGAAGCTCTGTTTTCGCACCTTCCGGAGGACGAGGCGTGGAAATGGGCTCGAGCGGAATTGGAAGTCTCCCTTCGTCGGGCAACCCTTGCCGAAAAACTGGCGATTGGCGAGTGGTATCTCGCCCGTGGAGATTACGCCGCCGCCTGTCGGGTGGGAACCGCCGTCCTTCAGGAACACCCATGCCGGCGCGCGCTAACGCTTGCTTATCCCCGCGCCTACTGGGACGAGACCGTCCGCCAGGCAACACTCCACGACGTCGATCCGTATCTTGTGCTGGCCGTCATGCGAGAGGAGAGCCATTTCCGCGAGCGCGCTATCTCTCCCTCGGATGCGCGTGGGTTGATGCAACTCCTGCCGTCGACTGCCCGGTGGATAGCCGAGGACCGCCTGGGGGTAGATTACCACCCCGACATGCTGTTCCAGCCAGCGTACAACATCCGCCTGGGCACCTGGTATCTGGGCTACCTCCAGCAGCAGTTCCCCGGGGGGTTGGCTTGGGCGATCGCAGCGTATAACGGCGGACAAGGGAACATCAGGCGATGGACCGGGGGAGAAGTTGCCCTACACGACCTTCCCGCCGCCTTGCGCTCTGTGGAACCACGTGAGTACCTGGCCAAAGTACTCAACACCTGGCTCATCTATCGTGAGCTGTACGGCTAACCCACGCGGCCTCAGCAGCGCGGCTACCTGGGCTTCTCGTCGTGCGCCTTCCCGCCCTCCGGCGCCGCTTGGGCGGGCCAAGGTTCGACGGAGCAGGCTGCCGCCCGCACACGCGCCCGTGGGGGGACTGCATCCCGTACCACCGCACCCGCACCGATCCGTGCCCTCTCCCCCACCACGATAGGCCCGAGCAAGACGGTGTTCGCCCCTATGAGAACACGCGCCTCCACGGTGGGGTGGCGTTTGCCACGGCTGCGGGAGACAGCGCCCAGCACCACCCCCGAATACATGTGTACATCGTCGCCCACCTCCGCCGTCTCCCCGATCACCACGCCGGAACCATGATCTATGGTCACCCGCCGTCCGATTCGAGCTCCCGGATGTATCTCCACGCCCGTGACCGCCCGCGTGAGGTGCGCCAGCACACGCGCCACGAACCGCAGTCGCCACAGCCACAGCCGATGCCACAGCCGATGCGCCCACAGAGCATGCATTCCCGGGTAGCAAAGCAATACTTCCGCAGGTCCACGGGCAGCCGGATCCCGCCGCCGAATGGCAGCGATATCCTCGCGCAGGCGGCTAAACATCCGTGTCCCCGAACAATCCGGTGGACAGATACCGTTCACCGGTGTCGGGAAGGACGACAACCCCGACCTTCCCCGCATGCTCATCCCTTTCCATCACTTCCAGTGCTGCATACACGGCCGCCCCGGAAGAGATCCCCGCCAGAATCCCTTCCTCCCGAGCAAGCCGACGGGCTGTGTACGCTGCGTCCGCCTCGTCGACGGTGAACACCTCGTCGATCACCTCCCGCTCGAGCACCTGAGGCAGGAACCCCGGGCCAATCCCTTGAATACGGTGTGAGCCGGCCGTTCCCCCCGACAGAACAGGCGAGGCCGCCGGCTCCACCGCCACAATGTGCGCGTCTGGGCGCCGTCCTTTCAGGAGCTGCCCCACGCCGGTCACCGTGCCCCCGGTGCCAACCCCGGCGACAAATACCTCGACCGTACCCTCTGTATCCCGCCAGATCTCCTCGGCAGTGGTTCTCCTGTGCATGTCCGGATTGGCGGGATTGTCGAACTGGCCTGGTATGAAACCACCACGCCGGTGGGCTATCTCCCGTGCTTTTTCCATAGCACCACGCATCCCCTCACTTCCCGGAGTGAGCACAAGCTCAGCTCCATAGGCTCCAAGCAGCGCCCGCCGTTCTGCGGACATGGTGTCGGGCATCGTGAGGATCAGGCGGTAGCCGCGTACAGCACACACCATGGCCAGACCCACACCGGTGTTTCCCGATGTAGGCTCGACCACCGTACCCCCGGGTTGCAGCTTTCCCTGCTCTTCGGCGGCCTCGATCATCGAACAGGCGATCCTGTCTTTCACCGAGCCGCCGGGATTAAAGCTTTCCAGTTTCGCCCACAGGGTCACTCCGGGGCCCTCGGGCAACCGGTTCAAGCACACCATAGGCGTGCGTCCAACCAGATCAAGCACGTCACTGTGCATGGGCACACCTACCTCCTCGAACTGCAAGACACGGGCCTTTGTTCCTCGACCACGAGCGGCCGATGTGGGCCAGGAGAAGATTCAGTCGCGACCGACTCGGGCGAGACGACGACAAACGCGACCACCCACACTACTTCTTTGGAGCCCCGTCATCGCGCTCGCCTCCCAGAGTCTCATGAAGATGGACCACAATATTCCCAGAGATCCCGGCTGTCAACAACCGTTCGCGAAGGCCTTCGCCTGATGCGGAGCAAACAACCCGGGGATTCCTCCAGTGTGTACAAACACAACGATCTCATCCGCTTTGAAGAATCCCTGCCTGCCGAGGTCGAGCACCCCGGACATCGCCTTTCCAGTGTAAACCGGGTCCAGAATCAGCCCTTCCAAACGGGCGGCCGCCCTCACAGCCTCCACCATCTGGGGTGTAGGTATCCCATAGCCGGGGCCCACATACCCGTCGTTCACGATGACATTGTGCTCGGGTTCCGGCCGACCGAGGTACGCATAGGCTTCGTGCAATCCTTGCGCAATTCGTCGCTCCAGGGACTTCCCGTCTCTGGACACGCTGATCCCCACCACCCCGACCTCTCCCCCACAGTAGAGTTCGCTCCCAAGGATGAGTCCTCCTTGCGTACTTGAGGTGCCGGTCGCCGTGACAAACCAATCCGGAGCCAAGTTGCGCTCATGTAGCTGCATCACCGTCTCCTGCACGCAAGCGGCGTATCCAAGCGCCCCGTGTAACATGCGGCATCCGTTCGGGATGACATACGGTTTCTCGCCCTGTTTCTCGAGCTCATCGCGCAGCTCTTCCACCGCCCGGCGAGCGGGGGTCAGCTCAGCAGGCGCTTCCTTCGAGATTTCCACGCGGGGCACGTACCGAACCGAGGCCGCCCCCAGCAGTTGATCCAACAGCAGGTTGCCGGAGAGGTCATCAGGTTTCTCCCCTGCCAGCACCAAGTGGCAGGGAAGTTCGAGCCGTCGACATGCAGCGGTGGTGAGCCGACAGTGGTTACTCTGCACAGCGCCGCTGGTGATCACGCAGGTGGCACCGTACTCCTCGGCTTCGGCCAGGGCGTATTCCAGCTTGCGAAGCTTGTTTCCTCCCAGTGCAAGGCCCGTGAGGTCGTCGCGCTTGACAAACAGCCGAATGCCTCCCGCTTCCCTCCCGAGCGCGGGCAGCTCCTGAAGGGGAGTAGGAAGCACCGCCAGTCTTCTGCGTCTTACTTGCCCAATCTGCATCCAACAGCCCTATAGGTCATTGCATCTGAACAAGCAGTGTATCCGCTTTGCAGTATACCTGCAGCGAACTGTCCGCAAACCACGACCGCCGCCACACACCGGCGAACATCGCCTGCATCTGTTCGGCCAGCTCTGTCACTCCCAGAACGGCCACGCCCGCCTCCGCGTGGCGGGCCAGCGAGTAGTAGGACCAGTTGGCCGAGGTCACCACCACCTGCCTTCCGTCCACGATGACCATTTTTGCGTGCATGGTCTCCCCGGACGGCGCCAGCCGCACCTCGACCCCAGACAGGAGCAGATAGGCCGCCGCCTCCCGGTTACCGCGGACGGTAGCTTCGTCCATGAATTCCTCTCCCCCTTCGACCACCACCCGCACGTGCAACCCCGGCCCACCGCAGCCGTCAACCCATCGAGGAGTAGGTTGGACGGGCTGTCCCATGCCCCAGGATAGCGCGCCATCCGATACACCAGTACTTCTACGGACCCTTCCGCACGTGCGAGGAGCTCTGATATGGCCTGAACATGGATCTCGGTGTGCGGTGGTTGAACCAGTGGCAAGAGAGAACCCTCCGGCCACGGGGGACGTGGGAGTTCCGCCCTTAGTTCGCCGCCGTACTCCCACAGCCCCTCGAACAGCTGCATATACGTGCGCGCTGCGCCTGGTGATTCCACAAGCAGATCCACCTGGACGCTGCTCAAGAGTGCGTTCCATGTCCAGTGACTCGAGCCCAACAGCACAAATTCCTGGTCGACCACAACCGCTTTGGCATGCAACGAGGCCCGTTCATCCTGCCACCAGCGGAAGTCGGCCCCCGCCTCCTCCAGTAGTTCTTGGGCTTGAACCTGTGTGTCCCAGGGCTGTCTCCACAGGTTCACCAACACCCGAACATGGACTCCCCGCGCGGCAGCCGCAGCCAGCGCCGTGGCCGGAGCGCTGGCCGGGGCCTCGGGGCCGTAGTAACGCAGATCGGAGATCATCACCACCACCTGCCGCTCCGCTCCTTCCAGGAGATCTACCACCGTGGCCAAATACAGTGGTTGCTCGGGTTCCGTAAATACTGGGGTGACCGTCGCCGGCCATGAGGAGACGGCAAACGTAAACACCACGACGAGCCAAGCAGCAATACCCCACACAATAACGTATTATACATCTAACAGAGCTCATTGGGGGTGTTTGCCTAACGAGTCCGGCAAGCGTGGTCCGTACAGAGATTCGTGCGCACCTTCTCCAACGCCTCCCTGAAGACCTTCTCTTGTTCAGGGCTGAATCCAGCCAACAGTTCCTTCTCCATCGTTCGGAAGGCGTTGGTCAGCTCCTCCACCAACGCTTGCCCGTTGTCGGTCAAGTACACTCGGGAGACACGACGGTCCGAGAGATCGGGGCGGCGAACCACCCACCCAGCCTCCTCCATCCGGCGTAAGGTGCCCGACACCGTGGCCGGGGTGACGTTCAGTCCGTCGGCAAGTGTCCCCTGGGAAAGCCCTTGCTGTTTGCCCAGTCTCCATAGGATGAATCCCTGACCCCGGTGGATGCCCAACCGGTCGAGGTGAAGCTGTACGCGCCTTCGGGCCAGTTTGGACGCCCGGAACAAAAGCTGCCCGGTGGTCAGCTCCTTCTCCGCGTTGCTCACATCCTTGGCGGACATATCTGCCTCCCCACCACTACGGATCCATAATATTGGCATGCTAATGATCCTGAAGCAACCCTTTAGAAAACCGGTTCGCTCAGCAAGCCCGCAGTCCCTACCCCCGGGGAAGTCCCCTCCCAATGGCGTACTATTACGGGGACCAGGCCGGGCAAAGAGGGGGCTGATCATGGAGCCACGTTACGAACCACTGTCCTACGAAACGCTGCCCGACGTGGTGTGCCTGCCCGGGAAGCTGGAACTTGCGAACAAGAGGATGATCGGCGATATCAACCAAGTGCGCTCCTGGCGGCAGAAGATGCTCGAGCAGGGGCTGCAAGGGGTCATCGCGTATCTGGAAGACACCCCCCGCGGGTTTGCCGAGTTCATCGCGGCCGACAGGTCACCAACACCGATCATCGCACCCGGAGCGGCGGTGCTCATGTGCTATCACTGGGCGGGAACAGATCCCGAGGATCCCGAGCACCTGGCCCGGGAGGAACGCCTTGTAGACAAAGCGCTGTGCTCCGCCGAACACGCAGGGTTCTCCGGCATGGCCACCCTGGGGTGGGATCACCCTACCCACTTTCCCATCGCACTGTTGAGGGAGCTGGGGTTCCGCGAGTTAAGCCGCCAGGGGGACATCGCCTTGCTGTGGAAGCCGTTCCGCCGGGGAGCTTGTACCCCCGGGCTCGCCGCGAGCAACCATGTGCCGGCCGACCTGTCCCCGGAGGGTCGCCTCGCCGTCGACATCGGCTACAGCACCCGCTGCCCGTACAGCATCCACCACACAGTCCGCGTACGGAGCCTGCTGGATGCGCATCCCCAGCGCGGGCGGATCCAGCTCGAAGTGCACGCAGTAGACACCCGCCAACAGGCGCTGGCCGTGTGTCCCCGTCCCTGCGACTGGTGGTGGATTCGTTTCAACGGTAAGGAAGTCGGGTTGTTCTCCTCGCGGGAGCAGCTTGAGCACGAGATCCGCAAGCATCTGCCTGAGGGCCCCACGGACGGGTCACCCAGCAATTGACGCCCCCTGGTGACCCTAAGCCGCAGTTGTCCAACGTGCTCATCGGGAACCGTCAGCTCCTGTGGCCGGGCGACTACGACCAGGACGACCGGAGTCCGGTCTGGACCTAACGGCGAACGACGCTATCCGACTCCTGCCAGCGCGGCCGATGCGCCCGCGGGCCGGAAAACAATACGTAGTGCACCGCAAGGCCGGCGGCGAATCCGACCGCAATGTTGGCCGCCAGCGTCCCGGCCACGGTGGCCAGGGCCGGCGCCAGCGACCAGTCGGCACGCAGTTCCCTCCCCAGCTTAGCAAGTTCCAGACCCACCAGGAGCATCATCGCCCCCAGCACCGGCATCGGGAACACCACCAAAAGGGCGGCGATCGCGGCGGAGAAGAAGAGGCCCGCCACCAGCTCCAACGCCCCTTCGATCACATTGGCTCCTCCGGTACGAGCACCGAAGTGGTAGCGGGCGGCCAGCCCTCCCGCCCCGTGACAGAGGGGCATCCCGCCAAACAGTGGGAGCGCCGCGTTGAGGGCCCCCACGCTGAGGGCGAGCTTGCGTTCGCTCGCGGCGCGCTCGGGAAACCACCGTCGCAACAACACTGCCGTTGCGATGACAGAATTGGTGATTGTAAGGGGGATCTGCGCCAGCCCTCCATCGCGCAGCGCAGGCCACACAAGCTCAACCTCCGGCAGCGTAAGCGAAGGAAGAGAAAGCGCCGGCCCGGCCAGCCCCACAAGCTCCCCCCGCAGCGCCAGCACCCCGATACCCAGCCCCACCGCGGCCAGTGACGCGGGCACGTAGCGAATAAGCTGGCACACGAGGATCACCCCCAGCGCCACCAGCCCCAGCCACCACTCACCGGTAATCCACCGAACACCTTGGATCGCCAGGCTCAACCCCAGGGCCACCTGGATCCCTCGCACCACCGAATCGGGCGTCCACCGGCCGATCTTCCCCATGGCCCCGCTCCCCCCCAGAAGCAGCCACACCCCTCCCATGGCGATCCCCGCCGTGTACACCTTGTCCGGGGTCCAGGCCCCGGCGATGGCCATCGCACCCAGGGCCTTCATCGGCTGGATCGGAACAGGAAGACGAAATATGAACCCCGCCGCCAGATTGGCCAGCCCAAGCGACACCAACAGGCCCACAGGGGAAAGCCCACACACAGTGATCAGTCCCACCACAAACGGGACCAACGTCCCGAAATCGCCCAGCGCCCCGCCAAGCTCGGGCAGGCTGAACTCGAACGATCCCAGCCGTACCCCCGGCCGATTTCTCTGGGTCACCTTCGCCCTCCCGCCATGGCAGCCCTTGTGTACATCTCCCCCGCCCGCACGTCAAACCGAACGGCTCATTCTCACCTCGGCCGCTGCCGGTCGCAGAGTGGGTGGGGATTGTGGGCAGCTTGCTGCATCTACTCACGACCCTGAGTAATTTTGCTCAGGTGCTTGATTACGACCGCCGGGAGTGGCAGGCATCCGGACCGGTCGCTATTCTCTTCTCTGCGAGGTGATCGATATGGACAGCCACGAACTCCCCCTTCCACCGCACTATGACAGTGCCCGTGCCGAGGAGATCTGGCATCCGGACGCTGCGAAACTGGCTGAGCGTGCGGAGGCCTGGCGCAGTGCACACGGCCTCAAGCCGGCGAGCGAGGACACCCGGCGGATATCGCTCCTGCTCGTCGACGAACAGAACTCTTTTTGCATGCCGGGGTTTGAACTGTTCGTCGCCGGGCGCTCCGGACGGGGCGCGGTGGAGGATACAAAGCGCCTCTGTTCCTTCATCTACCGGAACCTCGGCGTGATCTCGCATATCTTTGTGACGGCCGATTCGCACCTCCCGGTGCAGATCTTCCACCCCTGCTTCTGGGTCGATCGCGATGGCCGTCATCCGGCCCCGTTCACCGTGCTGAGCGCTGATGAGGTCGAGCGGGGCACATGGCAGGTGGCACCGGATGTGCCCGTCGTGCTTGGCATGGACCGCGCCTACCTCGAGGACTACGTCCGCCACTACGCACGGACTCTGGAACAGCGCGGTAAGTACGCACTAGGGATCTGGCCCTACCACGTGCTCCTCGGCAGCCTGGGGCACGCGCTGGTCCCGTTGATCCACGAGTCCGTGTTCTTCCATTCCATCTCCCGGGCGTCCCAGCCGAGCTACCACATCAAAGGGAGCCACCCCCTTACGGAGCACTACTCGGTGTTTGGTCCCGAGGTGGGAACGGACCTCCACGGGCAGTCGATCGCCCCGCGGGACGAGGCGCTGCTCAAGGCACTGCTTGCCTCAGATGCCGTCGTGGTCGCAGGGCAGGCCAAGAGCCACTGCCTGGCCTGGTCGATCGACGATCTCCTCGGAGAGATACAGCCGCGTGGCAGCGCCCTGGCCGAGAAGTTCTACCTTCTCGAGGACTGCACGTCGCCGGTGGTGGTGCCCGGTGGCGCTGATCACACCGAGGCCGCCGACACGGCGTTTCGCCGCTTCCAGGAAGCAGGGATGCACGTTGTCCAGTCTACCGAGCCCATCGCCGACTGGCCGGGCTTCCCCCGCTAGGGCGCTTCGTCGACCGCGTGGTGCATGCTTGCGGAGGCCACCACGAGAAGGCAGTTGCTGGTTTATTGAGCCTGGCGCTTCCGGCCCCAGTCCTGTATGTGCTGACTCCCTCAAGAACATCATGATGTGAGCGCCCCATCGGTTGGCGAGGCGGCAAGTGCGGGTATACTCGGGGCGTGGATATCTCGCACCTGGTGAAGTCGGC